>Ga0105044_10008614_pt1 | contig 14002 bp, 12 predicted proteins | sample MAT01_FD_78092 | JGI IMG/M metagenome (GOLD analysis project Ga0105044, IMG submission 78092) | Freshwater microbial communities from Lake Fryxell liftoff mats and glacier meltwater in Antarctica - MAT-01 | ecosystem: Environmental > Aquatic > Freshwater > Ice > Liftoff microbial mat | place...
TCGAAGTAAAGCCCGACCCGCGCGGCGATGCAAAGCCTGCCATCGAGCAAGAACTTTTCGCACTCGGCATCCGCGATGGCGTGACGAAACTCACCCGCACCGTTCTGCGCATCCGTACTTTGCAGAAACAAATCCGCTTCCGCAAAGAGCTACTCAAAGACCGCGACGATGCGAAACCGCTAGTCAAGGATTCCGAGACGCTATCCGCGAAACTGACAACGCTCGAAGAGAAATTGCACAATCCGAAGGCGAAAGTCGTTTACGACGTGTTCGCAGCCCGCGGCGGCGCGATGCTTTATTCGCAATTCGTCTGGCTACTCGGCAACGCCACCGACGGCGACGGCACGCCAACAAAAGCGCAAAAAGAACTCGCGGTGGAACTCGAGAAAACGCTAACCGAGTACATCGCCGAACTCGACGCGATCACGGCGAAAGAGTTAGTCCCACTAAACGAAGCCGCAAAGAAACTCAGCGTCCCCGAGTTGTACATCGCACCGGTGAAACCGCGTTAGCGACACGGAAACCGCGCGGCAAAACGCTTTGCGTAAAAATGCGAGGGGCCATCCGACGCTCAAAGACTCCGTCGTCGTTTACGCGAATGCCACGATCACTTCGGCGAATTCTGCTTCTCGATTTGCTCCCGCAGTTCGGCTTCTTTCAAGTGGATGTCCCCCGTTGGGTCGCTCGGCGCGAAATCCTGGCGAATGTCGATGTCGGAGTCTTCCATCATCGGATTCGGGCAGCGTTTGACCCAAGCGACCGCCTCATCCATCGACTTCACATTCCAGAGCCAAAAGCCCGCGACCAGTTCCCTGGTTTCCGCGAACGGCCCGTCGATCACGGTTCGCTTCTCACCGGAGAAGCGGACTCGCTTCCCCGTCGAACTGGGGTGCAGCCCTTCGGCGGCGAGCAGGATGCCCGCCTCGACCAATTCTTCGTTGAACGCACCCATATCCCGGAGCAACTTCTCGCTCGGCATCGCGCCAGCCTCGGAATCTTTGGTCGCTTTGACCATGACCATGACTTTCATCGTAGTCTCCATTCGTTTGTGAGCCAGTCGAGCGACCCCGCTCGTTTCACCCAATAGTCGAACGGGACCGACTGAATTCGACATGACCGAAAAAACTTTCAGCCGATTTTCTGCGAAGCGACCGCGCGCGCGACCAACCCCCGGCCTCAGCAACCTTCTGTCGGTCCCAGCGGCTGCGACCCTTGTCTTCCAGCCGAATCAGGTCACCTTCCGTAGACGTGTGGGCCGCCTGCCACAACATTTCAAGAACAGCCACTGAGTACAACCAGCCCATCGAGTATAACCCGTGCCTGTCTTGCAAGCTCTGCGTGGCGGCGTGTCCAGTCGGAGCGATCTCGCCGGACGGTCACTTCGACATGGCTTCGTGCTACACGCACAACTACCGGGAATTCATGGGCGGCTTTGGCGATTGGGTCGAGCAAGTCGCCGATGCCAGGAACGGCCTTGATTACCGCAAGAAAGTCAGCCGACCGGAAACCGTGTCCGTCTGGCAGAGCCTCGCCTTCAGCCCGAACTACAAGGCGGCGTACTGCCTCTCGGTGTGTCCTGCGGGTGATGATGTCATCGGACCCTTTCAGCAGGATCGCAAAGGATTCCTCAAAGAGATCGTGAAACCGCTCCAGGAAAAAGAGGAGACGATCTACGCCGTGCCGAAGTCAGACGCGGAGGATTACGTCAAGAAAAAGTTCCCGCACAAGACAGTAAAGAATGTGCGGGGAAGCCTGCTACCCAGCACCATCGAAGGGTTCCTCAGCGGGATGAAGTACACGTTCCAGCGGGGGCAGTCGGACGGGCTAAATGCCGTCTTCCATTTCACCTTCACGGGGAAAGAAAGCCGGACGGCGACGGTCATCATTCGAGACAAGGCTATTCAGGTGGCTAATGGCCACGAGGGGACTGTTGACCTTCACATGACCGCCGACAGCGAGACGTGGCTTGGATTCCTGGCGAAAGAGCGAAGCCTGCTGTGGGCGCTGCTTCGCCGAAAGATTCGGATCAACGGATCACCGAAATTGCTGGTGGCCTTCGGGAAGTGTTTCCCGTCGTAGCATTGATTAAATGTCTACGAGATTAATCCGGGCGACAACGCCTGACTCGACGGTATCAGCCGTACCCGTGTCGAGAGGGCGTCCAGGGCGATCAGGTGGGGATTTCGCTCACTGTCGTACAAACGTCTGGCAGGATTCTGATGCTCTCTTGTGAAATTGCCCTGACTCACTTCGCCCGCTCCACCTTGATCCACTCGACTTCCAGCTTGAACGCCCCGGCCTTTTTGTCGCCGAGCATGAAGCCGAGGGCGTTGATCTCATCCGGCTTCACCGCACCCGCGTCCTTCACGGGCCTTCCGAACGAGGTTGCTTCGAACTTGTCGAACGGGACTTTCACCTCGATCCACTCGTCCTTTTTCGTCGGCACGGCGGCCCGGTACGAGAAGGCGACCAGCGGTTTGTTCGTGTAAAGATTCAGCGTGTATTCCCGCCCGTCGCCACGGATTCTCGCCACCAGCGTCTCGCCCTTCTCCAGCCCGAGTTTCCTCGCCATCGTCCGTACCGATGCGAAACCGCCGTTGTTCAAATTCGCGTCACCCACACGATTACGGAAAGTCAAAAAATCGGAGGCGATGTGACGTAAGTCAAACTCGCGCCCGTGTCGCGAACGTGTCGTCTGACGTCGCCAAAATGTCGTGCGATGTCGTGTGTCGGTCGCCTGACGTCGTGAGAATGTCGCAAAGTGTCGTGAGAATGTCGGTACTTGCGCGGCGTGCCAGCCGAAGGTCTGTCGGCGTAACTACAGACAGGAATAATGGATAACGCAAAACCGACCGAAACAGATCAGTAAGTTGCGATCAACAGCGGCATTTTGAGACGCAAAAACTCACCAAAAACCGGTTTTGAAGCCTCAACAATTCGGACTTACGTCAATTTTTGCCGCTCCGGTGGCTCGTGAAACATCAGAAGAAACACCAGTGCACCGATCGCACAACCGACGCAAGGGACTAGCCAGATCGTCGCCCAATCGGTGCCGTTGGCGGTTGTGGCGGCTTGGCCGACTCGGCCCGCGAGCCAGTTGCCAATGAGCACCGATGGCCCCGAGCTGAGGAAGCCGACGAGCGATTGCGCCCCCGCACGCAGTTCCGTCGGGGCTTCGCGATCGACGAACAACGCGGCGAGCATTCCGAAAAACGCATAGCTGAAGCCGTGCATCGGCAACGCAATTGCCACCGCCCACGACGGCGAACCCCACGTCAATACCGCCATTCGCAACACCCAGCCGAGCAGCCCCGCAAGCATCACCGGCTTCAGACCGAAACGCACCACCAACCACGGCGAGATCGCCATACACGCGATCTCGCACCACTGCCCGAGTGTCAGCACCGCTTCGGGTGCCGTCGTGCCGTGTTCGGCGAGGTAACGCGTGGCATACAGCACGTAGAATTGGTTCATCATGTTGCCGATAACGGCGGCGATCGCGAAGCCAACGAACGCCCGGTCACGGAACATGCGGATCGCGGGCAGGCCGATGATCTCGGCGGTCGAACGCTCCTTCCCGCGCGGAGGCGTGTGCGGCAACGTGAACGATGCGAACCCCTGCACCAGCGCGGTTGCTGCCGCCAGATACAACGGCATTGGCGACATCGGGTTCATGCCCCACGCCACCGCATAACCGGCAACAATCCAGCCAAACGTGCCAATTAAACGCACTTTACTAAACTGCGTCGTCGGCTTCGGCAGCTTACGTAGCGCGATCACGTTCGTCAGCGTTAGTGTCGGCTGGCAGACGACGCCGTATGCGACCATTAGCACGAAGAACGTGGTTTGCGAAGTGCCAGGAACCTGCGCCGCCGCCCGTTCGCACCACCACCCCGCCCCCGCTAAAAGTGCCGCCATGATGAACTGCATGACACCGAGGAGTTTTTCCGCCGCGAAGTAGCGATCCGCAAGTGGCCCTACGAACAAGGGCGCGAGGATCGCCCCGATCGGCAGCGCCGTGTACACCCAGCCGACATCCGAGGGGCTGAAGCCGAGGCCGCCCGCCGCCAGTGGCATACCGAGATAGCGCGAGAGCGAAACGACCCACGCGCCGAGGCCGAAGTATTGCAGGAACATCATCCCGGCCAAGTGCGGCCCGACCGTCCGAAAGCGAATCGCGTCCACGATATTCCTTGTAGTCGAACTGCGGCCAGACTGTACGGTTCCCGGTCCGTGGGTTAGATTGCAAGGTACTAACTTAGCAGTCTCGGACACCGAACGGCAGGAAAGCGAGCGCGGATCATGCGGGTCGAATTGTATGGGCTAGTGATGGATTCCCCCTGCGTCACGTTTTACCTTTGGTCGCCGTGGCGCGCCGCAGCGATCGAACACAAGCTGTTCGAGGCGATGGTGCCGATTCCCGGTGCCGAAATCGAGAAGGAACCCGACGAATTACGGCTTCACATCGAAGACGAAAAAGGCTGGAAGATCGCGCTTCAGAACATTTCGCGCGTGATGAAGGGCTGGCAAGAAGAAGGCGTCGATGCCGGGAACGAGAAACGCGCCTGGCGCTTCCTCATGGAAGGCGACATCGACACCAACGGCTACGACCACAAAGGCGAAAAGTCCGCATTCTGGCTATTCTTGCGGCTCTCGATGGATCGCGGCGGCCCCGTCGACGGCGAAAAAGCCGAAGAGTTCGATCTCAATGGCTTCGGCGTCTGCATCTGGGGCGAGGACGAGTGAAAGGGCAACGATTCGCCGGGTGCCGCTCGCCGAGAATTGTGTCCACTCGGCAAATGTTCGCGTATCTTGTCCGTTGATCGAAACGGATGGCGCACAAGGATTCTGCGATGACTGACGACCTGCAAACGCTCGAAACGACGGCGATTTTTGAACTATCCGCTTGTACCGAAGAAGCGACGCTGATCGCGTGGAAGTCGAAGTTTATCGGCGAAAAGGGCCACATGAAGGCCGCGCTCGGCAAGCTCGGAACGATCCCGAAAGAGCAACGGGCTGCATTTGGGCAGGACGCGAACAAGGTCAAGGTCGCGCTGGAAACGGCGTATGCCTGTGCGGTGTCGGTGGCGAAAGAAGCGGCCCTGTTGGCGAGCTTGAATGCCGCGCCGCTCGATGTGACGATCCCCGGTCGGCGGCCGGCGCAGGGACGATTGCACCCCGCTACGCAGATCTTGCGCGAGATTTACCAGATCTACGGCGAACTCGGTTTCCAGGTCTATCGCACCCGCGATGTTGAGTCCGACGAACGCAACTTCGAACTACTGAACATGCCGCCGCACCACCCGGCACGCGACATGTGGGACACGTTTTTCGCGGACGCACCGGCGGGTACCGTGCTGCGTACGCATACGTCGCCGGGGCAGATCCATGTGATGCGCGAGATGTGCCCGAACCCGATCCGCGTGATCCTGCCCGGCATGTGTTTCCGCAACGAAGCGATCAGCACCCGCAGCGAGATTCAATTCCTGCAAGTCGAAGGATTGTGCATCGGCGAAGGCGTCACGATGGCGGACCTCAAAGGCACGATCACCGCGTTCGCACGGCGAATGTTCGGCCCCGAACGACAGATCCGCATTCGCTCGAGTTACTTCCCGTTCACCGAACCGAGTATCGAGGTGGACATCGACTGGCCGCAAGACGACCCGAACCGCGACCGCCTCACGAAAGGCACCGGCTGGCTGGAGATCATGGGCGCGGGCATGGTTCACCCGACGGTCTTACGCAACGGCGGCTACGACCCCGACATCGTCACCGGCTTCGCGTTCGGCATGGGGCCGCAACGCATGCTCATGCTCAAACACGCGATCGACGATATCCGCCTCTTCTGGCAAAACGACCTGCGGTTCCTCGCGCAGTTTTGATGCTTTACGCGGGCGATCTGCGGAGACGCCAGGCGAGGTAGGCCATTCCGCGGAGCGCGAAGAGGCCGGGCCGCCAACCCGGTGGGTACGGGCCGCTACGGCGGCGGAGGCCGTCGTAGAGGCCTTCGAGTACGGCGTTGGCGGACTTGTCGAAGCCGCCGTCCTTCTCGTGTGCGTAGCGGTGAAAGATATATTTCAGGTAGTGAACAATTGCGGGGATCGGCTTGCGGGCCGTCTTGCGGCGACGGTGACGCAACAGCAACCGAAGCAAGTTTCGCGCGTCGAAGTAGCGTTGCAGGCTTTTCCCTTCGCGTTGAAACGAACTCGAACCCTTGTGCCAAACCAACCCCTCGGCGATCACGCCACACGCGCCGCCCGCTTCTTGCACGCGAAGGCACCAGTCGGATTCTTCGTGGATGAGGAAGTAGCAATCGTCGATGAGGCCGATTTTCTCGACCGTCGCACGGCGGATCATCAGGCAGCAACCGTTGACGATGTCGACGCTGACGACGGCAGGCGAACCGGGTGTCGTTGTCACGTCGATTGGCTGAAAGAAACCAGCGCGATCGGGACGGTTGAAAACAACGCCGGTGGTTTGCACTTTGGTCGGCTCATCCATGAAATGAATGACCGGCCCGAGTACGCCGTAGTCCGGGTGCGCCTCGGCGGCGGCGATCATTTTCGCGGTGAACTCCGGCGGCACGGTCGTATCGTTGTTCAACAGAATGACGAGATCCGCACCGCGATCGATCGCGTACTTCACGCCGATGTTGTTGCCGCCTGCCCACCCGCCGTTGACGGGCGAACGCACGAACGCCACCGTTGGAAACTCCGGTTGCAACGCGGGACCAACTTCGACCTTCGAGGCATTATCGACCACGACCGCATTCGCGGCCATCGTCGAAACGGCCAGCGATTGCAGGCATTTCCGCGTATCGCTGAGACCGTTGAAATCGACGAGGACGATCCAGGCAGCGGGCATCGCTCATTCTCCCGCGCGGTGCTTCACGTGTTCGGGAGTCGAGTGCGTGAGAAGCGACCAGTACAGCCCGACGAGGCGAATCAGTTTCAGTTCGCAATAGAACGTCTGGCTCGATTGCCCGACGAACGGGCTGGAGAGATAGCCGACGAGGTACTGCAGATGTTTGCGCAGGAAGTAGCGCGGCAGACCGAGGAATTTCGGCACGCCGACGGGTTCATCTTGCAAGAGTTTGAGGTGATTCGGGCTGCCGCCCCAAGTGTAACGGCGGTAGAAGCGCTTCGTAGATCGCGACGCGGGGATGTAATGCCGCACCATCGCTTCGGGTTCGTAAACAACCGTCGCGCCGTTGCCGTAGGCGCGTTGGAAGAGATCCGTATCTTCGCCACCCGCCATGCGACCGGTGCCGATGTCGAGGCGGTAGACGCCGATTTTTTCGACGAGGTTGCGCCGGAGTGCGAGGTTCACGTTGAAGCCCATCACGGTCGGATCGCGGATGATGCGACTCTCGCCGCCGAGGTCGATAAGTGCGAACATGCCCGCGAACTTCGGCCCGTACCACTTCGGTGGCTGGCCCGATTCCCAGAGCGGTAACACGCGGCCGAACACGAGGTCGGCATTGTGTTTTTCGAATGCGGAAAGGAGTTTCGCGATCCAGTCGGGTTCGGGAAAGGCATCGTCGTCGGTCCAGGCGATGATGTCGCCACGGGCATCTCGGATGGCTCGGTTGCGAGCGTGCGAGATGCCCGGCGTCGATTCGAGAACGACCCGTATCGGGAGGTATGCTGCGTGCTTGGTGGCAACCGCATCGGTGTCGTCGGTGCTGTTGTTATTGACGACGAGAATTTCCAAGTCGATCCCTGACGGAACGACGAGGCTCGTCATGTGTGCGAGCACCCGGTCGAGCATCGCGGCCCGGTTCCAAGTGCAAATGGCGACAGTCAGCATCGGCATCGGGGGAGACAGTCAACCGTGTGTGAGGGTTACGCAACCGGGGCAGTCGCCGGCCAACGCGGTGCGACGAGGTAGCCTGCTGTAGCCGGTTCGCGGTTCGCGGAACACTCGGCGAGGAACCCCGCGTACTTGGCGGCAGTCAGATAATCGTCGAGCCAGTCGGGCCGCCCGCGTATTCGCCCGACCCATGCCCGCAGCCTCGCCTTCGCATACCCGAAAACGGTCCAGCGCGGCCGACCGAACAGCGTCGGGCAAACGGGTAGCCCTTCGAGCCGCACGTGAGTCCGTCCGAGTGCATGAAAGTAAGCCCAGAAGTGGTGCAAGTTCGTCCGCTCGCGCGGGATGTAATGCTTCACTTCCGTCGTGCCTACCCACATGCCGGGGATCGCTTCGGCCTGCATCGCGCGAATCACCGAGACTTCGTCCGCTCCGATCAGTCCGGTTTTCACTCGGCCGAAGATCGGGTCGAAGCGGAACCGTCGCATCAGTGCGGTACGGTACGCCATGTTCGCCCCGAACGGTCCTTCATCGCGGGCCAACGGCCGCACGTTCGTGCCGTAATCCTTGAGCGAGAACACCGGGGCCAACCGCATCGCGTTCGCTTCGATTCGTTGGCGGTTCGCGGTTGGCACATCGTCGCCGTACCACGGCGTCACGCGCCCGCCGAAGAAACCCGCCTGCGGATTCTCATTTGCCACGCGAACGAACTCCGCCACCCAGTTCGCGGATACTTGCACGTCGTCGTCCGTCCAGAGGATCAGTTCCCCCCGTGCGGTATCGACGGCCCGGTTCCGGGCGTGCGAGTGACCCTGTCGGACTTCCCGAACAGCAATAACAGGCAACCGCACTGCGTGTTTTGCCACAATTGCAGTGGTATCATCGGTGCAGTTATTATCGACGACGACAATTTCCCATTCCAGCCCAGCGGGAATGCGCAACTTGTGGAACGACTCGAGCGTGCGATCGAGCAACGCCGCGCGATTCCACGTACAAATTGCTACGGTTACCTTCATCGGACAGCCTTGTCTCGTAAGTCTTGCGCTTCGGTTACCCGACAGCGCGCCATTCATTGTCGTAAACGACAATTCCCTGGTCGGCACTGGTGGACAAGTGGCGGTGGCGGTCGTCGCCCACCACGTCGTACACCACGGCATTATCGACGGAGTCGAGTATCGTACCGTTTCCGGTCGCAGCCAGCAGATTCATCATTATGGCATGACCGGGTCGAAGGCCAACCCCTTTCAGTCGGCATTCGACCGTCTGCGTTCCTTCGTGGAGCGTGATCGAGAAGCCGACTTCGCGTGACCACCCCGTTACGATCCGCGTCCCATACAGATTTTGCACGATCACTTGTACATCGACATCGGCGATTGCCACCTTCGCGTCGATATCCATCCGCAAGATCAGATCGTCGCCACTGGTGAACACCGAAAGCGGCCGGCCGTCGGCATCGACTAGCCCGGCGCGAGAAAACTTTGCGCGGCCATCGCCGGAACGCGATTTGGTGCCGAGGTCGTTCGTGCGGGCATCGGTTAGCAAGCGATCCATGTACGACTGCGTCACTGCGCCGGCAGGTCCGATCTCGACCATCTGTCCGCGTTCGAGCATGACGGCCCGCTGGCACAATCGGGGAATTTGCTGCATGTTGTGGCTGACGAACAGGATCGTCTTGCCCGACTGCGCGAGTTGAATCATCCGGTCGATGCAGCGTTTTTGGAAGCTCGCATCGCCGACGGCGAGGACTTCGTCGATGACCAGAATTTCCGGCTCGAGGTGCGCGACGACGGCGAACGCGAGGCGGACGTACATGCCGGAGGAATAGCGTTTGACGGGAGTATCGAGGAACTTACCGACTTCGGAGAACTCGACGATCTGATCGAACTTGGAGAGGATTTCGCGGCGGGACATGCCGAGAATCGAGCCGTTCATGTAAATGTTTTCGCGTCCGGAGAGTTCCGGGTGGAAGCCGGTGCCGACTTCGAGCAAGCTGCCCATGCGGCCGCGCAACTCGAGGCGGCCGTGCGTCGGCTCGGTGATCCGCGAAAGCAGCTTGAACAGCGTCGACTTGCCCGCGCCGTTGCGGCCGATGACGCCGATCGCTTCGCCGCGTGGCACTTCAAATGAAATATCCTTCACCGCCCAGAACGAATTTTCGTCTTCGAGGGCATCGGTGCGGACCAGCGAACGCACTTTCGAGAACGTCCCGCGGACGATCCGCTTCACCGATTCGGTGAGGTTGAGATCGCCGGTCGGGTTTGCCCCGATGCGATAGCGCTTGGAAAGGTTCTCGGCTCGAATCGCAGGTTTCATGGTTTCGGTAAGTCTGCCAGTCGGCGGTAAAGGTCGTCGACCACCCAGTGGAACGCGGCCAGGTGGAGCGTCTCGACGATGCCCATGTCGTTGGAGTCAATGTGGAGGCCCGCCCGGCACATGCCGCGCAATTTGCCGCCATCGAAGCCCGTGCAGCCGTACGTTCCCACGCCGTGGCGATTCGCCCACTCCACGGCACGCAGGATGTTCGGGCTGTTCCCAGACCCACTGATCGCCACCAGCAAATCGCCTTCGCTGGCTAGATTCTTCAACTGCTCGAGGAACACGCGGTCGAAACCTTCGTCGTTCCCCCACGCCAGAATGTAGGGCGTATTATCCGTCAGGCTGAGGATTTTGAACCGCACTTTGGCATCGTCGTCGAAATCCTGCTTGCGCAGCGTACCTTTGCCGATGTCTTCGCAAAAGTGCGAAGCGTTCGACCCGCTGCCACCGTTGCCGATGACGAAGATCATCCGCCCCGCCTTGTATCGCGCGTGCATCAGATCCGCGAGCGTCTGCACCTCTGATGCATCGATCCGCAGCAGTTCGTCCGCCATACGTTTCAGGAACGGCGCAACGGCTAAAGTAGCTCCGAGCATCGAGAAATCCTTTCGTGGGGGCCCGAATCGGGCATGCAATCGCGGCGATTTTGGGTAGCAGATTGACTCCAGGCACTTTCCACCCACCCATCCGTGGACTCATTCCCGAATTTCGGAACCAACCTAACACACCAACGACTTACGTCCGATTTCGATCATCTGCAATCACGCCAGAACCAAAGTTTCGACGGTGCTTTTCGGCAAACTAAATCGTGTCGGCGAAGGTTCGTTCGACGCGACGGAAGTAGAACAGGCCGAGGAACAACACGCACAGGCCGACCGTTCCGGAGATCGCCAACGAGTACCATGCGAAGCCGTCCATCGGTCCGCCGAGGACGAGGTTCCGCAAGTTGTAGATCAACCCGTACAGCGGGTTCAGCGGCAGGATCATTTTTGCGGTTGGCCCGACTACGTCTGGCCCCAGATAGATACACGGCGTCGCGAACATCCACAATTGCGTGCCGAACGTAAGCAGGTAACGGAAGTCGCGCTGTGCGACGATGAGTGCAGACAACAGCACGCCGAAGCCGGTGGCCGTGAGGAACAGGAGTGCAAGCACGAACGGCGCGAATACGATCGTCCAAGCGGGGACGACGCCGAAATAGAGCATGGTGATCGCGATTAAGACGCAGGAAATCAGGAAGTCCACGAACGCCGAACCGACGTTCGATAGGGGAAGCAGTAGCCTCGGAAAGTAGACTTTCGTGACGAGCCGCTCGTTCGCCAAAAGGCTGTTCCCCGCATTCGCCATCGCCGACGAAAAGAACGTCCACGGGATCACGCCGAGCAACACGTACAACACGTAATTTGGGACGTTATCCGCCGTTTTACCCATGTAGCCGATGAAAACCACGAACACCATCACTGTGGCGATCGGCTGAAACAACGACCAGCCCACACCGAGGATCGTCTGCTTGTAACGCAGTTTCAGTTCGCGCAAAATCAGATAGTAAAAAAGCTCGCGGTATCGCCATAATTCTTGCGTGTCGCCGAGCGAAAACGACGTGCGCGGTTCGACCACAATCAATTCGGGTTCGGCTTCTTCCGGGCGCATCGGCAGTCCGAGTGCAGGACTCGGCATGTCCGCGTCTGGCAACGGAGTCTGATTACTCGAAAGTACGGGTGTGGGAATCGAACCTGTCACGCGGAAAGCCTCTGATCGCGGTACGAAAACTCAATCGGCAGTGATACGACACGACCGAACGGTTCCACGAACGTAATCGTAGTTCGGGAACCAGAATCGCGCCGTGAAATTTCCGCGAGTTCCTGCCGGGCAAAACCTGAGATTATTCTACAGATCATTCCGCATCTGGCTTGAGCACCGTTAGCACCACCTCGGCGTAAAGCCTGTGCCCGAAATCGTTTGGATGATTCAACCCGTTTCCCGTGAGGTCGTGGTGGTGCTTGTTCGTCATCATCCGCTCCCAGACCGCCGTCGCATCGGCTAATGCGACGCCCTTACCCGTCAGTGCCTTTAACTCGTCGCGATACTTCGCGAACATCTCCGTTGGCGTATGAATCCACTCGCTATTCCCGAGCATCGACGAAACGAGAATCACCTCCGTATCAGGGTTCGCTGCACGAATCCTTTCGAGAATCGTCCGCGTCTGATCGCCGTACCACTTCGGGTCGCGTCGGCCAACGTCGTTCATGCCATACGCCACGATGATCAGGTTCGGTTTCTCGGCGAGTAACTTATCCAAATCCTGCACGCCGTTCGCCACGCTCCACCCGCCGACCGAACGATTTTGGAGCGATACCGAACTCTGGAAACTCGCCCGCAACTGTTCGGCAACGAGGTCCGGATACCCCGGCTGAAACGGCACAATCTTTGCGATCCCCGATGCATCCGCACCCGTCGAAATACTATCGCCGCTGATGCCGAGGACGATCGGCTTGTGTGCCTTCAGAAGTGCGCGCGTTTTCGGTAGCGTGCCGAATCCAGGGAACGGCGTGCCGACATCGCTGCGGACGTACGTCACTTCGACATCGCGATCGTGGAACCAACGGCCGGGGCGATAAAGCATGTACTGTTCCGGGTGGCCAGCGCGATGCCGGTAGCTGTTCGGTGCGTCCTTCAGTAGGTAAAAGTCCTTCTCCAGAATCGGCTCGACCGGTTCGGGTTTCGCGAAGGCGATCGTCATCCCGTCGACTTTCACGTTGTCGTAGCGATGCGTGCGGCTGGCGTTCTCGACGCTGAGAATCTTGGCAATGGGGAACGCCAACCGGGCGATGGCGGGGCTGTCTGCCGTCTTGCGGAACAGCACGCTACTTTCGCGGTGGACAATTTTCGATGCCCACGCCGGTTCCCACAGCCGCAATGCGGAGACAGGCTCGCGGCCAGGTTCCGCGCAGATGAGCTTCAACGTGTCGAACCACATGTCTGCGGCGCGCTTCTGGCCGACCGCCGTGAAGTGCTGGCGCGACTTCTTGTCGCCGCGATTCTCGCCCGTCAACGTGTCGGTATCCGGGCCAGCGCGGAAGCCCGGCCGTTTCGCGAGTGCATCGATCCCCGCACGAATCCGGCCCTCGCCCTCGGCATCGTTGTAAACCGTCGGGTGGTGCGTCGATTTCGCCAGCAGCCACGGCGCATCGTACTCCCAATTGTTCGCGCAGGTGGTGCGGATCGTGCGGATGTTCTCGACGTACTTCGCGGTCGGCGTTTTGATGATGACATCGGATTCGCCCTGCTGCCAAAGCACCGCACGAAACGGGCCGATGGCCACGCCGGTCGCCGCCATGCGCGGTTGGAACGTCCCGTTCGGCATCCACTGTTCGGAAGACGACCCACCGATGGCGACATTCGCGAAGCCGATCGGCACGCCGAATTCTTTCGCCAACCGGTCGCCGAGCGGCGGCCAGATCGAACCGCCATCGCTGCCGTCGAACACCGGCTGCGGGTCGTGCGCCACCGCCCACGTTTTCTTGACGCTGTCGTAGGCACTCACCCGCTGTTTCGCATCGGTCACCCGGAAGCGTTCATCGTTGCAGTTCGTCGCGTACGATTGACCGCCCACGAGGAAGAGTTCGCCGACGCCGACCGGTTCAATCGAGCCGAGCGACACAGTCGCGCCTGCCATGCGGCAACGCACCTCGAAGCGATGCCACCCCGCAGGCACGTTCGCAATCCCCTCGAAACGCAGGCCATTCGTGCGAATCGCAATCGGTTCCCAACCGGTATCGTTCTTCGCAGGTTCCCCCGCAGGTACCGCACGAAATTCCCACGTGCCCTCCGCCAACCCCGCTGGCATCGAACCGCGGATCGTCACTTCGGCAGA
>Ga0105044_10008615_pt1 | contig 14001 bp, 14 predicted proteins | sample MAT01_FD_78092 | JGI IMG/M metagenome (GOLD analysis project Ga0105044, IMG submission 78092) | Freshwater microbial communities from Lake Fryxell liftoff mats and glacier meltwater in Antarctica - MAT-01 | ecosystem: Environmental > Aquatic > Freshwater > Ice > Liftoff microbial mat | place...
AAGTCATCAAGCGCCAGCTGCACGCCCAGCGCCTTTAGCGCGCTAAAACTCTCGGCCACCGTCTCGCTGTCGCCCAGCAAAATGCTCTCGGTCAGCTCAAGTTCCAGCCGGTCGGGCGCCAGACCGCTGGCCTCCAGCGCGGCACGGACCATGCCAACAAACCCAGCATTGGCAAATTGCACCGCCGATACGTTCACGGCCACGCGGACCTCCTCGGGCCAGCCCACTGCATCGGCACAGGCGCGGTGCAGCGCCCATTCGCCCAGCGGGCCAATCAGATTGGTTTCCTCGGCAATCGGAATGAAAATAACCGGACTAACCGATCCGCGTTCGGGATGCTCCCACCGCATCAACGCCTCGCACCCGACCACCAGATCATCGTCGATCCGCACCACTGGCTGATAAAACAGGTCAAGCTCGCCCTTATCAAGCGCGGTGCGCAGGTCGTCGAGCAATTGCGCTCGATCCTCGGCCCGGTCCTTCAAATCACTCGAATAAAACCGATATTGCCCGCGCCCACCGTTTTTTGCGGCATACAGCGCAAGGTCCGAATTGCGGATCAAATCCTCGCGCGTATCGCCATCGAACGGCGCAATTGCCGCACCGACCGATGTGCCGATTAACGCTTGTTTCCCATCGATGGGATAGGGCTGCGATATCAGCTGGACGATCTTTCCCGCCAGTTCGCCTAGCGCGCCGCGATCGTCAATGTCGGGCAGGATGATCTGAAATTCGTCACCGCCCAGCCGCCCAATCTCGCCGCGCTTGCCAACAATACTGGTCAGCCGCTGTGCCACTTGTTTCAGCAGCGCGTCGCCTGCGGGATGGCCCATGGTGTCGTTGACCGCCTTGAACCGGTCAAGGTCCAGCATCATCACCGCGCAACTGCGCCGCGCCGCCTTGAACGAGGCAAGCAGGCTGTCGAGCTTGCGGTTCATCCGGTGGCGGTTGGCCAGGCCGGTCAGCGAATCATATTCGGCAAGCCGGCTGTCCTCCAACTTGCGCTCATATTCGGTCGTCACATCGCGCGCGCTGCCACGATATCCCAGAAAATTGCCGCTGGCATCCAGTTTGGGCAGACCGGTCAGCAGCCACCAGGTCTGGCGCACGGCGGTGCGCTCAGTGCCGGGCGCAAAGCGGACAACCTGATCGACAATACGGTTGCGCGCGGCGAGCTGAAAATTCAGCGGGCGACCGCTCTGGCCATCGGGGTGCTGGTTATCGCTTTCAAACAGGCTGATCAGCGGCTGGGCGAGCAGCGCATCCAGCGGCTGACCTAATTTTTCGGCGGCATTGGCCGACAAATAGATCAATCGCCCCTCGGCATCGCTTGCCCAGATCCAGCCAATTCCGGCCTCTTCGAAATCGTCAAGCAGCGCCAGCCGCCGGGCATCATCCCCGGCACGCACCACGGCATGGCCGGACACGCTCGCGCTCGGCTCCAGCGTTGCCGCCCCCCCGGTTGTCAGCGATCTCAGCAATCCGCGCACAGCCACCATTTCTTCCCACGACCAGCCAGCGCAAGCCAGCCTGTTAGGACAGCGTTTACCATGGCGAACCTTACCCGTGTCTAAACATGCATGCTGATATTTCACTTAATGGCGCAATGGAAACTTGTACCGCAGGACCGTGGCGTCTCCGTTTGAATGTGCGCTTGGGGGGCTTTTGTGACATTCGTCTCATTGTGCATGAATGGCTGCCAGCGACCCAAAAGCGGACTTTTGGATCGTCAGACGCTCCGCCCGATACCGGACGCGAAGTTAAAAGTTCGCGGCACCGGGGACAGGCGCACGACGCTCTCGCCGCGCCTCGGCCATGAGGAAAACGGACCGCAGGTGCAGCGTCGGGTCGTCGGCTCGACCGGTAAAGCCCAACCAAAGTTCGAGCATGGGAGCGTAGAAAACGCCGTCTGGAAGAGCGAAAAGCGACACACGCTCGCCGGCATTGACACGCAGGAAAGTGCGGCCATCAGCGTCCACATCGACCAGCAGGCGGCCAAGGGTCGGGCTGATATAGAGGCCGGCAATGCGACTGCGATCGGTCTTTGCAATCGGGTTGAGCACCGGCGCTGGCTCGGCCACCGTCGGTCGACCGGCAAGTGTTGCCACTAGATCGCGGGTAAGCGTTGATCTGCGCCAATGTGCTAGGCTAGTGTTGCTAACATATGCCACTACCTCGCGGCGAGAGCGATCCCAATACACCTGTGAAAAGAAGCCGTTGTATTGGCCCGTGTAATGGCAGCGCTGACGCGACGCGTCACAATACCAACTGAGGAAGTTCAGGCTGTGACCAAGGCCGCTATCGAGCATCGGTGTTGCCAGCCCGGATTCGAGCCGCTCTGGCGCCATCACGCGCCCGCGGGCAAAGGCGTCGCCCCAGCGCGCCCAGTCGTGCGCGCTGGCGTGTACGTTGGAACCGCCGATCTGGGCTTCGCCATCGTAAGCGTCGAACGTCACAAAGCCGCTGCTAGTGCGTTGGTAGCCTACTGTGCGTGACACCGGCCAGTCGGCAAAGCGCGCTGGGCGAGCAAATATGTCCTGAAGCGCCAGAGGCGCAAAGTAGCGCTCGCGCCACCAGGCTTCGATGGGACGGCCGGTGACGCGTTCGACCACTAAAGCCGCAGTATCGAAACCGAGGTCCGAGTACTCGACCTGCAAGCCAGGTGCGAACACCGGTTGCGGCTGACGCTTGGGCGTGGCGCGCAGCAAGTCAACGGTTTCGCGCACTTGGCCAGGCGCGAAGTCGGCATCGAAGGCGGCATAGTTTGGCAGGCCGTTTCGGTGCGTGACCAACTGGCGCACGGTCTGGTTGGCATAGGGGTAATCGGGAACGAAGCGCGTTACGCTGTCGGACAACGACAGTTGGCCTTCGGCTACCAGTTCCCAAATCGCTGCGTTGGTAAGCGTCTTGGCCAGCGAGCCGCCGTCGCTGGGTGTGTCCACGCTGAAAGGGCGGTCGGGATTGCGTTGCGCGAGGCCCACTGCTTGCTCGAACAGGACCTGGCCGTCGCGCATAAGCACAACGGCACCGTTGAAGTCGGCGTTGGTGGCGGCGTCTTCGACAATCAGCCGCGCCTGTTCGGCTACGCGTTCGCGACCGACCGGCGCACCTTGGGCGACAAAAGGGATGGGCAAAGTGGCTGCGGCAAAAAGGAATGCAAGCCAATGCTTCATCGTGCGGCCTTTTCGCCTCGGTACGCCGTATCTGTCAGGCCCACTTGTTCGTCGGCCCACCGAAAAGACGACACAGAATGCATGGCAGTCCCGCTCCGCGTGTGAAGTGCGCCGTGCATTGTTAGCCCGTCAATTCTAGATTTTCGTATCATAATGGCCGGAACGTGTCGCGACAATTGCTCGAAGCGAGACCGTCGGCTTTTGGCTCGAAGGAGTCCTTGAGGTTGCTCATACCCTAGGTCCGCTTTCTTATGGCGACGCCCGAAGGCAGCCGGGCCCTTCTCACCCCATTGCTGACACTGGACTGTCCACCGCCATACGTCCCCTTTGTCCCCAAACTTGACTTTCAAACTAAGGTTCTGCCAGCAGGGTGCTTGCGTCACCTTCCCTTTACGTTAAGGTGAGGTTGCTACAATCAATCCAACCGGAGCTTTCCTGTCATGGCCCTGCCCGCCGTTTTCGACCGCCTGCGCCTTCCCGTCATCGGTTCACCCCTGTTCATCGTATCCGGCCCTGAACTTGTTATTGCCCAGTGCAAGGCCGGGATCGTCGGCAGTTTTCCTGCGCTCAACGCGCGGCCCCAGACTATGCTCGACGAATGGCTCCACCGGATCACCGAAGAACTGGCCGCGTGGGACCGTGACAATCCCGACCGCCTGTCCGCGCCCTATGCCGTCAATCAGATTGTCCACCGCTCCAACGACCGCCTGATGGCCGATATCGCCACGTGTGAAAAATGGAAGGTGCCGATCACCATCACCTCCTTGGGCGCGCAAGTTGAACTCAACCAGGCCGTGCACGGCTGGGGCGGCATCACGCTGCACGACATCATCAACGACCGTTTTGCCCGCAAGGCCGTGGAAAAGGGTGCCGATGGGCTGATCCCCGTTGCTGCTGGTGCTGGCGGCCATGCCGGCACCCAGTCCCCCTTTGCGCTGGTTCAGGAAATCCGCGAATGGTTCGACGGCCCCATCGCTTTGTCGGGTGCCATCGGCCATGGCCGCTCGGTCCTCGCTGCACAGGCTTGCGGGGCGGATCTGGCCTATATCGGCAGCGCGTTTATCGCCACGACCGAGGCCAACGCCGTTGATGGCTATAAGGATGGCATTGTCACGGGCCGCGCTGCGGACATCGTATATTCCGACCTGTTTACCGGCGTCAGCGGCAATTATCTGCGCGGTTCGATTGACGCAGCGGGACTAGACCCCGACAATCTGCCCAAGGGCGACCTCAAGACGATGGACTTCGGGTCCGGCGGCAATACTGATGTCAAGGCGTGGAAAGACATCTGGGGTTCCGGCCAGGGCATTGGCGCGGTCAAACAAGTTGGCACGGTCGCCGAATTCGTGGCGCAGCTGGAAACCGAATATAACGCAGCATGGACGCAGATGCAGGCCAAGATGCGGCATTTCTAATCCGGATCAAACAACGCGTTGATCGCGTCATCAAGGTAGCTGCGGTCAGCGAATATCCGCATCGGGTCGCGCCGGTTCAGCCACAGAAAATGGCTGTGACGGTCAGTCAAGGCACGGCGCAGGGCCCGCTGGAGCGTATGGATGCGGGCGATTGCCTCCCACTGCCCACGGCAATGATCGAGCGAGGAGGTGACGCGAATGGCTTCGATCCGCGCCGCCACCACGTCGGTATAAGCCGGATGCGGGCCGCGATGAAGGGCATGGCCAAGCGCAGATGCGGCACCCTCGTGCGCTGGCAAGTGCAACCCGTTTTCGATAAACCGCCCCAGCCGCAATCCCTCCGTTGCAAGCGCACCGAACATGCCGGAAAACTGGGCGCGGTTCGCCAGCGCAACCGGGATCAGGTGATGACGCTGAAACCCCGTTCGACAGGTTGACGCATTCTGCCAGCCCCGCACGGTCATTCGCGGGTGATCGTGACAATCAATATGCTGGCACCTTCGGCACCGGTCGCCGGACCAACCCGCATATTTTCCCCGGCGATCAAACCGGGGAAGCTGCGCGGGGCATGGATCGGGCCATGCACCATGATATCAAGCGCAAGCCGTGCCAATCGCCGCACCGCGTCTTTGCGGTCAAGACCAGCGCCGGCTGCAAGGTGCAACTCCTGCTTTGAAAAAAACGCCAGACCGCGCGTCACCATCCCGCCGCCCGCCATATCCTGAAATGCCAAAAGGTGAAGCAGCGGCGGCATGCCACTGTCGAGCATTTCCGCAACCGCTTGTCGGAAAGCGGTGGCATCGGACCACAGGCGCGCCGGCGACCAGTAAAACCGCTGGGCACCCATGGCGTCGATCAGCAGAACAGACAGCTTGAACAACTCGCGGCTTGCGGTCACACGATCGATTGCCGCATCCCAGACCGGTTGACAAAGCAGCGTTGTTGCGTGGGCAATGCCCGTCGTCACGGCCGTATTGCCAGCCCACAATGTTTCCGGATGACAAAGCGATTCATCAATCAACGAGTCGGCGGCCGGACCAGCCAATGCTTGTTGTTGGCCGAATTTTATTCGCCAGATTTCACTTGCGAACAAGCTGTCCTTGTCGCGCTGCGATTCACCGCCAACGGGTGCAATACCAATATGGCGCAATGCAGGTTCAAGCGCACCGGGCGCAAACACTGTAGGATTGCCACCACCCAGCAGCACATATGTCTCGAAAGGCTCCCCTGCCATTGCGTGATCCCCGTTTCCTGACACAGGGCGCGCGCTCTGCCCTACGTCTGTCCATGCTGGTCATCGCAAGCTAGATGTCATGTTTCAAACGGAATCACCACCTTGCCGCCAAAGTGGAGTTAGTTCCTGTAATGGCTAGATAGCAACTTGACTGCCAAGCTCGACTACGCGGTTCGTGGGCAGGCGGAAATACTCCATCGCGCTTTCCGAATTGCGCAGCATCCAGGCGAATAATCTTTCGCGCCAAATCGACATGCCGGGTTTGGAACTTGCTATCAACGTCTGGCGCGACAGAAAGAAGCTCGTTTCAATCATCTTGAACTGGGCGCCGCATCCTTCCACCCGCGCCAACGCCTCTGGCACGTCAATCGGCTGCATAAAGCCATAGTTGAGGATCAGCCGATGAAAACCATCCCCCAAATTCTCAAGCTGCTGGCACTTCACGCCTTGGACATAGGGGACATCAGCGACCTTGATCGTGAGCAGTATCACACGCTCATGCAGCACCTTGTTGTGCTTCAGATTGTGGAGCAGCGCGTGTGGCACCCCATCGGCTGAGGACGTCATGAACACCGCTGTGCCGGAAACCCGCGTCGCGCTTTTGGCAGCCGAGCCAATGAAAATGGGGATCGGCATCACCCCCTCGGCCATTTCCTGATGCATCAGCTTGCGCCCGCGCGACCATGTGGTGAGCAGCGTAAAGATGATCAAGCCGATCACCAGTGGCACCCAGCCGCCATCAGGCACCTTCAAAAGGTTCGCGCCGAAATAGGCGATGTCGACAATGAAAAAGACCGCGAGCACCGGCAGCGCTTTCCACAACGGCCAGCGCCATAATGTGATCAGCACCACGCTAACCAGACACGTGTCGATGAACATCGCCCCCGTGACGGCAATGCCATAGGCCGCAGCAAGATTGCTCGATGAACCAAAGAACAGCACCAGCACGATGACCATGATCATCAGGAACCAGTTGACGAACGGAATATATATTTGCCCTGCGGCGGATGCGCTGGTGTGTTCCACCCGCATGCGCGGGATAAAACCCAGCTGTATCGCCTGCTGCGTTAGCGAGAAAGCTCCGGAAATCACTGCTTGGCTAGCAATGACTGTCGCCAAAATTGCGAGCACCACCACCGGAATCCGCCACGCATCGGGCATCATCAGAAAGAATGGGTCTTTGATCAGCCGCGCCGCTTCAACCTCGCCCGCGCCTAGCACCATAGCGCCCTGCCCCATATAGTTGAGCATCAGGCAGGGCAGAACGAAACTGATCCAGCTGGTCCCAATTGGCGCGCGGCCGAAGTGGCCCATGTCGGCGTACAGTGCTTCCGCACCGGTCACTGCAAGGACCACCGCGCCCATCGCGACAAAGGCTGTCCAACCATCCAGATAGAAAAAGCGCAGCGCATTTAAGGGGTTTACCGTCTCGATTATGATCGCTGGATTGTCGCTGATGTGCATGACACCAAGCACCGCAAGCATGATGAAATAGGCGATCATGATCGGTCCAAAAAGCGCCCCGACCTTGGCAGTACCGCGCGACTGGATAGCGAACAATGCGATCAATATGGCTAATGCGATGGGGATGATATACGCGCGGAAGCCTTCATTAACATAACTCAGTCCCTCGGTCGCTGACAGCACCGACATCGCTGGCGTGATCATCGAATCACCATAAAACAGCGCGGTTGCAAAGACCCCGAGCAGGATGATTGGCCACGACCATCGCGCCCCTTCGGACTTGCGGTTGATCAGCGCCAGCAGCGCCAGGCTACCACCCTCGCCCTTGTTGTCGGCCTTCATGATGGTGAGGATATATTTGAACGTCACCACTAGCATCATCGACCAAAAGACTAGGCTGAGCACACCGACGATGTGGAGCGTGTCGGGCTCAATCGGATGGTGGCCGGAAAAAGTTTCGCGAAAAGCATAAAGCGGGCTGGTGCCGATGTCGCCAAAAACCACGCCTACCGACCCGACCGCGAGTTTGGCAAAGCCGTCGCGGTGATGATCCTGGCCATCTGCTGATGCGCTGGATCCGGTAGGCGCAGATTGCGACTCGCTGGTCATCCTAGTTCCCTAAACCAAGCAAAAAAATGGGTGATAGTGCGAAACGCCGCACGGCTATTGTGCTGCTGGCAAACCGGTGCCCGCGGCCTGTGGGCGCATGGCGCGAAGCTGCACCAGCCGGGATTCGAGATCGTCGCGCCATGGGGCACCGACGGGCGATCTGGCCAGCAATCCGGCCCACGCCGCCTCTGCCCCCTCTAAATCGCCACCGCGCGCAAGGGCCAGCCCGGCGAAAAAGGGAGGTGCAGGGTGATCGGGCGCACGCTTGGCTGCTTCGTCAAACGCCAGCGCGGCGGCTGGTGTCATTTGGTCTTCGCTATGCGCAACCATCGCATTGCCCAGCGCTACCCACAAATCGACGTTGTTCGGATACTGCTTTAGCCCGCCCTGAATGGCATTGATCGCAAGATCATGCCGTCCGCGCCGCGCCATTGCATCGGCCATGCCCAGCCACTGTCCTGCCTCGCCAAAACGTTCACGCATTTCGCCTTGGTTGCTTGGGATTGCTTCACCAAAGCCTTGGTCCTTGGCTTTGGCGGCGGCCAGCTTCCCGGGCTGCGTTGGACTGCCGTACAGCGCATAGCCCGCCAGACCGAGCATCAGGGTGGCGGCAAGGAATGTCCGCGATGCAGCTGGAATGCGGCCAAACCAAAACATCAACCCCAACGTGATCAGCGCCGCTGCCAGCAGCCACAGCCAAATCATGCGCTGTCCTTTTCATCGCGGCGCGCCGCCGTAAAGCGGCCACGCGCAAGCCAAAGTCCGGCAAAAAGAAACAGCAATGGCCCAATCCACAACAAGGCAGTCGCGGCATCCAGGGGCGGATTATAGGTCACCCAATTGCCATAGCGCGCAATTAGCCAGTCACGAATGGCATCAGGGCTTTCGCCAGCAGCAATCTTGCTCCGCACCTCATGCCGCATGTCGCCCGCCAGCGGGGCATCGCTGTCGGCAATCGACTGGCCCTGACACACAAGACAGCGCAGTTCGTCCATGAGCGTTTTCGCTTTGGCCTCCAGCGCCGGATCGGCGAGCTGCTTATAGGCCAGCGGCGCAGGCGGAAGGCGATCCTGTGCCAACGACGGCAGAGCAACTATGGCCGCCATCAGGATCATTGCCACACGGATCACTTCAATGCCTCAAGCTTACGCTGGATATCCGGCACCATCTCGGGCGTGATGATACCCTGAATCTGTTCGCGAATGACGCCTTTTCCATCGATGACAAAGGTTTCTGGCACGCCCGAAGAGCCCAGCGCAATCTGCACACTGCTCTGCATGTCGGAGCCGATCCGCTGGAACGGATTACCGGTTTCGGCAAGGAACAGCGCTACATCTTCAGGCCGATCGCGGATGGCGATGCCGTCAATGGGCACGCCCGCCCTGGCCAACGCGTCGAGCTGGGGTGCTTCGACTTTGCAGGGAATGCACCAGCTCGCAAAAATATTGACCAGACGCGGACGCCCATCCGCAAGATCGCTGCTTTTGAGGCCCGCCACGCCGGCGGTTGCGGGCGGCAGATCGAACAGCGGCATCGGTTGGTTAATCCAGCGCGATTCGATCGTCCGGTCTTCTGGCGCCGACAGCCGATAGACGAACATGCCGAACAAGAGCGATACGATGACGAGCGGCGCGAACAGGATCCAGCGGTTTTTCAAGCAAACCGCTCCTGTGCTTTGGCCCGGCGGCGGCGGCGCCACATTTCGAACAGCCGCGCCCGGCCCAGCATCGCCAGTGTGCCCCCAATAGCGATCATAATTCCGCCCAGCCAAATCCACCACACCAGTGGCTTCCATTTCACCGCAATCTGATAGCGCGTCACACCACCCTCGCTGATTGACTGACCGACGTTGGCAAACAAGTGCCCGCCCGGCAGGGTAATGAAATCGGCCTCTTTGGTTTCAACCGGGGCCGCCCCCATCAGGCCGGGATAATCGCGCGCCTGTGGTCGCAGCACCTGATCAATGCCCTTGGGCCGCAGCACAACAAGTTCGGCATCAATGGCGGTCCAATTGGGTCCGGCAACGGGCTTTACCCCGCGAAACTGAACGCGATAGGGGCCAACATCAATGGTGTCGCCAGGTGCCGCGGCGACCAGTTTTTCCTTAAGGAAGGCGCTTTCGGCGGCCATGCCGGCAAGACCGACCGCAATGCCCAAATGGGCAATGACCATGCCCCATACGGTCAGCGGAGTGCGCCGCAGGTTGCGCTGCCACAACGGCGCAAGGCTCCCCATCGCCACAAATGCCGCGACCATCATGCCCAGCAGCGGCAAGATACCAATAGGGCCGCCAAAGGCGAGCAACCCCGCCAGCACCAGCATCGCCGCCGCAATCATGATCGGCAATCGTGTTTTCAGCACCATGCCATCATCACGCCGCCATTTTAGCAGCGGACCGGTGACCATCAGCATGAACAGGATCAGCGCGATGGGCCCTGCCGCTGCGTCATAATAGGGCGCACCGATCGATATCTTCTCCCCCATCGCCTCGGCCACAATGGGATAGAGCGTGCCCAGCAGAACGACTGCAAGGATGACCGTCAGCAACAAATTATTCGCCACCAACGCCCCTTCACGGCTGAGCAGAGCAAATTTTTTGCCCTCGCCCAATGCTCCGGCCCGCAACGCGAACAGCGTCAGCGCACCGCCGATGTATACCGCCATCAGCACAAGCAAAAAGGTTCCGCGCTCTGGGTCCACGGCAAAGCTGTGCACGCTGGTCAGCAGCCCAGACCGGACGATGAAAGTGCCAAGCATCGACATCGAAAAGGCAATAACGGCGAGCATAACCGTCCACGCCCGCAGCGCATCACGCGTCGCCGTTACGCTGACCGAATGGAGCAGCGCCGCGCCCGCTAACCACGGAATCAGACTGACATTCTCGACCGGATCCCAGAACCACCAGCCGCCCCAGCCAAGTTCATAATAGGCCCAATAGCTGCCCGCCGTGATACCCAGCGTCAGGAAAATCCAGCTGCCCAGCACCCATGGCCGCATCGCGCGGGCAAAGTTCGGGCCAATCTCCCGCGTGATCAACGCGCCGACCGCAAAGCTGAACGCGACCGAAAGACCGACGTAACCGATATAAAGTGTCGGCGGGTGGAACGCCAAACCAATGTCCTGCAGCAGCGGATTAAGCCCGGCGCCATCTGGCGGCACCACGGGCAAGCGGTTGAAGGGGTTGGACGTGAATAGCAGAAAGGCAAAAAATCCGATGCTAAGCGCTGCCTGAGCGACCAGTGTCGCGATCAGTGTATCCTCGCGTAGCCGCTTTTCAAACAGTGCGACGAGGCTTCCGGAAATGCCGAGGATCATCAACCACAACAGCATCGAGCCTTCATGATTGCCCCAGGTTCCAGCGATTTTGAAGATCATCGGTTTCAAGCTGTGGCTGTTACGCGCGACCAGTTCGACCGACATGTCAGAACGGATGAACAACGCCATGAGCAGCGCGAACGACAGCAACGTCAACAGCCCCTGCGCCACGCTGGCCGGGCGCACCAACGCCGCAAGCTCAGGTTTGGGAGAGCGCAGATGCAACGTCCCGGCGATCAATGACAGGCAAGCAAGCGCCGCAGCGAGCCACAACAGGGCGTGACCAATCTCAGCAATCATGTCGCCGGTTCCGCGATGCTCTTGCCCGCATCCTTGGGAATATCCCCCATCTGGGGCGGCATATAGCGTTCGTCATGTTTGGCGAGGATGCGTTCAGCCTCGAATACACCGTCGGCGCGCAGTGTGCCATCGGCGACCATGCCCGATTCCTCCTTAAAAAGATCGGGAACTATGCCGGTAAATTCGACGGGCATGCTGGCTTTGCCATCGGTGGCCACGAAGCGGATCGATACGCCGTCGGGCAGCCGCTTTATGCTCCCGCTTTGCACCATGCCGCCCAACCGCATGGCTTCGCCCACCGTAGCGTTTCCAGCGCGCACTTCCTTAGGCGTTCGAAAATAGGCGGCCTCATCGCGCAGTGCTCCGGCGGCCAGAAAACCAGCCCCCGCTACCGCCCCTGCCGCAAGCAAGGCAAGGATCAGGCGTTGATGTTTGGCCTTCATGATCTTTCCTGCCTTAGCATATCGGCGCGCCCTTCGGCCCGCCGCATCGCGCGCCAGCTCTCGCCAAGGACGGCCGCCGTAAGCAACCCCGTCAGCGCATAGGCCACAACAACAAAATCCCATTGTTCGGTCATGCAGTCACCATCTCGTCGTCGGCTAACCGCCGCAGCCGCGCACGCACGCGGTTCTCGGCAATTTGCGTGCGCATCCGCATAAGCACAATCGCGCCGAACAACAGTGAAAAACCGACCACGGTAAAGCCCAAGGGCCACAGGATTGCGCCATCGATGCTAGATCCGCGCAGCGTGATGCTTGGTCCCTGATGCAGGCTGTTCCACCACACGACGCTGCGGTTGATAATCGGGATGTTGATCGCCCCGACCAGCGCATAAATGGCCGCGCCGCGGGAAATCGACCCGCCGTCACGTCCCTCGCCTGCACCGCTATTCGCAAGCGCGATGAAGCCCGCGTAAAGAAACAACAGAACCAGCATCGACGTCATCCGCCCGTCCCACTCCCACCAGGTGCCCCAGGTTGGCTTTCCCCAGATGGATCCGGTAATCAGGCACAGCGCGGTAAACAGCATTCCCGGCACCGCAATCGCGCGCGCTGCGATGCCCGCCAGCGGATGACGCCAGACCAGCTGCACCAGACCGGCAATCGCCAGCGCCGTCCAGCCACCCATCCCCAGCCATGCGGCGGGAACATGGACATAAAGAATGCGGACGGTTTCACCCTGCAAATAGTCGGCGGGTGTCTGCGTCAGTCCAGCCCATGACCCCGCCAGCAGCGACGCCAGCCCGAGGCCAGCAAACCACAGCGTTAGCGGGCGGGCAAAGCGCAAAAATCGGGTTGGGTTTGCGTAAGCATGCATAGTATCCCAGCTCTTTAAGCGAGCGTTTATCTGCGGTCCAGCGATTCGCAGCAGACCCTAGCCATCCGGCCGTGACCACAGCCATGGCAGGCAAATTGTCGCCGCCACGATCGGCGCGAGCGGCCAAGGCCAAGGCGCGAATATCAGGCTGACGATGATGCCCGCCAGAAAAGCCGCGAGCGCGGCACGCTTGCCCCTGCGGCTGATCGCGCCCCTGTCCCGCCATGCCCGGATATGTTGGCCCATGTGCGGATGTTCGACCAACCACGCCTCCAGCCGCGGCGACGAGCGCGCGAAGCAAAAGGCAGCAAGGATGACCAGAGGTACCGTCGGCAGCAGCGGCACCAAAATGCCGACGCCACCCAGCAAGAGAGACGCCCAACCGCCAAACAGATAAACTATTCGCACGGCGCGTGATGCGCCAGCGACATTGTTCAGGCAAGCCCGTCGCGTACGTTGCGCTGCGTGTCCAGGTGCGCGTGCAGGGCGGCCAGCGCGTCCGCATGGGCCAGCAAGCCCGCCACGTCATATCCTGCAAATAGCTCTGCCTGCATTCCGGCCATGCGGTCGCGCGCCGCTGTGTGTGCGCTGCGGCCCGGGCCGGTTAACCGAACCCGCCTTGACCGGCCGTCGGCAGCGTCATCCTCGACTGCCACAAACCCTTTGCCCGCCAGGCGCGCGATCGTCGCAGTCATTGAAGGTTTGCTGACCTGAAACGTGCGCGCCAGTCGCGTCGGGGTTTCGCCATCACCGCACCGGACCATATGGTTGAGCAGACCAAATTCGGAGAGGCCCAGCACCGGTGCCAGTATGCGCGTCGCGGCCGCCGCAGTCAGCTGGTTGATGATCGCAATGTCGGTCAGCAGCGTACCCAGCCGCGTTCCCTCGCCCCCGCCCACAGTCATGTCGCTACCAGATGCGTTTTAAGCGGCCAGCGCGGCGTCGGCGCGGGGAAAGGTGCGTACCCGATCCGCCCCAGCATCTGCACCACCGCGCCACGTGTTGCGTCAAGGCGGCGGTGGATGTCGGCATAGGGACCAGCAAGCGCCTTCACCTCTTGCAAGGCCTGGCTGAGCGGATGGATGGCAACGCCCTGCGCCTGCGCCTGCAAATTCATCCGCACCCAGCGACGACCGGCGGCAATCTGGCTCGCACGGCTGGCATCAGGGGTGAT
>Ga0105044_10008617_pt1 | contig 13998 bp, 18 predicted proteins | sample MAT01_FD_78092 | JGI IMG/M metagenome (GOLD analysis project Ga0105044, IMG submission 78092) | Freshwater microbial communities from Lake Fryxell liftoff mats and glacier meltwater in Antarctica - MAT-01 | ecosystem: Environmental > Aquatic > Freshwater > Ice > Liftoff microbial mat | place...
ATTGCATCAATTAACCCCAAAGGCATTCCGGTCGCCCGATAATGGGAATCGGCCATTGTTTGTATACTGTTTAAATCCAGGAAATCAGCAAGACGGTATTCGATCATTAATTGCTCCATAAAAATTAAACTAAATCCTTATCCGCAAATTCAATAAAGCAACGTTATTCAAGTTTTCTTTTTTGCACAAGAATTAAATTCTAATCCAATATTTGCACATCTTATCAGGAACAACAACCTGCTCTGATCTAATATACCTTATATTTTTACAGGCTGTTTGATATTCTATAAAACATCACTCAACTGCTGATATTTTTTTTCACCTGCAAAATTATATCGACCTGTTATATTATTGCCGGCATAAAGACACACCTGTTTCAAGCAAGGGATCCAATGTCTGACAAAAATCATGAGTACTGGATGCGGCTTGCAATAACTGAGGCTCGCAAGGCAGAAACAAAAAATGAAGTTCCTATCGGCTGTGTGATTGTACAAAACGGACAAATTATCTCACGCGGCTATAATCTGCGAGAGTCCAAGCAAGACCCGACTGCACATGCGGAGCTGATCGCAATTAAAAAAGCCGCCAGAATACTTGAATCCTGGCGGCTACTTGATACAACTTTATATGTAACACTTGAACCCTGCACCATGTGCATGGGGGCTATTATTTTATCACGTATACCAACAGTAGTTTTCGGATGTTATGATCCAAAAGGCGGTGCAGCAGGGTCTCTATACGACTTTTCTGCCGATGTACGACTTAATCACAGAGTTGATCTGATCTCACGCATCCTTGAAAATGAGTGTTCTGAACTTCTGAGCTCGTTTTTTTCTTGTTTGCGAAACCGTAAAAAGATAGAGAGACTAGCAGCTGCCACAGACAACAATTAATGGTTTGATCAGCTATTTTTTTACATCAATCCCGTATGACTTGATCTTACGATGCAGGTTACTCCGTTCGAGCTCAATCAACTCAGCCGTACGCGAAATATTCCAGTCATTTTCTTCCAGCTTCTGAACAATAAAATCACGTTCAAACCCTTCACGTGCTTCGCGCAAAGTTTCAGCCCCATTTGAACCACCCATTTTAGACTCGGCAGACTCCATTTTCTGTCGAGTCATAAAAAGACCAGGTACATCTGAAGGTGTGATTACTTCGCCAGGCGTCATAATCAGTATTCTTTCAATTATGTTTCTCAGCTCCCTGACATTGCCCGGCCAATCGTGCTGACAAAGTAAAACAAGTGTTTCCGGCAAAAAAGCTTTTGGTTCTCGACCTTCATGATGATAAAACTGGCTCACAAAATGCGGCACCAGAAGCGGCAGATCTTCAACTCGTTCACGGAGTGCTGGCACCCTAAATGGAATTACATTCAACCGGTAAAAAAGGTCTTCTCGAAAACGACCAAGACTGATTTCATTTTCCAGCGACTTGTTTGTTGCAGCAATTATTCTGACATCTACCGATACCAGCCGGTTTCCACCGACACGCTCAAAGCAACGCTCCTGAAGAATACGTAAAACCTTAGCCTGAGTCTTCAGTGACATGTCCCCGATCTCATCCAGAAAAAGAGTACCTCCATCGGCCAGGTCAAATTTACCTTTTTTCTGGGCAACAGCTCCTGTGAAAGCACCTTTCTCATGACCAAACAGCTCACTCTCAATCAGCTCTTCTGGTATGGCAGCACAATTTATTGCAATAAACGGCTTTTCACTGCGTTGACTGTAATAATGAATAGAACGGGCCACTAACTCCTTTCCAGTTCCATTTTCACCAGTCACCAGAACCGATGCGGTTGTGGGAGCAACACGCACAATCTGCTCCCTCAAAGCCCCCATAGCAGGACTGTTGCCAACCAGTTCGTATTCATTCCCAACAACACGCTTCAATTCTTCATTTTCTATACGCAGCTCTTTCATACGTAGCGCATTACTGACTGTGATAAGAACTTTGTCTAAGGACAACGGTTTTTCAATAAAATCATAAGCTCCGAGCTTAGTTGATCTCACTGCCGTTTCAATAGTTCCGTGTCCTGAAATCATAATTACTGTAAGCAGAGGAAAGAGCGATTTTAATCGTTCAAGTGTTTCCAGACCATCAATACCAGGCATCCAGATATCTAGTAACACAAGGTCAGGAAGGTCCTGTCTGACACTTTCTATCCCTTCAATGCCGCTAGTGGCCGTAAGAACCTGATAGCCCTCATCCTCCAAAATCCCGGTAAGAGAGGTCCTGATATCCTTCTCGTCATCAACTACTAGAATTGTTTTTGACATTCAATACTCCTTAAAAAGCATGTTAAGGTTAAAATTGAAAAATACTGTTCCTTATCCTCAAATTTGTTCCGTTACCCAACTGGTAGTTCGACTACAAAACATGCACCCTTTGGATGGTTGTCTCTGACTCGTACAAATCCGTTATGATCAGAAACTATACTGTTAACTATTGCCAGCCCTAAGCCTGTTCCAGTCTTTTTCGTGGAAAAATATGGTTCAAACAAGCGTGGTTTGTCTTCCACAGGTATCCCTGGACCATTATCAGCAATTGTAAGCGAAACCATCTTCAGTTCAGCATCATAGTGACTTTTTATCTCAATTTTACCCTGTTGTTCCATTGCCGCCAAAGAATTTTCCAAAATATTTATTACAACTCGCTTGATCTGATCTCTATCAATAACCAGCTGCGGAAGTTTTGGGTCAGACTCAAAAACAAACTCAACCTTTCTGTGCGCCTCTTGGTAAAGTGTAAGCGTCTCTCTAATAATTGAATTAAGATCATTGGGTTCAGGATTAATTGCCGGCATTCTGGCAAAGTTAGAAAATTCGTTGACCAGATTTTTTAACTCGTCAACCGATTTGATGATCATCTCTGTACACTCGTCAAAAACCTTTTCATCATCGCTGAAGCGAGCTAAGTAACGTTTCCGAAGTCTCTGTGCCGAAAGCTGAATTGGAGTTAGCGGATTTTTTATTTCGTGGGCAATACGGCGGGCAACCTCTCTCCAGGCGGCCATACGTTGTACCTTCATTACCTGAGTTAAATCATCCAAAACAAGTACTGTACCCAGGAAATCACCGGCATCATCTCGCAGCATGGTCAGATGCAAGTGGAGAACCTTTCTGACTCCGTGAATATCAACAGAAATCTGCCGATTAACTGTATCCTGCCTTGCCGACAACAGGTCACGCAATGTTTCCTTAACAATTTCAAGATCAGCACCTTTAAGTATTTCACGGAAATTCTTACCTATAACAGTGCCGGTATTTATATTAAGAAGTATTTCCGCTGACTTGTTAATTGTTGTTATTATTCCGCTCTTATCGGTTGAAATAACACCAGCAGCAACATTTCGAAGAACGATTGCCATATATCTTCGTCGTTGCTCAATTTCAAGATTTATGCGCGAAAGTTCAGCATTGAATGAGTTCAAGGCTGACTGTTTAGTCTGTAAATCACTTGTCATTTTATTGAAAGACTGAACAAGCATTCCAATTTCATCACCAGACTCAAGCTGTATCTGAACATCAAGATTACCGTTTGCAACTTCTCTTGTTGCTTCAACCAACTCCTGAACCGGTTTTGTCATGCTGTTAGCCAAATAAACGGCCATCCAGTATGCAAAGAAAACAATTACTGTCGTAATTAGAAATAATGTTAGAATATATCCGGCACGGATCGGGTTTTTTAAGATCTTTAACTGTTTAAATTCATTATATGCCTGTGTAATCTCTTTCATTTTATTCACAAGTGAATATGGGACATAATAGTTAACTACAACTGCCCCGACTACATCCTTATCATTCCAGGTCGAGTATATGGGCACGATACCCCTGATCAGATCTGCCTTTCCAACAGTATTAATACGAGAAAGTTCATTTCCAGAAAGTGCGCGCATAATATCTTCTGATGCCGGATTGGTAAACTCGCCTTTAGGAACGTCAGGGTTTGACGCCCTGACAAGTTCTTCTCTCTGTGCTGAATAAACCTCAACGACACCGAGATTGTATTCTTTCTGTTTTTGCCGGATCAACTCCTTCAACTGCGGAAGATTATCCTGATTCAAAAGCTTCTGAGTACGTATAAAAACACTAATTTGACGACCATAATAAAGAGCATTGGTTGCAGAGTTTTTATAATAAGTTTGTGCTACTTCGAGTGATTCACTAAGAGAAGTCTCAATTTGATTGTTAAACCAATTATGAATTGTATTATTAATGAATCCGGCAGCAGCAAAGAACAGTAACATTGTTGGAACAAGTGACAATCCCACAAAAGACATGACAAGCTTAGTTCGCAACCTGGCTCCCAAAGGGTTTGAACGGCTTTCTATTAGAAGCTTAACGACATTACGACAGACAAGATAAACCAATAAAATTACAAGCAATAAAACAATATTAATAACAGCGAAAATAGCTATATTACTACCTATTGCTGAATCTACGCTCAACTGTGTTAAACGTATTTCAGCCTTGGTTAAAAACGCAATCAGAATAATCGCAAGGACTATAATCAGCCCTTCACGAATCCTTTTTCGGCGTTCTGTAAAGCTACTCTTTGGTGACATCAGCGAGTCTCCAACAAATCAAAAGCGTTATATTAATATTATATTCTGAATAAATTAACAGTTAATCGAATTATTGCATTTGTATCACATCTGTATATTGAACAAAACTGATTGTTGCATTTTCACTGCAATTGTCAGAATTCTGATATTATGATATTGTTCAATTATACTCAATACAGGAGTGATCATGCGAATAGAGGACACTTCGACACTTAGAGACCTTGAAAAAAAAACAAGCAAAAATTCACCTATCAAAAAATTGGTTTCCAGCCTCTTCGACAATGAGTTGTCGATCCAGCAAAGCACAACAAGTTCCTACAAGCAAGATGTCGAACAGTTAAAGCAGGAAATTGATTTTTATGGAGACACTCTTGCTAAAGAACCAACTCTTGCAAATTTCAAGAAATTTAGAGAGCTTTTGGGGCAACTAGCAAAACGTGTTGGAAATGAAGCATATCGATTAGATAAAATCGGTGGGACAGCGCATAACCCACGCTATTTTGAGGTTATTACTGTAATTAATAGTGAAGCAGATAAACTTTATGAACTAATCGTAAACGAACAAAGAAATAACATGAAAATCACAGCAAATATTGTTGGCATAAAAGGTTTAGTTGTTGATCTAATCACTTAGCTGCAATTAGAAAAGGCAAGGAATAATCCTTGCCTTTATATTTACAAATTTGTCTTGAATTACAGAAGTGTCAGACTAAAACCAAATCTACTTAGCTGCCTTAGGTGTCATTTCGGCTTCAACCAATTCAATTAAAGAAATCGGTGCAGTATCACCTTGACGAATTCCAAGCTTGATAATCCTTGTGTATCCACCAGGTCTACCCATATAACGTGGAGCTATAGTAGCAAACAGTTTGGTCACAACAGACTTTTCACGAATGAAAGAGGCTGCCAGACGCATGGAGTGAAGGTCACCGCGTTTACCGAGAGTAATCATTCTCTCAGTAAAAGAACGTATTTCCTTAGCCTTAGCATCGGTTGTTGTTATTTTTTCATGTGTCAACAATGAAGTGACCATATTTCTGAACATTGCTTCGCGATGGCTGGTTTTCCTGCCAAGTCGTCTACCCGCTTTGTTGTGACGCATAACTGATTTCCTTTCTGAAACAGATAACGATCCGTTGTGTTACTCTTCTTCTTTTTGCTCGCCACGTAATCGGCGCAGAGTTTCGGGTTCAGGAAATGCATCTACCTTCATACCAAAAGTTAGCCCCATGTCACAAAGTATATCTTTAATTTCATTGAGAGACTTACGGCCGAAATTTTGTGTTTTCAACATTTCTGCTTCCGTTTTAGAAACTAGCTCACCAATATATTTAATTCCTGCATTTTTCAGACAATTTGCGGAACGTACCGAAAGTTCAAGCTCTTCAACTGTTCGATAGAGGTTCTCGTTTATTTTATCCAGTTCTTCCTGAGTTTCTTCTAGCTGCTGAGGCTCAGATTCTTCATCAAAATTTATGAAAATTGAAAGTTGCTCTTTCATTATCTTGGCAGCATAAGCTAGTGCATCTTCAGGCTTGCCACTACCATCTGTCCAAATTTCAAGAGTTAACTTATCATAATCAGTCATCTGACCAACACGAGCATTAGAAACAGTAAAGTTAACTTTTTTGATTGGTGAATAAATAGCGTCAATAGGGATTGTGCCAACAGGTGCCTTCTCATCGCGATTGCGATCAGCTGAGACATAACCTTTACCCATTTTAACTGTCATTTCCATTTCGAAGTGTGCATCTTTACCACATGTAGCAATGAGGTGGTCTGGGTTCATAACTTCAACATTATGACCAACAACAAAATCGCCCGCCCGTATAATTCCTTCGCCTTTATGAGTTACACGAATAGTCGCCTGTGGTACAGAGTGAAGCTTAAGACGAACACCTTTAAGGTTAAGAATAATATCTGTTACATCCTCAGTTACACCCTGGATGGCAGAAAACTCGTGTAAAACACCTTTTATGCGTACTGAGGTTATAGCTGCACCTTGTAGAGATGAGAGCAATATCCTTCTTAAAGAATTACCAAGTGTTGTACCAAAGCCACGTTCAAAAGGCTCGGCAAAAAATTTACCATATGTATCTGAAAGCGATTCTTTCTCAAATTGAAGTTGTTTAGGCCTGATAAGATCGCGCCAGTTTTTATACATTACAACCTCCTCCGGAGGAATTTGTCCGGCTCTGATGTTACAGTCTCAAAAAGCCAGATAATTTAAACCAATTACTTGGAATAAAGTTCAACAACCAGCTGTTCTTGAATTGGGGTGGTGATATCTTCACGTATTGGTAACGCTTTTACACTTCCCTTAAAACCATCTTTATCAAGCTCAAGCCATTGTGGAACACCACGGCGAACAACAGCTTCAAGAGCCTCATTAATCGAAGCTATCTTGGTACTTTTTTCACGCAATGTAACAACATCATTCACTTTAACCTGGATAGAAGGAATATTAACCTTTTTGCCATTCATAGTAAAATGACCATGTCTCACAATCTGACGTGATTCTGTACGTGAAGACGCAAAACCAAGACGATAAACTACATTATCCAGGCGTCTTTCAAGAAGCGAAAGCAGGTTCTCGCCGGTAACACCCTTCATACGATCAGCTTCAGCAAAATAACCACGGAACTGTTTTTCCAGCAGTCCATAGATACGTTTGACTTTCTGTTTTTCACGCAACTGAACACCGTATGCTGAGACCTTTGAACGGCCCTGTCCATGTTGCCCAGGAGGATAATTACGACGCTTGATGGCACACTTATCAGTGTAGCATCGATCCCCCTTCAAAAATAATTCCATGTTTTCTCTTCTGCACAAACGGCACGAAGGTCCTGTATAACGAGCCAATGCAAACCTCCTTGAAATGGTTAACGCGAATTAAACTCTTCTTCTCTTGGGCGGACGACAACCGTTATGTGGAATCGGTGTCACATCCTTAATAAAACTGACATTGAAACCTGCCGCCTGAAGAGCTCGGAGAGCCGACTCACGACCTGATCCAGGACCTTTCACATAAACCTCAAGATTTCTGAGGCCATGCTCCTGAGCCTTTTTAGCGCAATCTTCGGCAGCTATCTGAGCTGCAAATGGAGTACTCTTACGAGAGCCCTTAAACCCTTTTGCACCAGATGTAGACCAAGCGATTACATTTCCAACAGGATCTGTAATAGTAATAATGGTATTGTTAAAAGTAGCTTGAATATGAGCTACGCCATTAGTAATATTTTTACGCTCTTTTTTCTTACGAACTACTTTCTTCGCTGGACTTGCCATTCTAATTCTCCAGGACTAAATATAATTATTTCTTTTTACCAGCGACAGTACGTGCTGGACCTTTACGAGTTCTAGCATTAGTTTTCGTACGCTGGCCTCTGCAAGGAAGACCTTTTCTGTGTCGCAATCCGCGATAGCAGCCAAGATCCATCAATCGCTTTATGTTCATTGATATCTCACGACGAAGATCACCTTCAACCTTGCTGTTACGGTCAATTTCGTCGCGCAGACGAGATACATCAGCTTCAGTGAGCTTATCTGTACGAGTATCCGGATCAATCTTGGTTGTTTCAAGAATTGTTTCCGCTGTCGAGCTACCAATTCCATAAATATAGGTCAAGGCAACTACTATTCTCTTGTTCTTTGGTAAATCAATACCAGCAATTCGTGCCAATTGATCGTCCTCCTTTAATTACTCATCCCTGACGCTGGGAATGCTTAGGGATATCGCAGATAACGCGGACAATACCCTTACGCTTGATAATCTTACATTTATCACAGATTTTTTTAACTGAAGCCCTAACTTTCATAACACACCCCTTCACGCATTAAACTAAACGCGTTAAAATATCAGGACCTTTATCTGTTATTGCTACTGTGTGCTCAAAATGTGCAGACAGTCCACCATCTAAGGTTATAACAGTCCAACCGTCTTCCAATACTTTAACTTGATGAGAATTCTCATTTATCATCGGCTCTATGGCCAAAACCATTCCAGCCTTTAAAATAACACCTTTACCAGGAGTTCCATAATTAGGAATTTGTGGGTCCTCGTGAAGACTTTTACCTATACCATGACCCACGAAATCTCTAACAACAGAAAAACCTCTAGTTTCTACATAATTCTGAATTGCAAAAGATATATCAAACAACCTATTACCAGGAACTGCCTTTTGTATGCCTTCGTAAAGCGACTCGCTGGTTGTCCTTAGCAGGCGCTTTGGTCCATCCCCAACCTCTCCAACTGCAAGAGTAATTGCAGAATCTCCATAGAAATCATCATACAAAATACCAAAGTCAAGACTCAAAATATCGCCTGATTTCAATGGTTCATCGGTTGGCATACCATGTACAACCTGATTGTTCGGTGAACAACAAAGTGAACCTGGATAACCATGATAACCTTTGAAAGCAGCTTTGGCGTTTCGCTTTCGCGATTCATTACTTGCTAACTGCTCTAAATCGCGTGTAGTAACTCCCGGCCGAACCTTCTCAGAAAGCAGCTCTAATATTTCAGCGACCATCCTACAAGGGACTCTCATGCGCTCAATCTCACGAGGAGATTTAAGGACTATCACTAGTCACCCTTTTAGCAGCTTATTTATCTGTGACTGTGTTTCACTAATTGATTTGGACCCATCAACTTTTCGAAGCAAACCAGCTTTATCATAGTAAGCCTTTAAAGGTGATGTTTGCTGATCATAAACGCTTAGCCGGTTAGAGACAGACTCTGCTTTATCATCATCACGCTGTAGCAAAAGACCACCACAAAAATCACACTGTCCTTCAATCTTAGGGGGCGCATTATCAACGTGACAACCTTTACCACAAACAGAACAAGTACGTCGCCCAGACAATCTCTGAACAATTAAATTATTAGGCAACTCGAGAGAAATCACATGATCAATCGTTTTGCCTAAAACTAAAAGAATCTTATCAAGCGCATCTGCCTGTGGAATTGTTCGAGGAAAACCGTCCAGCACAAACCCATTGGAGCAATCAGGCTGAGTAATTCTATTTCTAACAATCTCTAGAACAACTTCATCTGAAACAAGACCACCGGAATTCATTATAGATTTAGCCTTCAAACCTACTGGAGTACCAGCTTTTACCGCTGCCCTTAAAAGATCACCAGTAGATATTTGAGGAACACCAAAGCGCTCGATTAAAAAAGCAGCTTGAGTTCCCTTGCCAGCACCAGGAGGACCAAAAAGCACAAGATCCACTATCTGCGCCCCCTAATCCTAACACCCTTAAGGAAACCTTCATAATTCCTAGTAATCAAATGCGACTCAATTTGAGCAACAGTATCCATCCCTACACCAACAGCAATCAATAAAGCAGTTCCACCAAAATAGAAAGGCAAATTAAACTTGCTGATAAGCACAGAAGGTAGAACACAGACTATTGATATATATATAGCCCCAGCAAAGGTCAACCTGGTCAAAACACTATCCATAAAATCTGATGTTTCCTTACCAGGTCTAATCCCAGGTATATAACCACCATGTTTTTTTATGTTTTCCGCAACATCAATTGGATTAAATGTTACAGCCGTATAGAAATAGCAGAAAAAAACAATGAAAGCAACAAAAAACACATTATATATCAAATGCCCAGGAGTTAAATTTTTAGCTGCTTGTTGAACCCAAGGAATATCAATGAAGTTAGCTATCGTAGCTGGAAACATAATTATTGATGATGCAAAAATCGGAGGAATAACACCAGCCATATTAACCTTTAAAGGCAAATGGGACGATTGCGAGTTAAATGTTTTTAGCCCCACTACTCGTTTCGCATAATGTATGGGAAGACGCCGCTGACCGCGCTCAACAAATACAATTCCAGCAATCACAGCAAACATCAATGCTAAAACAAAGACGATAACAAATAATGATAACTGGCCCGCACTTAATAGTTTTATGGTATTACCAATTGCATTTGGTATTCCTACAACAATACCAGCAAAGATTATCAAAGAGATACCGTTGCCAATACCTCTTTCTGACATTTGTTCACCAAGCCACATAATAAAAGCTGTTCCAGCCGTAAGCGTAAGAACGGTCAGAAGCCGAAATGACCAACCAGGAGCTGGTACAACTAGCTCACCAGCAGGGCCACGCATACTTTCAAGACCAATTGCAATGCCTAGTCCTTGAACAACACTTAATACAACGGTGCCGTATCTTGTATACTGAGTAATTTTCTTTCTACCTGACTCACCTTCTTTAGACAGCTTTTCAATAGCAGGAACAACAACTGTAAGAAGTTGAAAAATGATTGATGAAGATATGTAAGGCATAATGCCGAGTGCAAAAACAGACAGACGCTCTAAAGCGCCTCCTGAAAACATGTCAAATAGCCCGAGCAGGGTTCCCTGTGCCTGTTTAAAAAAATGAGCGAGTGCAATACGATCAATTCCAGGTGTTGGTATATGACAGCCGACGCGATAAACTGCCAGCATGCCTAATGAAAATAAAACCCTATTTTTAAGTTCGGGGATTCTAAAAATGTTTTTAAGTGCGTCGAGCACTAAGCTTTCTCCTCTACAGAACCACCAGCAGCGACAATTTTATCTTTTGCCGTTTGACTGAACTTGGCCCCGGATACATTCAGAGACTTTGAAATTTCTCCACTCCCAAGTATTTTAATATGGGATTTTGCAGATTTAATTAAACCTTTTGCTGCAAGCGCACATGCATCTACCAATGAACCAGCTTCAAAAACTTCAAGTTGATCAACATTAACCAATGAGTATTCGATACGATCAATCGGTGTAAAACCACGCTTTGGCAGTCTTCTCTGGAGTGGCATCTGACCACCCTCAAAACCTGCTTTGATACTGCCGCCAGAACGTGCTTTTTGTCCTTTATGTCCCTTAGTGGAAGTTTTGCCATGACCTGAACCAGGACCTCTACCAATACGTTTAGATTGTTTAGTTGATCCCAGTGCGGGCTTAAGAGTATTCAAATCCATTCTAAACCACCTTTATTTACTGTGCGATATTAAGCATATGGCTGATTTTAGCGATCATTCCTCTAACTTCAGGTGTATCGTTATGCTCTACAGTCATATTGAGCTTTTTCAAGCCAAGACCTGCAACAATATTTTTATGTTTTTGCGGCCGACCTATTGTACTTTTTATAAGCGTGACCTGTAACTTTGCATTCATAGCAGCATACCTCAATGATTAATCAGTCAAACCGCGACGTGCGGCAATTTCTTCTGGAGTTTTAAGACGCTTCAAACCAGCAAAAGCAGCCTTAACGACATTGTGTGGGTTATTTGATCCAAGGCATTTTGATAGAATATTGTTAATACCAGCTGCTTCGAAAATAGCACGTGCAGCACCACCGGCAATAACACCAGTACCCGCTGAAGCAGGCTTCATAAGCAATCTACCTGCACCAAACTTACCTTCAATTTCAAAAGGGATACTTTGGTTCGGGCTGACCGGAACTTTAATTAGGTTCTTCTTTGCCTGTTCAACACCTTTTCTGATTGCTTCAGGCACTTCGTTCGCCTTGCCAAGACCATAACCTACATATCCGCTTCCATCACCAACTACAATAAGTGCTGAAAAACTAAATCGACGACCGCCCTTAACTACTTTGGCAACTCGGCTGATATGAACTACACGGTCAGTAAGATTCAGATCCGCTGGATTTATTCTACTCAATGAAAACCTCCTCGAACGCTTTAAAAAACAAGCCCTGATTCACGGGCTGAATCAGCCAATGCTTTAATTCTGCCGTGGTACAAGAAACCGTTACGGTCAAAAATCACGGATGAAATACCTTTTTCAATTGCCAAACGAGCTATCTCTTTACCAACAAAAACAGCTGCATTGACGTTACCTGTATATGTAAGTGAGTCGGTGCCTTCAGACAGAGTAGAACACGCAACTAATGTAACACCTTTTGTATCGTCAATAAGCTGAGCATAGATATGACGCGCACTCTTAAATACATTCAAACGAGGACGCACTACAGTACCACGAACTTTTTTACGTACTCTAACCTGGCGTTTTAATCTTGTAATTGTTTTTATTGCAGTTTTAGCCACGACATTCTCCTTATAAAGACTACTTTTTGCCAGTTTTACCGGCTTTTCTCAGAATAGTCTCGTCAGCATACTTAATTCCTTTACCTTTGTAAGGCTCAGGTGCACGGAAAGATCTGATTTTTGCAGCAGTTTGACCTACCAGCTCTTTATCAAAGCCTTTAATCGAAACCTTTGTCATTTTTTCAACTTCTATTGCGATGCCATCTGGAATCGGGAAATGAATTGGATGTGAATATCCAAGACTTAAATGGAGTTCACTTCCTTTAACTTCTGCACGATAACCAACACCATTGATTTCAAGATTTGTCTGAAAACCCTTGGTAACACCAACAACCATGTTATTGATAAGGGTTCTAGTCAAACCATGTGCTGATCTGGCAATATTTGAATCATCAGCTCTATTTACCGTGACACTTGAGTCAGAAATATCCAATGTAACACAAGACATAATCTGACGAGCTAATGTTCCATTAGGACCTTTAACAGTCAAAACAGAATCGTTATAATTAATCGAAACGCCTTTAGCTATCTCTATGGGAAGCTTCCCTATTCTCGACATTGCTTCATGCTCCTTGATTTCTTGATTACCAAACGGTGCAGAGAATCTCTCCACCTAAACCAGCCTTGCGGGCTGCGTTATCAGTAATGATACCCTTAGAGGTAGAAAGAATAGCAATTCCAATACCACTTTTGACAACTGGAATGTCATCAGACTTGACATAAACGCGGCCACCTGGTTTGCTAATACGCTTAATTTCATTAATAACGCAATCTTTTTCATCAATATATTTCAGGTAAACTCTAAGAACCCCCTGAAGATTATCTGAGATAACCTTATAGTTCTTGATAAAGCCTTCCTGCTTAAGGACGGCAGCAATATTTACCTTTAAGGTTGAAGATGGAATATCAACCTTCTGGTGCTTAACCATATTAGCATTTCTAATTCTGGTTAGCATATCGGCGATTGGATCTGTCATGGACATCGTACGTTTGCTCCTGTCGATTTCTTCAATCGTTGTTGATTACCAGCTCGATTTAATCACGCCGGGGATCTGGCCCATTGATGCATATTTACGAAGACAAATCCTACACATTTTAAACTTACGGTAAAATGCCTTCGGTCTGCCGCAAACCAAGCAACGGCTATGTTGTTGAACCTTAAACTTTGGTTTACGCTGGGATTTAATGATCATTGAAACTTTTGCCACGGAATCCTCCAGATTGTCTTAGTTCCTGAACGGCATGCCCAAGTACTTAAGTAACGCTCTACCTTCTTCATCAGTCTTTGCGGTAGTTACAATAGTTATATTCATACCCTTGATTTTATCAACTTTATCATAGTTGATTTCAGGAAAAAT
>Ga0105044_10008618_pt1 | contig 13998 bp, 16 predicted proteins | sample MAT01_FD_78092 | JGI IMG/M metagenome (GOLD analysis project Ga0105044, IMG submission 78092) | Freshwater microbial communities from Lake Fryxell liftoff mats and glacier meltwater in Antarctica - MAT-01 | ecosystem: Environmental > Aquatic > Freshwater > Ice > Liftoff microbial mat | place...
CTTGGTAATTTTGCAAATGCACTATCACTAGGAGCAAAAACTGTAAATGGTCCAGCGGATTTTAGAGTGTCTACTAATCCTGCAGTTTGGACAGCTGTTACAAGTGAAGTGAAACTTCCAGCGGAAATTGCTGTGTCAACTATGTTTTGGGAACCTTGAGCAAAGCTTTGAGCGTCAGCTAATTTTGTTCGAGAAGAAAAAGAGTTTGAAAAAAAAGCAACTCCTACCAGCGCTACTAATAGTGCAAAAGCTGAAATAATTCGCCAGTCACTAATGATGTTTAGTAACTTGAAGGATTTAAAGCTAAACTCTGCTTGTGGTTTTTTATTTTTAGATTCAGACATAAAATTTTAATTGGTTAAACCAATTTTAGCATAGGAAATCTGCAATGTCAAAATTTTCTTTCAGGGTAAATCTCTTTTCTATTACTAGCTTTAAAAAAGGTTTTAGTTAAAACAATTTCAAATTAACTTCTGGTCAAAGTATAAACATAATCCGCAGCAGCTTCAATTACCTCATCAAAATTGTTCGAATTATCAAAAAAACGAATTCCAAATTTTTCGCATTCAATTTTGGTTTGAATACTGTGATCAATTAACCGCTCACAAAGCTTATAAAGTTTTTCATCTTCTAAGTTTGCTGCCCACTCATTGTAGCTTGGGAACTTTCGAATGTTTTGCATTTTTTCGGCGGCTGAAATTCCGCAGTTTCCGATCCCGATCATTGCTATGTCTTCATAATTTTTATACTCAGGCCAATTCTTTGCAGAAATCCCAATACCCTCTAAAAGTACTGGCGAGTCATTTAGATACTGTAAAAGGCCAGTTACATATTTTTCCATCACTTCAAATTTTTCCATTTCAAAGCTTATCCCTAATTCTGGATGAGCGTGCATTAACATAGAAACTAAAGAATCTGTGCAAAAGCCGTTTAGGCCATATTTTTGCAAAACTTTTTTGCGAAGTGTAGATTTACCGCTTCTTGCGGCGCCAGTAACTAGGATGTAATTTATTTGTTTCATAACCAATGTTAATTTAAAAAATCCTTTCCCTTTAAATACTCCAAACCTCTTTTAAAAGTTTCTAAAAAATACACATAGCTAAAATCGGTTTCCGTCTGTTTTTCAAGAACTTCTGAAATTTCTTCTTTAGTTCTCCACACACAACTGCTACCAAGCTCCACTTCATACTCCTCGAGCTTTAAGCCAATATTTTTCTCGCTTTTTAAAATAGCCAAAAAACCGGTGGAAATTCTTTCTTGATTCCCGTTTCTTCTTTCCTCTTGAGATGCTTTGGTGTTTGTAAAATAGGTAATCATCCTCCCGCCAAGCTGAGTGACAATTTCAAAATCCACATAGCCACTTTCTTCGATTAACTCTTTGGAAGCAGTTTCCAGCTCTGTGTGCCCTTCTTCAATTCCTCCGCCCAAAATTCCATACTCATCCCAGCTTTTCACATACTGCACGGCAAATAAATCAGTTTTAGGATTATATAAAACCACCCGCACATTTTTTCTACTAAAATTTATTATTTCCGGTTTGGTGCCAAAAACCATAGTTTCATTTTGCATAAAGGTTTTTAATAAAAGAAAAGTTAAGGTAATTAATAGGATTGTAAAGGTGAAATAATCTACTTTTTTTCAAAACGGTATAAATTCAAATCAAGCACTGGCTTAAAACCAATTTTAGCGTATAAATGATTAGAAATTGGGTTTGCTAAATCCGTAAAAAGAGTTACTTTTTTCTTTCCTGAATTTAAAATTTCTTGACTAATCCTACATACAACTAGCCCTGCTAAGCCTTGTCCGCGAAATTCTGGTATTGTGTAGACATATGAAATCGAAGCAGAGTTTTGGGTTGGTCTTTTACAAACAGTTAAAGCAACTAAATTTTCATTTTCAAAATATCCGTAACCAAATTCTAAAGAAATATTTTTTACCATGATTTCAAATCTAGCAACATCTTTTTTTTCATCTACTACCTCTTGAGGCAAAGCCTCTAACGTGAAATCCCTAAACATTTTCAAAACTTGTTCTCTATCTTTCTCGCTAATTTGCTGAATTTGAGGTATATAAAAATCTTTTTTAAGCTCAACTTTTTTAAGCTCGTGCACTCTTTCGGAAAATACAATTACTTTTTTTAAACCATTTTTTTTAGAAAATTCTGTAGATAATTTCTCAACCAAATTTTTCTCGCCCAAAACCTTCAAAGTATCTAGTGGGTATTTTTTTAAAATATCTGTTAAAACAAAATCAATTTCGCTTTCAATAAAATCTAACCTAGGATAATAACCGAATATAAAGGGTTTAGTTTCATCAGCTCGAAAAAAAAAGTTTTAAAAATACCATTTACAAAAAATGCTTTGAAATAAGTTTGCTCTGGAATTTTCTTGTCTTGCTTAATTTTTTCCATAAGTCCTAAAAACAAATTATTCTCAGTTTCGTACTCATAGAATCTAGTAAAATCTAGATTACTTAAGTCTTTTTTTAAATCAACAATTTCAAAACTTTCCATAAAATCTAGGCTAATTTATCAAAATCTAAATTTTAGATCTTACTTAAAAAAAATTTAACTTTGTGCTGGTTATGGTTGGATTTTCATCAAAATTTTACGGTCATCTAAAACCTCTTGTTTTATAACGAAGTCGAACCTGTTAAAATCTAGACAATAATCAAAATCAGTAGCTGGCACCCCCGCTTCCTTAAATAAATATTTGTAGGCAGAGGTTTTGGTTAACATTTCTTTAATACCTTTTTCGTCTGGACTTTTGCCAATTAAACAATCTTGAATATAATACGCTAGCATTACATCCTCATTATTATTTTCAATATCGCTACTTGTCGAAACGAGGCTTACTTCTTGAGAATTTTCTTTTTTTATGTAGTTAATTATTGCATTAGCATTAACAAAACTACCTGTTAAAATTGTTTCAGCTTTCACAGCCCCTAAAAGACCTTTAGTACCGTTTGAAGTTGTGTGAACTACAATTTTACCTCTAAAGTCTACATTCACAATTTCTGTGGGGCTATTACCATAATCAAAGCCTAGGGGCTTTAAACCTCCTCTTTCGCCCATTAGTATAAACTCTGGATTTTCTTTTTTTAAAATATAGGCATGATCCAAAGAATCAACTGGGATTATATACTCACAACCGTTTTCAAAAACATAAGCTTCCGTGGAAAAAGCCCGAAAAACATCTATAATAACCGCTATTCCTTTTGCCGTATTGGCATCTTCTAAAGATTTTATAACATTAATTTCCATAGAAGTATTAATAATATTCAAGTTTTTCAAAAATGGTGGACCCGGTGGGATTTGAACCCACGACCAAAAGATTAAGAGTCTTCTGCTCTACCCCTGAGCTACAGATCCATTTTAGACTTAATGAAAAAACTCTCAGTAATTAGGTTTTGTCAAGGATTATCGAGTTGACAGAAAGTATTTTTTTCAGAATTCTAAACTATCTTTCAAATATCTAAGATTGACTTTCGGGGATCGTCTAGCGGTAGGACAGCGGCCTTTGAAGCCGTTTACCGGAGTTCGAATCTCTGTCCCCGAACCACTTAAACTAAATTTTGCCCATCAGGGCATTTTTTTTAAATTAAAAAACCAAAGACTATTCAAAGTTTATAATAATTTCTAAGCATAAAATATTAGAATCTATTGAATTAACCTATTTAGCTAATTGAAGCAGTTATATTGGCGGAATTTAGTACTTTTGGATCAAAGTATAAGAAGTAAGTAAGTAGTTTTTGACAGTCTCATCAGACTGGGTTATAATCATTGGAAAATAAAAACAAAATAACTAATGACTAAAAATACTTTCAAACAAAATTTCCTAAGGCGAAAAGGTTTTGTTTTGACGGCTTCTGTAGCCACAGCACTTTCAATTTTAGGAATTGGTTTAATCTTAATTAACAATAATCGCCAAGACGGAACTGCTTTTGCTAGTTTTGACAATGCTTTATTGCAAGTAAGGCAAGTAATAGGAGTTTCCCCAGACAACACGAATCTCATAGGTCCTACTCCAACAAATGATAATAGGGATGTCTTGGCTGGGCCGGTGGGTCCCAATCAGGACACTGTAGTAGGTACCCCAGTTACTGGGCCTGTTAATCCGACTAAGCCAAGTGATACTCCAACTAAAGAACCTTTAAACACACCTGTTTCTAATGAAACTAAATCTCCGGCAACAACAGTAGAAACCACCACTAGACCAGTTACCACCCAACCTCAAACTCCTGTGACTACCCCTAGCAAAGAAGTCGAACCAATAACTATAATAACAATAGAAAATTGTGTAAATGTCGGAAATAATCTGAGTTTAGCAACCGTTACCTATGAAAAAACTGTTAAACTTTTTCAAGAAAAATACGATAATTTGGATTCAAAATTAACCAAGCTAATAGGTCAGTCTGAGCTAGAAAAAAAAGATGTAAAGTCTTTGAAAGAAATTAGTCAGAAACTTCAAACGGAAATTTCATTGTTTAGGTCGAATTCTCAGCTTTTCTTAGGTAGTCTGAATGAAGCAAGGGCAGGGGTCTGTACCAAAAAAACTACAGATTTTGGTCAAATTTTGATTAAAAGTAGAGACATTTTATCTTTATTGAGTAACAATGCTACAAAGATTGATAGTCTTTTGCAAAAGAGTTTAAAAGATGAACTTCAAAAATTTAATTAACTCACCAATGTCCAAAAAATTCACTCGAAGACTCAGGTTAACTCTATTAAAAATTAATATTAAAGCTAAGTTTGCAATAACTTTTTTAGTAATTGTTTTACCACTTTTATCAATAAATCTGTATTTGCTAGATTCACTTTTAAGTAAACAAAATAGTGCTAGGTCTGATAATATTGCCTTAGCTGATTTTGAAGTGCAGCAAAATCTAAAAAAAGAAAATCCAGTAGTTGAAAAATCAAAAGCCCCTGTGACAAATATCAATGATTTTGAAAATCTATCCAGTACTCAAAAAGCCCAGGATATTAGTAAGGAAATCGAGCAAAACTCCCAAGAATTGAAGCCAGAAGAAAAATTTAATAAAGATAGTCTTTCAGATAAGATTTTAGGTATATTTACCGTAAATTATGCAAATTAATTTGCTTAAAAAACACTTTTTATTTAGAGAAAGTTAGTGTCACAGTTCTCTGAAGTAATTAAAAATCTCCCAAATAAACCTGGAGTATATAGGTTTTACAGCCTCGATAATTCAGTTTTGTATATCGGGAAAGCTAAAAATTTGAAAAATAGAGTTGCAAGCTATTTTCAGGAAGGTCGCCCAAAAAATCAGAGATTGACGTTGATGATTACCCAGATAGACAGAATAGAATACACTGTAGTTGATTCTGAGTCTGAAAGTCTGATTTTGGAAGCTAATCTAATTCACAACCTCCAACCTAAATATAACATTCTTTTAAAAGATGATAAAAATTATTTAAATGTTCGCATTACAAATGACCAGATTCCAGGAATTTTTTTGGTTAGAAGAAAATATGATAATAGAAGCAGATACTTTGGTCCTTATACTAAGCGTAGCGGGATTTTTGACACCTTGAGAACTCTACGTACGATTTTTCCATATTGTCAGGAGCGTACTTTGCAAAAAAGACCCTGTAGTTATTATGGGATTAAGCAGTGTGAAGGAGTGTGTGTGGGTATAGAAAAAAAAGAGGATTATCTGGCTAAATTGGATCAGATTGCCAAGGTTTTGGAGGGAAAAACTGATGAGGTGGAAATCTTTTTAAAATCAAAAATAAAACAGGCTGTAGAAGCTGAAAACTTCGAATTAGCAGGTCTTTGGCGAGATAGACTTCGAACTATGACTAATACTATTGCTGATCAAAAAGTAATTTTACCTCAGCCACAAAACTTAGATTTAGTTACTTTGATTACTCAGGAAACTGCAGAAGGATTACAGATTGGAAGTATTTTTATCCAAAATATTAGAGACGGTAAAATGATTAATGTAAATAATTTTCTTCTTTCAGGAACTGAAGAGGATTATACTGATCTTGGTTCACAAAGTAGTGATAGTTTCACTTTTTTGCAGAGATTTCTAAGTAGTTATTATAATTATCAAGACTCCTCTGCTCCAGTTCTGGTGCAGTGTTTCGATTTGGTTGATGGGGTAGAAATGACTTAAATTGAAATCTAAATTAATTTCCAGGAATAATTGGATTAAATGAGCTTCTGACCTCAATTTTTAGTTAGCTTGATTCCCTTTTTGTCTATTATTGAAAAAAAAATCCTGAAACTAGTTCAGGAATAAGTTTGATTTCTAACTAAGAAACTTATTTTTGTCCGCCGCTAGCAGCTTGAAGCATGGACATCAAATCTCCTAAACTTCCTGTCTCCTGCATTTTTTTCACTACCTCGCCTTGAACTTTGCTTATTGCATCATCAACAGCTTCAATAATAGATTTCGCAAGCATAGTATCTGGTTTATCAGCGCTAATAAAATTCTCGTATACAAATTTAATTAAAGCAGGGTCGATTACAATGTCAACAATCTTTTGCTCACCTGTGATTGTTACAGTGACTTTACTATTTTTACTAGTTCCCGTGACTCGAATTTCTGATAGTAATTTTTGTAATTTTTCTTGTTGTTGTCTGACTTTGTTTACACCGCCAACTAGACCTCCAGCGTTTTTTATGTTGTTTCCTGCATTTTTAAGATTCTGAAGCATAGATTACCTGTTATGGGTATAAAATATTCTCTGAGGTTATATTTGTCAAGCAAGTGTTTGCTGTGAACTAAAAATCGGATCTTTTTTAAATAATTTATAAACACGGCTACAAGTCATTGCAAGTAGAGTAACAATGTTCAATAATGCCATACTATGTGGAGAATTTAGACCGCTTACTTCTTGAAGGTAGGCTAAGTCTTTTTGAATTGGTGTTAGTTTTGGAATAGAAGTTTCTGCAATCGAAGTATTGACATTTAGACCATTTTCAACTCTTTGAGTTATGCCGATTTTCCATGTTCTGGCTTCTATAGTTTTTTGAATTTCAGGTTTGGCAGGTTCAGTTGCTGAACTGGTTTGTGCAATGTTATTTTTGATAGGTAATTCAACAGGTTTGATTTCGGATTGAATAATTTCTGGTTGGACGATTTGAATTGGAGCAGGTGCTACATTTTTTACAGGAGCATTTACAATCTCGGGTATTTTTTCAGGTACAGGCTGAGTTTTGAAGGCAAAGGGAAGTCCAGGGGTCGCAAAATTGTTCAGAAAATACTGACTTTGCCTTTGGGCTATTTTAGCTTCTGATTGGTTTGAAGTAAAGCTAATTGAAAATTTTTCAGTTTCTTTTTTATCCACAGAACTTTCGAGCGAGCTAATTTCAGAGTTGTTTAGATTCACTTTAGAAACTAGATTGTTATCGGCTGTAGTAATTGCTAAACGAATATATTTTTTACCTGAAGTGTTTCCTGAAATTCCATTCATAAGACCAACCGAAGTTTTTACTATCTCAGTTTTTGAAGAGTTTAAAAGTGAAATTAAATTTGAATTTTTACTTGTAATCACTAGATAACTTTCTGCCTTTAGTTCTATTCTTTGGGTGATTGAACCAAGAGAAAAAAGTTTTTCATTTTCATCAAATCTTTGAATTTTGTATCCTTGTAAGTTAATTGAACTTTCACCAGAATTATAGATTTCTAGCCATTTGTCGTTACTACACTGATTGGAACCAGTCTCAACAGCCTTACATCCAGAATTAGAAACACTTCCTGAGTAATTTACCTCACTAATATAGAGTGCTGGATTTTTAGGTGTATCAGGATTTTCGAGACTAAAAACACTTGATCCAGAAAAGATGAATATGCTAAATATTATAAATATGAATTTTGTAACAATTACCATAATAGTTTGTTTTTCCTAAAAGATTCTAATTTGTCAAATAATTTTGACTAAGTCAGGGAAATATCTCTATAAAAAGTAATGCCAAAGACAAAGTCCCTAAATCAAGATAATAAGTATTTTAATTTAACAATTTTATTTTTTATTGTAGTTGTTTTTATAGTTTTTAATTACGCCTTTAGAACTTCCCTACTTGTCGGATTTATCGTCGCAGTGCTGACTTATCCGATATACAACTTTCTCAAAGTTAAACTAGAAACTAAACTACCCCAAACCTCAAGCAATTTATCAGCTATATTTACTTTGATTGGAGTTACAGTAATTTTTGCAGTAATTCTAAATATTTTAGCAAATCAATTAGTTCGGGAAATCCCAAAATTTGCTTTTCAGGTTTACGAGAATATTAAAGGTTTACCATTTAATTCTGGATTTTTAGAAGCTGCTGGTAAGCTGGGAATAAGCCAAGAAGTTGTTGCAGAAGTTGTACGGTCTTTCGAAAATTTAATTCAACCCAGTAGTTCTGGCGGTTTCAGTATTAGTAGTTTATTTAATCAGGAGAATGTAAATAATGCACTCAATATCAGTCAGCAAGCTTTTGGAATTATTTTTAATCAGGTGACTTATTTAGTATTATTTTTCTTAGCTTGGTTCAACGGCCTTGTCTTTGGAAAACAGTGGATCAATGGAATTTTAAATTTAGCCCCTACAACTATTGAAGAGAATAGCCTAATAAAAAAAGATTTAGTCCTGGGAATTAGAAATGTGGTCTATGCTAATCTTTTATCTGGTTTGATTCATACGGCTATTTGTTTTGTAATTATGTTGATTTTTGGAGTTCCTAATATTTTTATAATTTCTATAATAGTTTTTCTACTAGGGTTTTTGCCTGCATCCCCTTCCGAACTAGGCTACGCTATTCCAATTGCTATAATATTTCCTAGTAACCCAGTGGCAGCAATTATAATTGCAATTTTGGCTGAGCTGACAATTATTTACGTAAATAATGTATTTTTGCCAGGTATTGTACTTGCTGGAACGGAAGGAAATCCTCTTTTTGTAATCACAAGTGTGCTTGCAGGTCTGGCAATTTTTGGCTTAATGGGATTTATTATTGGACCCTTAATAATGATATTTGCAAATACTTTGATACAGATTATCAGTCGCCGTATCAATCATAAAAATTTGGATTACATAGAAGAAGCTGGCTCATGAAAGTAACAATAGTTCTGGATAATATTCGCTCAGCCTGGAATGTGGGTTCGATTTTTCGAAGTTGCGACGCTCTTGGGTTTGAGATAATTCTAATTGGCTACACCCCAAGACCAGTTGGCAATACTCTGAAGCTAATTGCTAAAACTGCTATCGGGGCAGAAAATTCTGTAAAATGGCACTATTTCAGTCATTCTCAGGAGGTTTTGCAACATTATCACGAGGGAGAGCATATGGCTATTGAAATTAGTAACACTAGCAAAAGTATTTTTGATTTTTTGAAATCTCAAGAATTTGAAATTGAAGCTGAGTATTTTTTTTGGTTTGGAAACGAGATTCATGGCCTGGCTCCAAGCTTGGTGGCTGAAATGAAAACTGAGCTACACTTACCAATGGTTGGAAAGAAAGAAAGTCTAAATATTGCTAATTGTGTTTGTACTGTGGGGTATTTGTTGAATTATCAAGCTAGTTTCTGATCTCTGTAAATCATTCAAAAAATAATTACCCTACTTTTTTACAGTAGGGATTTTTCGTTCTATAATATTTAGATCAGTTTTAAGATCTACCTAGGATTTTTCTAAGAAAACTAAAAAAACCTGAATTTTTTCTACGGCGGTTAAATAGAATGCCAACTAGATCTAACAGACCATATCCAGCTTCATTTACATTAATTGCAGTTTCTTGAATTATTTCTACAGTTTCCTTGCTTTTATCTAGTAAGTCATCCATTTTATTTTTTATAGAGGCGATGGCAATTGAACTAACTAACGTAAGGATAATTACACTCAAGCAAGCCAACGAAAACAAAACTACAGCGATAAATACGAAAACAAAAAATACTTGATTTTCCCACATAATAATAATTAATTTAATCAAAAAGTACCTGTAATTTAATTTAATATTTAGCTTTTGGCAAATCCCTTTTTTGCTTAACTATCCTACCGTATTTTCTAGTTTTAATTCTAAGAGTTTTTGGGCTTCTACGGCAAACTCCATTGGTAAATTTTTAACTACTTCTTTTATAAATCCATTAACTATTAAACTAGTTGCTAGATCTTCACTGAGGCCTCTGGTTTGTAGATAAAAAAGTATTTCCGAAGAGATTTTGCTAGTAGTTGCTTCGTGTTCTATTTGAGAACTTGAATTACTAGATACAATTTTTGGGAGGGTGCTGGCAAAACTTTCATCACCAAGCAAAAGAGAATCACAACGTGAAAAGTTTTTGGTGTTTTTTGCACCTCTGGCTATTTTTACTATTCCTCTATAGGTATTTTTACTCTTGCCGCTACTAATTCCCTTGGAAATTATTCTTGATTTAGTATTTGAACCAATATGAATCATTTTAGTGCCAGTATCAGCCTGCTGGTGATTATTAGTAAGAGCAACTGAGTAGAATTCTCCTACGCTTCCGTCACCTTTTAGAATTACACTAGGATATTTCCAGGTAATTGCAGAGCCTACTTCCATTTGAGTCCAGGAAATTTTGGAATTATTCCCAGCGCAAAGACCTCTTTTGGTTACAAAATTGTATATTCCTCCCACTCCATTTTTGTCTCCTGGGTACCAGTTTTGCACTGTTGAGTATTTTACCTCCGCTTTATCAAGTGCAATAATTTCCACAACCGCTGCGTGTAGCTGGTTTTCTGGTCTAATCGGGGCGCTGCAGCCTTCCAGGTAGCTGACGCTGCTAGAATCCTCGACTATGATTAAAGTCCTTTCAAACTGACCAGTGTTCTGGGCGTTAATTCTGAAATAGGTTGAGAGCTCAATTGGGCAAATAGTATTTGCTGGAACATAAACAAAAGTCCCGTCGCTGAAAACAGCTGAGTTCAGGCAAGCAAAAAAATTATCAGTTGGGGGAACTACTGAGCCAAGGTATCTTTTAACTAAATCTGGATGTGAGCTAATTGCTTCTGAAATCGGACAAAAAATTATACCTAAGTTTGTTAGTTTTTTCTGAAAAGTCGTTTTGATAGAAACTGAATCCAGGACTAGATCTACAGCTACTCCAGCCAGGAATTCTTGTTCTTTTAGAGGTATTCCAAGTCTCTTAAAAGTATCTAAAATTGCTGGGTCCAAATCTTCCAATTTTTTTTCTGAAAAGTCTTTAGGTTCAGAATAGTAGCTTATTTTTTGATAATCTATTTCCAGAAATTCTAGGTTTGACCACTGCGGAGTTTTCATATTTAGCCAGTTCCGATAAGCTTTCAGACGCCAAGCCAGAAGCCAATCGGGCTCGTTTTTTTTATTAGAAATTGCGGTCACTACTACTTCATTTAAGCCCTGAGCAAAAGTCTCATTTTCTATATTTGACTCAGAACCAAACTGGTAATCGGAATTTAAATATTTTTGTAAATCTTGCTGAATCATTGGAGCTAAAAAAGCTTATGAATTGATGTTTTGTCAAAATATGACAGCTTGTTGTAATTGAAAAGGGCTCAGAATTAGAGCTGATTTTTTAAATTAAATTACAAAATTATGTTTTAAGTATTGACAACATTTTATTTTTTCCATTAGAGAGCAGAATCATGTTTGATGGTAGCTTCTTTTCAGGTCTCGAGGAAGTAGTTGCTAGACTAATTTCTTTTTTAGTGAGCGTCACCTTTTTTGTAATTTATATTGCAGGGCAAGGCAAGCTAGAGCTAGATTGGTACAAAGCAGCTATAATTCTAGGTTTTTTCTGGATTTTGTATGAACTAATTAGTTACATTTTGTTTCTAATATTGAGCTTCTTTTCTAGAAAAACTGAAACTGAAAGTCAAACTGAAAAAATTAACTTATAAATCATTATGAATAAAATATTTTTAATCGGAAGACTGACGAAAGATCCAGAAATCCGCCTCACTTCAACAGGAAAAAAAGTAGCTAGTTTCGCACTCGCAGTAAATGAAGGAAAAGATAGTAACGGTCAGGATTTAGTTCAATATTTCAATATGTCAGCTTGGGAAAAACTTGCTGATATCCTAGAACAATATGTAAAAAAAGGAAGCAAGGTAGCCGTTATAGGTCGTCTTCAGAATCGAAGCTGGGACAAACCAGATGGAACCAAAGGCTACGCCACTGATGTGAGCGTGAAAGAACTTGAATTACTTTCTAGTAAGACTGAGACAGGAGATTATAGTGCCCCAAATTCTGGTGATAGCTCCCAAGTAAATGGCGATAGTGATTCTATCAGTTCTGACGGTGAAAAAAAATCTAAAGCCAAAAAAGAACCAGAGGCAGAATTACCAGAGATAGATGTGGATAGTATAAATGTGCAAATGCCATTTTAGTTAAGTTTCAAGCTTCAGAATATTTCAAAAGTTTAGCATGATTAAACCCAAATTTTTGATTAGGTTTGTATTTTTTGTATTAAAATTAATTTAGCTCCAAAATTTTTGAAGAAAACTCTGCGAGTTTGATTGTTAGGTTTGTGAGTTGACTAAAATCTAAGTTTTTTGGATTGCTTGGATATGTCTTTTTTAGAAATAGAAAATTTTACTCACAAAAACTCTAAAGCTCATTACAATCCAGACAGGCCAGGACAAGTCCAGCATATTTATTTAGATCTGAATTTGGATATAGAAAAAGAAATTTTATTTGGAGTTTCTAATGTAAAGCTCAAACTAATTCAAGATAATCTAAAATTCCTGGAAATAGATGCTGTTGAAATGCAAATTCAAGATGTTTCAGTGAATCAAAAGCCAGTAGAATTCAGCTACGACGGGCATAAAATTAAATTTAATATTGAAAATCTTGGAACTGACGGTGAAATTCTAGAAATAGCTGTCAGTTATAGTACGGAAAAGCCAAAGCTAGGAATAACTTTTATCAAACCAACGGAATTTTACCCTCAAAAACCTACTCAAGTTTGGGCTTCTGGCGAAAGCGAACAGTCTCGGTACTGGTATCCTTGTTTTGATTATCCAAAGCAGATTAGCACTTCTGAAATTCGAATAAAGCTACCTAGTAATTTAATCACCGTTTCTAATGGCGATTTGCTTAGTTCTGAGGTAACTGGAGGTGTTAGAACCGATCACTGGTTACAATCTAAACCACATCCTAATTATTTGATAAATATAGTTGCAGGAGATTTTGTAGAAATAAAAGACAGTTGGAAAGGTTTACCAGTAAACTACTACGCTGACAAAAGCCTTGAAGCTGAATTGAAGTTGACTGCTGTTAAGACCCCAAAAATGATTGAATTTTTTAGTAAAAAGTTTGGAGTAGACTATCCTTGGAATAAATATTCTCAAACTTGGGTTCACGATTTTATTTGGGGCGGAATGGAAAATACTAATGCCACCGTAAATACAGACAGGGCTCTCGTGGATAAAAGGGCAATCATAGACTATACTTTTGGTGAAATTTTGGTTGCCCATGAGCTTTCCCATCAGTGGTTTGGGGATTATGTGGTGATTGAGCACTGGTCAGAATTGTGGATCAAAGAAGGTATGGCTACCTACAGCGAGTCTTTGTGGATTCAGGAAGAATATGGTCAGGATGAGTTTGATTATTATCGTTTCTTGGAAGTGGAAGAATACCTTGAAGAGGCCAAAAATAGTTACAAAAGACCTACAATCCTAAATGTTTACGAAGACGCTGAGGATCTTTACGACAGGCATAGCTACACAAAGGCTGGATGTATTTATCACATGATTAGTTCGGCAGTTGGAAATTCAGCTAATTTTACAAAAGTTTTGCAAATATTTCTAGAAAAGCATGCCCATCAAAATGTGGAAGCCAGGGATTTGGTTAAAGCAGTAGATGAGGTTACTGGTAAGAATATTTTGCCACTTCTAGATCAATATATTTATAGGGCAGGGCACCCAGATTTCAAAATTAGTTATAGCTGGGATAGCGAAAACAAACTCGCCAAGCTTACAGTAGAGCAAAAACAAGCTAGTTCTGAAGATGATAGAGATAATCTTTTTAATTTACCTAAAGTTCCAGTA
>Ga0105044_10008619_pt1 | contig 13996 bp, 10 predicted proteins | sample MAT01_FD_78092 | JGI IMG/M metagenome (GOLD analysis project Ga0105044, IMG submission 78092) | Freshwater microbial communities from Lake Fryxell liftoff mats and glacier meltwater in Antarctica - MAT-01 | ecosystem: Environmental > Aquatic > Freshwater > Ice > Liftoff microbial mat | place...
GAGCTGGCCACGGGCATCGACCTGGCGCTGGAGCGCTACCTGGAGGCCGGCGGCGTGCTTTCGGCCAATCTCTTCCACCGCCAGATCAGTAATCTGATCCGCGGCGTCACTCAAGAAGAAACAGTCAGCTGGAGCCCCGTGCAACGCTACGTGCGCCGCCAGCGCAACATCGGCGACGCCACCACCAGCGGCATCGAACTGGAGGCCAAGTTCAGGCTCGACCAGCTGATCCCGCAAGCACCGCGGGTAGAGATGCGCAGCAACCTGAGCCTGTTCCACTCAAGCGTCAAAGCCGTGCCGGGCCCCGACAACCGGCTGGACGAACAAGCCAAGGCCACCGCCAACATTGGCGCTGACTACCGCGTGCGCGGCATCCCGCTGTCGCTGGGCGGCAATGTCAACTGGGTGCCAGGCTACAGCACGCGGCTGGAAGCTGACCAGGTCGTCAAGGTCAGCACCAAGCAGGTCTGGGACGCCTACGCGCTGTGGACTTTCAGCCCTGCGGTTGCCCTGCGGCTGCTGGGCAGCAACCTCGACCCACGCGACTACATCCGCACCACCACCAACGACGGCATCAACCCGCTGAGCCAGCGCGACGAGCGCACCGTTGTGCGCAACATCAGCAGCAGTGCCATCAATTGGCAGATGCGGCTGGAGTTGAAGCTCTGAGATCGCTTTCTTAGCCGGCCAGCTCTTGCTGCGCCTTTGCTGCAGCACTGCGCTTGAGGTGCAGCGCCAGCCAGACCAACGCACAAGCGATCAGCGCCATGGGCAGCAGCGAGCCCAGATTCAGCCAGGTCCAGCCCTGGGTGGTGATCAGCGCGCCAGAAGAAAACGAGGTCACGGCCATGGTCCAGAACACGCAGGTGTCCATGATGCCCTGGGCACGGTTTTTCTCCTCGGGCCGGTAAGCCTGGGTCAGCAAGGTGCTGCCGCCGATGTAGAGGAAATTCCAGCCCACGCCCAAGAACAGCAACGCGATCAGAAACTGCATCACGTCGACGCCTGAGAGCGCCACCGCCACGCAGACGAAGTTGAGCAGCGCGCCCACGCCCATCACCGGCAAAGCACCAAAACGCTTGATCAGGTGTCCGGTGAAAAAGCTGGGCAGGAACATGCCCAGCACATGCCATTCCAGCACCAGCGCAGCCTTGCTGAAGGGGTGCTGGCACTGCTGCATCGCAATCGGTGTGGCCGCCATCAACAGGTTCATCACACCGTAGCCCAAGGCGGCGGCAATGATCGCCACCACGAAGATGGGCTGGCGCGCCAGCTCCAGCGCGCTGCGACCACGCGCTGCGCCGGGCAGGGGTGGCAGATGGGCCGGAAAACGGATCAAAGACAGCGCCAGCAAGCTGAGCATCGCCACGCCGATCAGCGCCACATAAGCGCCAGTGAAAGGCGTGTCAAACCAGTCCTTCGTCTGACTGGCCAGGTTGGGGCCAAGAAAGGCGCCTGCAACTCCACCTGCCAACACCCATGAAATCGCGCGCTCCTTGTTCTCGGGCTTGACCAGCTCGGGCCCGGCAAACCGGTACAACGCCCCGTTGGCACTGTAAAAACCCGCCAGCATGGTGGCCGCCACCAATAGCCAGAAGTTCTTGCTGCTGGCGGCGTAAGCACACAAAGCGCAAGAAGCGATGGCCACACACAGCCCGATCTGAAACGAGCGCTTGCGCCCCAGCGAGGCCTGCAGCCGCGACACCGGCATCGCCGCCAGGGCTGCCCCCACCACATAGCCCGTGATTGGTAAGGTCGCCATCCAGCCCAGCGGCGCCAGCGACAGGCCGACCAACCCGTTGATGGCGATGAAGGCGACGTTGTTGGTCAAGAACAGCGCCTGGCACAGCGCCAGCAAGAGCAGATTCGGATTCATGGTCTCGATCATCGCACCGACACCGGATGCCCCATTTGCGGGGCTGCAGGGAACCATGCGGGCGCACCCAGCTCCATATCGGTGCATCTGCTGTGTCATCGCCTGGCCAGGCCTGGCCGTTAAAGCGCAGGTTCGAGTCTTACCCTGCAGCAGTCGCACCACCAAAGGCACAAGACTTGCAGCAGGCCGTGGTGTTACCACGTTGACCTTGGAGCACGGATGTTTTTGCATGGGTTGAACAGCGCTGAATTTGGTACGCTCTTCTCCGTCTGCAAAGCATCACAAAGGTGCATGCTGGCGCCAGGTCATCTGAAATGACTGCAGCCAGCCAGCAAGACGGGAAGCTCTGATGGCGCCTGGGCCTGTTCAGCCGGGACTCCATCAGAACTTTCCAGCCGACAGGCGGAGCAAGGGTTGCTCCGCGCGTGCGTGCTGGCCTTACCCGGGGGCCTTATGAGCACATCTTTCGATCAAAAGCAGTCAGCGCCCGCTGACGTCATCTCCAAATTTGCTGCGCGTTACGAGCGCACGCGAGAGGAAGAAATTTCTCTCGAGGACTATCTGACGGAATGCAAGCGCAACCCGCTGGCCTACTCCACCGCAGCCGAGCGCATGCTGCGCGCCATTGGCGAGCCGACCTCGGTGGACACCCGCAACGATCCGCGCATGAGCCGCCTGTTCGCCAACAAGGTGATCAAGGTTTACCCGGCATTTGCCGAGTTCTACGGCATGGAAGACGCCATCGAGCAGGTGGTCAGCTACTTCCGCCATGCCGCGCAGGGACTGGAAGAGAAAAAGCAGATCCTGTATCTGCTGGGCCCGGTGGGCGGCGGCAAGAGTTCGATCGCCGAACGCCTGAAGCAACTGATGCAGGAAGTGCCTTTCTACGCCATCAAAGGCAGCCCGGTCAACGAAAGCCCGCTGGGCCTGTTCGAGATGGCCGAGGACGGCCCGATCCTGCAAAGCGAGTACGGCATCCCCAGCCGCTATCTGAACCGCATCCTCTCGCCCTGGGCGGTCAAGCGGCTGGAAGAGTTTGGCGGCGACATCCGCAAGTTCAAGGTCGTCAAGCGCCACCCCAGCATCCTCAAGCAAGTGGGCATCGCCAAGACCGAACCTGGCGACGAGAACAACCAGGACATCAGCAGCCTGGTGGGCAAGGTCGACATCCGCAAGTTGGAGACCTTCAGCCAGGACGACCCGGATGCTTACAGCTACAGCGGGGGCCTGTGTCTGGCCAACCAGGGCCTGCTGGAGTTTGTGGAAATGTTCAAGGCGCCGATCAAGGTGCTGCACCCGCTGTTGACTGCCACCCAGGAAGGCAACTTCAAAGGCACCGAAGGGTTCGGCGCGATCCCCTTCGACGGCGTGGTGCTGGCGCACAGCAACGAGAGTGAATGGAAGGCTTTCAGAAACAACAAAAACAACGAAGCCTTTCTGGACCGCATTTACATCGTCAAGGTGCCGTACTGCCTGCGCGCCAGCGAAGAAATCAAGATCTACGAAAAGCTGCTGAAGAACTCGTCGCTGGCGGCCGCCACCTGCGCCCCCGGCACGCTGAAGATGATGAGCCAGTTCGCGATGCTCACACGCCTGAAAGAGCCCGAGAACAGCAGCCTGTACTCCAAGATGCTGGTCTATGACGGTGACAACCTGAAGGACACCGACCCACGCGCGAAGAGCTTTCAGGAGTACCGCGACTACGCCGGTGTCGATGAAGGCATGAGTGGCATCAGCACGCGATTCGCTTACAAGATCATCAGCAGGGTCTTCAACTTCGACAGCGCCGAGGTGGCAGCCAACCCGGTGCACCTGATGTATGTGCTGGAGCAGCAAATCGAGCGCGAGCAGTTCCCCAAAGAGCTGGAAGACAAGTACGTGGGCTTCATCAAGGAGTTGCTGGCGCCGCGTTATGCCGAGTTCATCGGCAAGGAGATCCAGACCGCGTATCTTGAGAGTTACAGCGAATATGGCCAGAACATCTTCGACCGCTACGTCACCTACGCCGACTACTGGATTCAGGATCAGGAATACCGCGACACCGATACCGGCGAGGTCTTTGACCGCGGCAGCCTGAACGGCGAGCTGGAGAAGATCGAAAAGCCTGCTGGCATCGCCAACCCCAAGGACTTCCGCAACGAGATCGTCAACTTCGTGCTGCGGGCGCGCGCCAACAACCAAGGCAACAACCCGGTCTGGACCAGCTACGAGAAGCTGCGTACCGTGATCGAGAAGAAGATGTTCAGCAACACCGAAGAGCTGTTGCCGGTGATCAGCTTCAACGCCAAGGCCAGCGCCGACGAGGCCAAGAAGCACGAGGACTTTGTGGCCCGGATGGTGGACAAGGGCTACACCTCCAAGCAAGTGCGGTTGCTGTGCGAGTGGTATTTGCGGGTTCGTAAAAGCTCATGATGACAGCCCCCGGCCCAAGGCGTACCTTGGGCCGCTCCCCAAGGGGGCGCGGCCCGGCTTGGGGCGGCCCGGCGCTCGGCCCTTGGCACTGAACTCAATCCCACGACATGCCACTTCATTCCATCATCGACCGCCGCCTGGCGGGCAAGAACAAGTCGATCGGCAACCGTGAGCGCTTCTTGCGGCGGCACAGGGAGCAGATCCGCGAGGCGGTCAAGCGGGCGATCGACGGGCGCAGCATTCGCGATGTCGAGCGGGGTGAAGACATCCGCATCCCCAAGAAAGACCTCAGCGAGCCGGTGTTCGGTCATGGCCAGGGCGGTGTGCGTGAGGTGGTACACCCCGGCAACAAGGATTTTCTGCAAGGCGACCGCATCGCGCGGCCCAAAGGCGGTGGCGGTGGCCAGGGCGGCAAGGGGCAGGCCAGCAACCAGGGTGAAGGCGACGACGACTTTGTTTTTGCGCTGAGCAAAGAAGAGTTCATGCAGGTCTTCTTCGCAGATTTGGCACTGCCCCACCTGGTGCGCACCCAACTGGCAGAAGTGCCCGAGTGGAAGAGCCACCGCTCTGGCTACAGCAACGACGGCACGCCCAATAACCTGCACGTGGTGCGCAGCATGCGGGGTGCCTTGGGCCGGCGCATTGCCTTGGGCGCGCCCAGGCGCCGCGAGTTGCAGGCGCTGGAAGAAGAATTGGCCGCGCTGGAAGCACGTCTGGCCGAGGGCGAGCAGACCGGGCTCGAAACACTGGAGCGAGCGGCTTTGCTCGATCAGGTCCTGGCGCTGCGCCAGGAAATCAAGGCCCTGCGCGGGCGCGTCGATCGCATCCCCTTTCTGGACCCCATCGATCTGCGCTTTCGCAACCGCGTGCGTGTGGCGGTGCCCACCAGCAAGGCCGTGATGTTCTGCCTGATGGACGTTTCGGGCTCGATGGACGAAGAGCGCAAAGACCTGAGCAAGCGCTTTTTCATCCTGCTGTACCTGTTCTTGACGCGGCACTACGAAAAGATCGAGCTGGTCTTCATCCGCCACCACACACAAGCGCAGGAGGTGGACGAAGAGAACTTCTTCCACGCCAGAGAGACTGGCGGCACCGTGGTCAGCAGTGCGCTGGTGCTGATGGAAGAAATCATCAGGGCGCGTTATTCGCCCACTGAGTGGAACATCTATGGTGCGCAGGCCAGTGACGGCGACAACTGGCACCACGACAGCGGCCGCTGCCGCGAGTTGTTGAGCGAGCGGCTGCTGCCGCTGGTGCGCTATTTTGCTTATGTGCAGGTGGCAGAGGAAGAGCAAAACCTGTGGACCGAGTACGCCCAGATGTTGGAGCTGCACCGCCACTTTGCGATGCGCAAGGCCACCAGCGCCGACCAGATCTACCCGGTGTTTCGCGATCTGTTCAAAAAGGAAGGCGCAAAGGCTGCATGAAGACCCTGGTCAACGGGCCGCTGCCGGCCCCAGCGCGCCCTGCGCAACGTCTGCCCAGCCCCAGCGACTGGAGCTTTGAGCTGATCGAGCAGTACCACGCGGTGATCCGCCAGACGGCCGAACGTTTTCATCTGGATACCTACCCCAACCAGCTGGAGATCATCACCGCCGAGCAGATGATGGACGCCTACGCCAGCGTCGGCATGCCGGTCAACTACCGCCACTGGAGTTACGGCAAAGAGTTCATTGCCACCGAGAAGAACTACAAGCGCGGCCACATGGGCCTGGCCTACGAGATCGTCATCAACTCCGACCCTTGCATCAGCTACCTGATGGAAGAAAACACGCTGGCGATGCAGGCGCTGGTGATCGCCCATGCGGCTTACGGCCACAACAGTTTCTTCAAAGGCAACTACCTGTTCAGGATGTGGACCGACGCTTCGTCGATCATCGACTACCTGGTCTACGCCAAGCACTACGTCGCCCAATGCGAAGAAAAACACGGCCTGGACGCCGTTGAAGCCTTCCTGGACAGCTGCCACGCATTGGCCAACCATGGTGTGGACCGCTACCGCCGCCCCACGCGCAAGAGCCTGGCGCAAGAGCTGGCCGAGCGCAAGGACCGCGAGGCCTACGCGCAGCGCCAGATCAACGACCTGTGGCGCACCCTGCCGCGCAGAGCCGACAAGGAAGACAGCGGCCCCGAGCACAAGCGCTTCCCGGATGAGCCGCAAGAAAACCTGCTGTATTTCATCGAAAAGAACGCCCCGTTGCTCGAGCCCTGGCAGCGTGAGATCGTGCGCATCGTGCGCAAGGTGGCGCAGTATTTCTACCCGCAGCGCCAGACGCAGGTGATGAACGAAGGCTGGGCCACCTTCTGGCATCACAGAATCCTGAACACGATGTACGACGACGGCCAACTGGCCGACGGCGTGATGATCGAATGGCTGACCTCACACACCAATGTGGTGGCACAACCGCCGGTGGGCCATCACGCTTACAGCGGCATCAATCCCTATGCTTTGGGCTTTGCGATGTACACCGACATCAAGCGCATCTGCGACAGCCCGACCGAAGAAGACCGTGCCTGGTTCCCCAACATCGCCGGCAAGCCCTGGCTGCCGGTGTTTGACGAGGCGATGCGCAACTTCAAGGACGAGAGCTTCATCGGCCAGTACCTGAGCCCCAAACTGATCCGCGAGTTGCGGCTGTTTGCGATCTCGGACGACCAGGCCGAAGCCGAGCTGGAGGTCTGCGCGATCCATGACGACAGCGGCTACAAGCGGGTGCGCGAAGCGCTCAGCCGCCAGTACGACCTGGGCTCACGCGAGCCCAACATCCAGGTCTGGAACGTCAATCTGCGGGGCGACCGCTCGCTGACGCTACGCCACTTCCAACACAACGGCCGGCCGCTGCACGACAGTGGCCAAGACGTACTGAAGCACGTGGCGCGCTTGTGGGGCTTTGGTGTGGACCTTGAAAGCGTCAACGGCCAGGGCGAGATCACCCAGCGATTCAACGTGCCGGCGCCGAAGGGCTGAAGCTGCGGCTGCGGCTGCGGGTGCGGCTGCGGCGGCTGCGGCTGCGACAGCTGCGAACACTACGGTAGCTTGCGGGCCATGGCGTGCATGGCTGGTCGCGGGATCAGGAGAGTCGGGCGTCGTATTGCGCTCATGTCCCCCGGTCGGCCCCTTCGGGCCTGCCCTCCTCCTTTACTTCGCTCCATGCGACGCCCGACTCTCCTGATCTGGCACCCGCAGTGGCGTTTCAGAGGTTGCGCGCCACCGTCAGTGGTCCCCGTGGGCAAGGGGTGAGGGGTCAGCACGCAACTCCAGCCGAGTGAACACAGACATCAAACGCGCAGCACCTTGCCCGGGTTCATGATGTTCTTCGGGTCCAGCGCGCGTTTGACCTGGCGCATGACTTCCACCGCGCCGCTGCCGGCTTCATCCACCAGATAGTCGATCTTGTGCAAACCGATGCCGTGCTCGCCCGTGCAGGTGCCGCCCAAGCGGATGGCGCGGTGCACCATCTGCTCGCTCAGGCGCTCGGCGGTGGCCATCTCTTGCGGATCGTTGGGGTCGAGCAGATAGCTCAGGTGGAAGTTGCCATCGCCGACATGGCCGACGATCCAGTACGGCAAGCCGGCGGCTTCGGCTTCTGACACGCTTTCGTTGATGCTGACGGCCAACTGTGAGATGGGTACGCAGGTGTCTGTAGACAGGCAACGGCAGCCTGGGCGCATTTGCAAGGCGGCAAAGTAAGCCTGATGGCGTGCTGTCCACAGCTTGGTGCGTTCTTCGGGTGTACGTGCCCACTGGAAGGCTTCACCGCCGAGTTCTTGCGCCAGGGCTTGCACCGTTTCGGCCTGCTCCTTGACGCCGGCTTCGCTGCCGTGGAACTCCATCAACAACATCGGCGCCTCGCGCAGACCGAGCTTGGAGTGTTTGTTGACGCCGCGAATCGCGTGCGCGTCCAGCAGTTCACAGCGCGCGATCGGCACGCCCATCTGGATGATCTGGATCGTGCAACGCACCGCTGCATCGATGCTGGGGAAGTGGCAAATGGCGGCGCTGACGGCTTCGGGCAAGGGATAGAGCTTCAGCGTGATCTCGGTCAACACGCCCAGCGTGCCCTCGCTGCCGACAAAGAGGCGCGTCAGATCGTAGCCGGCGCTGCTTTTCTTGGCCCGCGTGCCGGTCTTGATGACCTCGCCCGCGGCTGTGACCACCTGCAGGCCCAGCACGTTTTCGCGCATCGTGCCGTAGCGCACGGCGTTGGTGCCGCTGGCGCGGGTGGCTGACATGCCGCCCAAGCTGGCGTTGGCGCCGGGGTCGATCGGAAAGAACAAGCCCGTGTCCTTGATCTCGCGGTTGAGTTGCTCGCGCGTGACACCGGCCTGCACCGTCACCGTCAGGTCTTCGGCGTTGAGCTGCACGATGCTGGCCATGCGGCTGACATCGACACTGATGCCGCCCTGCACCGCCAGCAAATGGCCTTCCAGAGATGAGCCGACCCCGAATGGAATCACCGGCACGCTGTACGCTGCAGCTTGAGTCACAGCAAAAGCGACGTCCTCGGTGCTCTCGCAAAAAACTACCACCTCGGGTGGCGTGACGGGATAGGTGCTCTCGTCGCGGCCATGCTGATCACGCACCGACTGGGCGGTGGAGCAACGCTCGCCGAAGTAGGCTCGCAAGGCGTCCAGCAAAGCGGAGGGCACGGGCCGCAAGGCGGACAGAAGATGATCAGGCAGTGGTGCATTCATGGCAGCGATCTTTGGCGTTGGATGACTGGACCCGCAGCATAGACGCGAATGGGCGGCTGCGACAGGATGAGGGATAGGCTGCCGATGTGCCCAAATGGCGCCGGCAGGCATTGGCGGCGCAGCAATGTTCAAATTGGCAGTCTCTCAACTGACGTACCCCACCATGAGCAATCGCCTGACCCAGATCGCCACCCGCACCGGAGACGCAGGCACCACTGGCCTGGGCGATGGCACCCGGGTGCCCAAGGATGACCTGCGCGTGGCCGCGATGGGCGATGTGGACGAGCTCAACTCGGGGCTGGGTGTGTTGCTGGCCGAGCCCTTGCCAGACGATGTGCGGGAGCTGCTGGTGGTGATCCAGCACGAGCTGTTCAATCTGGGCGGCGAGTTGTCGATCCCCGGCTTTGAGCTGCTCAAGGCCGAGGCGGTCCTGCGGCTGGACGAAGCCCTGGAACACTACAACGGCCAGTTGCCCAGGCTGAAGGAATTCATCCTGCCTGCAGGCGCCCGCAGTGCGGCACTGGCCCACGTCAGCCGCACGGTGGCCCGCCGCGCAGAGCGCGCCTTGGTGGCGCTGGCAGGGTCTGAAACGGTGAACGAGGCGCCGCGCCAATACCTGAACCGGCTCAGCGATCTGCTGTTTGTGCTGGCCCGCGTACTCAACCGCGCCAACCTGGACGGGCTGGGTGGCGACGATGTCTATTGGCGCAGCGAGCGACTGGCGCGCGAGGGCTGAACGGGTTGGGGCGACGGCCAGGTCCGCCGCGAGCGGGCCAGTTCCAACAGCACTTCCACGGGCAGGCTGCCAAAGACCAGCTCCTGCACCCGCAAGCCCGCCCGCAGGTCCAAAGACGAGACCAGATAACCTTCGCCAGCGTCCACTGAGAGCTGGCGCGGGTCAGCGATGTCAGTCTTGCGCTGGGCAGTGCGCTGGAGAGTGGCGGATTTCATCAAAGTGCTGCGGTGGGGTGGAGTTCCAGCAACCAGGTGTAACGGAATGTTGTACCCGAACGGGCGGCTTTTCGCCCCTTGGTCTGGGGGTCATCCCCCCGATTTGAGGGCCCCGATTCGCGGGGTCGCTGCCACCATGGCCACAATCGGGGCATGACCTTGACTGAACTGAAGTACATCGTCGCAGTGGCCCGTGAGCGCCATTTCGGCCGCGCCGCAGAAGCCTGCTTCGTCTCTCAGCCCACCTTGTCGGTGGCCGTGAAGAAGCTGGAGGAAGAGCTTGATCTGAAAATCTTCGAGCGTGGCGCCAGTGAAGTCAGCGTCACGCCTTTGGGCGAGCAGATCGTGCGCCAGGCACAACAGGTCATCGAACAGGCCGCAGCCATCAAGGAGATCGCCCGCCTGGGCAAGGACCCGGTCTCCGGCCCACTGCATGTCGGCGTGATCTACACCATCGGGCCTTACCTGCTGCCTGATCTGGTGCGTGAAGCCATCACGCGCGTGCCGCAGATGCCCTTGATCCTGCAGGAAAACTTCACCGCCCGGCTGCTGGAGATGTTGCGCGTGGGCGAGCTGGACTGCGCCATCCTGGCCGAGCCCTTTCCTGATGCCGGGCTGGCGATGGCGCCGCTGTACGACGAGCCCTTTGTGGCCGCCGTGCCCACCGGCCACCCGCTGGCCAAACGCAAGCAGATCAGCGCCGAAGAGCTCAAACGCGAGACCATGCTGCTGTTGGGTACCGGCCACTGCTTCCGGGACCATGTACTGGAGGTCTGCCCCGAGTACGCACGCTTTGCCAGCGACGCGCAAGGCATACGCAAGAGTTTTGAGGGCAGCTCGCTGGAGACCATCAAGTACATGGTGGCCTCAGGGATGGGCGTGACCGTGGTGCCCCAACTCAGCGTGCCCAAGGACACCCAGCCGCACATCCGCTACGTCCCTTTTGCCAAGCCCGTGCCCACGAGGCGCGTGGTTCTTACCTGGCGGCGCAGCTTCCCGCGCTACGAAGCCATCGCGGCACTGCGCAATGCGATTTACGCTTGCGCCTTGCCGGGGGTCACTCGGCTGTCTTGAGCCTGGTTGGAGCAGGGCATTTTTCGCTTGCAGTTGGCTACAGCTGGGTGTCGGCGTCCCCCTGGTGGTCCGTTCCGTCAATGAGGTTACAAATGAAATTGATGCATTCGATTGTCAGGCTGGGCGCAAACCACAGCCATAGCTGCAGCTATGGCGCGGATTTGCAACGGCGCATGGCGGGCGAATGCACGATTTCATGTCATCGGATTGGCGGAACGGACCACTAGGTTCACGGTGCAGGATGGCCAAACAGCCGGCATGACGCTAGACTTTCAGGCTGGCAGTGCAAAAACGCCTCGTGCTGCCCTCCCCACCGCCCCCCCGACTTGAAAAATGCGATTCAGAGAGCCACACACCATGCGCAATCCAACCAGAACTTCATTCGGCAAAAGCCTGATCGTCTTGGCGGCATCCGGTCTGCTGACTGCCTGCGGCGGCGGCGACAAGACCGAGGATGGCGTGGTGCAGTTTGCCAGCCAGATCGCCAGCCAGACCCGTGCCTACGCGCTGAAAGCGGACGTCGAGTCCACGTTGCCGATCAGCTTCCAGGCAGTGGGCGCCACCGCCAGCACCACCGACCCGGCTGCCGTCACCGCCACGATGGTGCTCGATTGGGCACAGTTCAAGTTCCCTGAACTTTTCCCCAAAGCATTGGCGCAGACCTTCCCGGCCGTGGTCTACAACGGCGTGGTCTACAACGCCCGCGCCTACTCGGGCCCCTGGGGCATCCGCTATCTGGGCATCACGCTGGATGGCCGCATCTTCGGCCTGGGCGACTTCACCAACCAGGCCTTGCAGCAGTTCGACTCCATCCGCGTTTGGGCCACCCAGGTGGTGGCAGACCGCTGCGGGGTCAACCCTGCCAGTTGCGGCACCTCCGCTCCCGCAGGCCCCTTGAACGACTGCACGATGCCAGCGGCGCAGGCGCTGGCGACCGGTAGCCGGTTCATCGCCACTTATGAAACCTCAGGCAGCTCGATCAGCCGCTTCACCACCGACAGCACCGTCAGGGGCGCATCCACTTTTGAAGGTCAAAGCGCAATCCGGATCGAAGGCCGGATGGAAGGCACCAGCACCTCGTCAGGCCAGACGATCACGATCGTCAACGAAGCCAACAGTTACTCACAAGACGGTGGCAATGGCTTCGTCAGAAACCTGGGCAGCTTGAACAAGTCCACCACCTCCGGGGCCTTTGGCAGCCAGGTCAGCAATTTCAAGACCGTGCTGACTCCGGGTGAGTTGAATGCCGAGTTCTCGATTCAGCCCGGGCAGTCGATCACTCTGTCGGGCACGGCGACCAGCACCATTGACGGTCTACCAGGTTTTTCGTCTTCCAACACCAGCACCTTCACCTTCGTGGTGCGCGAGAACCTGACCGTGCGCGGCAAGGCTTACGCCACCTGCCGCTACACCGAACGCGACATCAACGACACCAGTTCTGTGGTGACAAGCTGGTTTGTACGCGGCAAGGGTGTCCCGGTGCGCATCGAAGACACCAACACTTCGGGCGGCGTGACCACCACCGAAGTGACCGAACTCGTCAGCGGCAGCATCAACGGCGCGCCGATCTGAGCTGCAGACAACCCAGCGAGCGGTGGCTCACATGCCCTTGAAAAGCCCTGCGTAGCTGCGCGACACCTCGAGCTGCTCGCGGTGCCCTTTGACGCTGACGATCTGGCGGCCACGGTGGTCGCGGTGAACGCCGGCGATGGCCTTGACGTTGACCAGTGTGCTGCGGTGAATTTGCCAGAACTGATGCGGATCGAGCGCGTCGACCAGTTCTTTGATGGGCTTGCGGATCAGCGCTTCGACCTGCACCGTTTGCACCCGCGTGTATTTTTCGTCGCTGATGAAGAACAACACATCGTCCACCGCCAGCATCTGGATGGCCTGTCCGACAGCGGCTTGAATCCATTGCAGGCGCTGCGGCATACCGCCCGGGTTCAGGCGGCTGGACAACTGGTGCAGCAGTTGCTGCATCTGGGGCCCGGCGGGGCCAGCCTGGCGGGTGTCTGAGTCCTCAGACGCTGCATCGGTAGCAGCGGTTTCGCGTGCCGCCAGGCGCTTCTGAACCCGCTGCACGGTCAGCGCCAGCCGCTCGCGCTCGGCAGGCTTGAGCACGTAGTCCACCACGCCTTGCTCGAAGGCCTCGACCGCGTACTGGTCGTAAGCGGTGATGAACACGATCTCGGGCAGCCAGGCGTCTTCTTCATCCTCGGGCGGTGGCAGTTGCGCGATCTGGCGCGCTGCGTCCACCCCCGTCAGCCCAGGCATGCGGATGTCGAGGAACACCAGTTCTGGCCGATGCTGGCGCACCATCTCTACCGCTTCGATGCCATTCTTGGCTTCAGCCACGATTTCCAGCTCGGGCCAGACCTCGTTCAGCCGTGCCCGCAGTTGCTCACGCATCAGGCGCTCGTCGTCGGCCAGCACGGCGCGCACGGTCTTGCCTGGATCAGGCATCAGGCCACTCCTTTTGCGCCATGGGCAGTTTGGGCAGTTTTGGGAGCTTGGGGCCGGCGCAACAACCACCACAGCAGCGCAGCTAACGCCAACAACGGCAGCACCACCACTGCCGCCAGCGCAAACGTTGCCACCACTGCGGCTGCGACCACGCCGACCACCAGCAGCAACGGCAGCAGCACCAGGCCCAAGACCAGCCAGCACAGCGCCCACAGCCCAGCGCCTGCCAGCAGGACCAGAGCCACCACTGCAAGGGCGGCCCAGAGCCACCCCAGCTCGCCGTCCAGACCCATGGCGCCGGTTCCAGGCTGCGCACTCAAACTCTCGCTCCACGAGACCCACATCTGCTGCAGTGTTTGCATCGGCTGCTGCAGGGCCAAGGGCCAACCGCCGAAGCCGGCTTCGGCCCACAGTTTTTGCCAGCCAGTGACAAAGCCGTGCCGGATGCCGCCGTTCCAACCTTGATGCCAACCCTGCTGCGCTGCGACCCACAAGCCCCAGGCCAGCATCGCAGAAGAAAACAAC
>Ga0105044_10008620_pt1 | contig 13996 bp, 8 predicted proteins | sample MAT01_FD_78092 | JGI IMG/M metagenome (GOLD analysis project Ga0105044, IMG submission 78092) | Freshwater microbial communities from Lake Fryxell liftoff mats and glacier meltwater in Antarctica - MAT-01 | ecosystem: Environmental > Aquatic > Freshwater > Ice > Liftoff microbial mat | place...
ACCAAAGATCTGGTGATGAAAGACATGCCTCCGCGTATCGATCGCGATGCGGAACTGGAACTCACGGACGCACAGGAGCTGGCGTATCGCACGGCGGAGAAAGAAGGCATTATTCAGTTGAACGACATGGGTGATACCATCACGGTGCAGCACGTTTTCGAACTCGTGCTGCGGCTGAAACAGATCACCAACTTCGATCCGCTCACTGGTGAAAGCGCAAAACTGGAACGGCTCATGGCCGACATGGAAGAAATCGGGGCCAGCGGCGGAAAGGCGATTCTGTTCAGTCAGTGGACGAAGACGATCGACTGGTTGGCTCCAAAGCTCAGAGAATTCAATCCGCTGATTTATCACGGGGGCGTTCCGACGAAGAAACGTGAACCGATCCTCGCAAAATTCAAAGAAGATCCGGACGCTCACATTCTGTTAATGAGTTACGGGACAGGTGCCGTCGGATTGAATCTGCAATTTGCGGGCTATGTGTTCCTGTTCGACCGCTGGTGGAATCCCGCGATCGAAGATCAGGCGATCAATCGAGCCCACCGCATCGGCGTGAAGAACCCTGTGATCGTGACGCGATTCATTTCAAAGAATACGATCGAAGAACGCATCGATCGTGTCCTGCGCGAGAAGCGCGAACTTTTCGCAGCCATTCTGGGCGACGGCGCCAACGACAACGTATCGCTTGGCCTCAACGCGACGGAGATCTTTGGTCTGTTCGATCTGAAGGCACGGCACAAAGGCGGCTCGAAATCGATCGGGCCAAAACCGGTTGAGCAGACAACCGACGCTGCATGAAGGTGCTTTCTCCGCGCGATCGGAAATGACACTTTTTGCTCGCCGGATTGTAACCCGAAGCGTTAGCGAGGGATTGGGATTTGCAGCCCTCGCTGACGCTTCGGGTTAATGTCACTTACGACCGCGTGAGGTATAACATCTGAATTCTTGTTGTCTCGCGAAGAATTTCAGGCGGCAGTTTGTAGAGGTAGTTCTTGTGCATAGACTTCTTCTTCACCAGGGTCCGGCCTCGTTGACGGTCAAATCGCAAAGTAGCCGTCACGCTCCGCCGTGAAGAGCCTAAAACTGGGCCACATGAATGAAGCCCCACGCTGATTGTCCTTCAGCCCCATGCAACGGGGCTGGCCGTGGAGCTCCCTCGGTTGATGAATATCGACTGACAAATGCTCATCACGGCGGAGCGTGATGGCTACTTTGGGTTGCGGGCAAAGCCCGCGCTAGGCAGAATCGGCGGGCGGAATTTTCAGCAAATAGCTCTTTTCACTTCGCGACATTTTGACCGACAAGGGCCGCATCATGGGTGTTTACCCACCAAACGCACTGTACCGCAGCACACCACGATTGAAGGTGTAGCGATTGAGGACAAACAAGCCCGCAATCCAGCCAGCCTGAATCAGTAATTCCATCAGCAGGTGTTCGAGTGGAATCTTCCCCAGCAGAATCGCAGTCGGTGTGTAGGCCAGATATCGAAACGGCAGATAGTCCACGAAGGGAAGCCATTTCGACAGCAGTTCGAGCGGGATCATGTGTCCGGACAGGAAATAACTGAGCATCATATAAATGAAGACCAGGGAGCTGACTTCAAGGAACCAGAAGGCAATCAGCCCGATCAGAGTCTCAATCAAAAAACCGATCAGGAAAGACATCAGCAGCGAACAGACGAAGGCCAGCATCACCGGCCAGCCGGGAAAGTCCGGCAAGTGGGCTCGACACAGCCAGAACACCAGCGCAAACGGGCCGGTAGCAACCGCATAGTACACCAGTTTGTGCGCGATGCGATGCCAGAACAGATGGTCCAGCATATCAACCGGTTGAATCAGATATTTCCGAACCGAACCGTCGGCAATCGAACCCGCGATTCCCGTTGACAGTCCCGGCATGCTTGAGAACGCCCGCGTCAGCATCACGAGCAGATAATACGATACCATCTCACTGAAATTATAACCCTGAATCGAACGACCGGGGGCGTTTTGAAAAATGGCGCTCCATAGAAAAATCTGTGTTACGATCGGCAGAAATCGGATCAGCGTCGAAAACGCGAAGTCGGCGCGATAGGTCAGTCGTTCCTCGATCGCGGTCCTCAGAATGAGCCATTTGAGTCGCAATCGGGCGCGGATTTCGCTGAACGGCGTTTCCGATTCGGCATGCGCAGGCGTGGTGCTCATTTCTCAGCCCTTGCCGCATCGTCGGATGAAAAAAGTTCGGCAATCACATCTTCCAGTGGTCGTTCAGCAACGCTGATGTCGTCGATGGAATGCTGACTGAGAATACTCGAAAGGCATTCCGACACGCGCTGCTTTTCAACCTGAATCCGGACTTTGGGTGGTCGCGATTCCAGAATGCGACCGTAGCGTTCGAGCCCCTGCGGCACGATGTTGTCCGAAAACTGCAGTTCAATGATCTTGTGCCGACTGAAGCGATCGATAATCGCCGCCAGCGGACCATCATGGATCACGATTCCCTTGTTGATCACGATCGCGCGGTCGCAAAGCGCTTCGACGTCTTTCATGTAGTGGCTCGTCAGGATCACCGTGATGCGTTGTTCGCGCTGGTAGTGGCGCAGGAATTCCTGAACACGCCGCTGACTGACGACATCCAGGCCAATTGTCGGTTCGTCCAGAAACAAGACGTCCGGCCGGTGGAGCAGGGCGGCGATGAGTTCCATTCGCATCCGCTCCCCCAACGATAATTCGCGCACGGGCTGTGACATCAGACGACCCACTTCCAGCAGATCTGTCAGTTCATCCAGTCGGCGACGATAGTCGGCGGCGGAAATCCGGTAAATTTCCTTGTGCAGCCGGAACGATTCCTGCGCCGGCAAGTCCCACCAGAGCTGTTCTTTCTGTCCGGTCACCAGCGAAAACCGGCGACGATACGCATCTTCACGCTTCCACGGGACATGGCCCAGCACGTGCGCCGTGCCGGAGGTTGGCACGACCAGTCCAGACAGCAATTTCAGCGTCGTGGTCTTACCCGCACCGTTCGGGCCAAGGAACGCGACCATTTCACCTTCGTCAATTGTAAAGCTGACGTTGCGCACCGCACTGACGACTTCGTATTCCCGATGAAACAACCCGCGCACGGACGCCCAAACACCTTCCCGCTTCCGGAAGACCTGATACGTCCGACACAATTCCCTGACTTCAATCGCTGCCATTTTGGAAATCGTAGTGCAGACGCCAGGCGGCGGCAATCATGCTGCGTTTTGGCGATCAGGCAACCACTCTGAAAAATCAGACCACGCAGTAAGCGATCTCAGGCATGGCATCAGGGTCGTGCCGATGACACTCGGCGGGGCTCCTGAATCCAGAAAACACTTCCCTTCAGCGTTGCGATCTCTCCGGTTCCTTCCGCAGGGACTTGTAGAAGTCATCGGCGTCCGTGGAACGTGGTTTCCACTTCGGAGGGTATTCGAACTTGCGGCTGAGCGGAAGTTGAATGTCGCGCACCTGATCGTTGCTCTTCACTTTGAGCGGAATCGTCTTGCCAGCTTGGGAGAGCAGTTTCCGGATTTCCCACGCCGAAAGTTCAGACGCAATGAGACCGTCGATTTCCAGAAGTTGATCTCCAGCCTGAATCGTTTTCTTTTCGGCAGGTGAATCAGGCATGGTGCGATGCACAATCAGCCCCTTGCCAGGATAAAACTCTGTCCTCAGTCCACTGGCATCGGCTTCGAACGAATCCACTGAGCGAGAAGTTGGGAGGACATACGCAACGGAGTTTTCAAAATCGACCGAAAAGTCAAGGTGTCGCATTAATCCCAATCCAATCAAGTTCAGTTGAGACTCGACGGCTGGAACATTTTCCATTTTGATCCCAAGTAAGTCTATTTCACGGATCACGTAAAGAGATTTTTTCTTCGCTCCCGATCCATCGACAGCAACAATCTCCTGTAGTAGCACTGCCTCGCCAGCTTTTAGCAAGGGTTTGATCCAATCAGATGAAATTGCGAGGCAATCGTTATAGCCCGTATCAATTATAAACTCACGTTTACCAGGAACTCTCAGATCGAGAGATACAGTCGTGTGCGAAATAGCATTTCTACTTAGGAAATATGACGTAGCTGAACGATCAGGTAAGAACTTCGATCTAAGGATAAACTGTGGCCTTCCTAACTTAAAGTCAAAGATGAAGGGCCGTAAGTAGTCCATGCCAAGAATTGCATCGACAGGAATTCCTCGATCCGTATTCAAATTTGACAGGTCAGAAACATTTATTGGACCATTTTTTTTGGGGAAGTTCAGGCAATTGCGCTCAATATTCTGATATGACTGAACTTCCTCTACGGTGGTTGGGGTTCCGACTCTAGCATCGGCTCCACGAACGGGATCGGGAAATGTACGGGCCAGTTCTAAATCTACAACACTGATCGTCGCTCCGGAATCCAGCATGCAATTTGCAGGACGCCCCGCAATAATTCCCGGGACGACTATGCGTCCTGTTCTTTTGAATCCTTCGACAAACGGATCGACGGGTTCGCCGTCAGGCGCCGTGGGCTGCGGTGGCAACGTGCATAATAAGTAGCAAATGACACTCATTATCAGCGGTAACATTCAATCCACTCCATGAGTTGACATCGCGCTGGATTAAGTTGGCGATTGAAATGTATCCGGATTCGCAAGAATGCCGGCGATCGTTGGCGAACGCGCGGATTCCCGCGAATCTATCTACGACTTATTTCCGCGAGACGATTGTTTGGTAATGCAAAAACAATCTCGAAATTGCCACCAATTGCACATTATGTCACAGATCAAGTGTCGTTAAGGAGAACGTCGGTCTTTTCACCAAGCAATTTGCAAGTCGGCCCGGATTTGGTTCATCTGCCCGAAGATACTACTCTTGTAGTAGTCATGCGATATGAACAATGTATCCAACTTCATGTCAAGAGGGGATGAATTCAGCACTGGAGGTCCGCCCCAGTTGTCACCGTTGTGCCAATTCGATGTTACGTCGATATACGTGTCGGACCATGGGAACAAGCGTTTGACAGGCATCTTGAACCGCATGCTGCCGAACGACTCGTTGATCGATTGACCATTGACCGTTCCCGTTACACTTCCCGCACCGACCTGCAAATACTTTTCAAGGTTCGTCTTGGTTGTTCAATAACGAAAACACGCTCGCGATGGCGGTGACGTTGGCGTTGGGACTTGTGATCTGGGTGAGCTGGGCCGAGGCTTTTGTATTGCCACTCAAATATTCGATCGAGCCGAAGAGGCGATCGGTCTGATACATGTGGCTTTTTGAGAACGAAGCTGTGATGTCACCAAGATTCGCGGAGCCACCGAAGTTATAGTAATTCGTGACGCCGCCCACAATGTCTGCAGACGCATATGTTGTGATTTGCCCAGAGGTTTGGGAGCCACTGAACTTCAGAATCTCACTCGATGACGAACCGGAGTTTGCATATTCAATATGATATGCCACATTTCCACCCGGGACTTGCTGTGTCCAATCTGAATTGATGTTCCACGTTTCAACTTGATTTGACCGGCTGATAGTCCCCTGCATGGACAGCCGTGATGCCATCACTCCCGGAGTGGACGAGGGAACTTCGACGACCCAGTTAGAGACCCCGTAGAAATCACCGTTGAACATATTGACATACGAATATCCGTGACTGCCCATCTGCATTCCTGGCATCATCATCATGGGCATATTGTACAGCACGCCGAGGTTGAAGGATTCGGGAAATGCAATCACCGGTTTTGCGCCCTTGATCGTGTTGGTGGCGGAGCGGACCCTGCTTTCTGCTGCCCCGAACTGTGTACTCACCGCGGTGAGTGCCGCATCTTCGATCTCAGAGCCGTTCATTGGAAGCTGATTGAACTTCGCCGCTGCTCCACCCAACGCACCATTCAGACCTCCGGCAGCATCTGTGGATCCGCTATTGAAAAACGCGTCAATTTGGGCGTTGGACGTTCCAATCGCAAGGGTGAACTTGGTGTTCAGTTCACTGATTGGATCGTCGGAGAGCAATTGACGTTGTTCGAGAATTTCTGCTGGTACATAGCACCGGCGATTTCTGCGATTTCGCGGAGTATTCCACGCGGAAATTGAAAACAAAGTGCAGCTAATTCGTCTTGGATTTGTAACCTTCTCTGGTCGAACTAGTTCCGCTGATTTAGATGCCGAACTGTGAATCACAGGAGGACCACCGAGATCTTCAAAGACACCAATCAGTGTTGTGTTGTGCATGGTTTTGGATTCCTGAAGTGAACTAACAGCTAGTCGATGAGAAGAGACCGCGACGTGCAGGCTAAGGTCCATAATGCCGAGCTGCAAGTGTGTCGGAGCAATAGCATTTAAACCTAGCGAGCCGGAGGTGGTTCGCAGAAAGCACATTAAATGCAGAACGCCACAGATTCGCTCAATGTGAAACTGCGAGGCTGCCCAAAAAGCCCGTAGCTTGACTCTCCAGAGTCGAGGAGTCCCCGAACATGCTCTCTGGAGAGTCAAGCTACGACGAAAAGCCGCTTATTCGGACAGCCTTGGAGTCAAAAACTGATGCTCTGGTCCGTCCTGTATTTGGATCCTAAAACAACTCATCAATCACAGCCCCGTGATCCACAGCAACGACCGGGCGACCGGAATGATCCAGGAAGTGCTGCGACGGATCGACGCCGAGAACTTTGAAAATCGTGTGGTGAATGTCTCCTGGGCGGAGGGGATGTTCTTTTGGAACTTCTCCGAGGCGGTCGGTCGAACCGATGAGTCGACCGCCCTGGATGCCACCGCCTGCCATGAAGCAGGACATGGCGTTGCCCCAGTGATCGCGACCGGGGGTGCCTTTGCTGAGCGGTGGACCTCCGTTGCCGCCATCGTTCATTCTTGGCGTACGGCTGAATTCCCCGCACAGCACCACGAGAACTCGATCCAGAATGCCGCGATCAGAGAGATCTGTTAAGAGGCCGTAAACCAACTGGTCAATCTTCGGCAGATAGTTTTCATAACCGGACTTCAAATCCCAATGATGGTCCCAGCCACCGAAGTGACAAGACACAAATGTCGTCCCTGCTTCAACCAGTCGCCGCGCCAACAACGTGCTCTGGCCCCATGAATGGCGTCCGTAGAGTTCCCGCGTCCTGGAATCTTCCTTCGTCAGGTCAAACGCATCACGCGTTCTGGCACCAGTCACCATGTCGAATGCAGTGCGATCGAACTTGTCCATCGCTTCAAACATTCCGCTGGCATCTGCTTCACGTTGCAGACTGTCGATGGATGTCAAAAGAGCGCGTCGATCACCCAGACGACCCAGCGTCAGCCCCTGCGATAGCCCGACATTCTGGACCTGATAATTCTCCGCATTCGGATCACCTTCCGTTTCAAACGGGTTGTGCTGCACGCCAAGATAATTGCCGCCAAAGTAGCCGGGCCGTAAGCCGATGCTCATGCCATAGGGAACAGCGACATTCGCCGGCATTCCCGATTGCCGCGCTCCGGTAACTCTTGTGGCAATGGAACCGATGAACGGATACTTGCCTTTCGTGTTCGCTCCACTGACGCCTTCGCCGCGCCCTGTCAACATCCAGTGCCCACCAGTGAAGTGGTCGCCACTGTCGTGATGCAGTGATCGGACAACGGAAAATTTGTCGGCGATTTTTGCCTGCAACGGGAATAGTTCCGTCACTTCCATGCCGGGCACATTGGTTGAAATCGGTTTCCAGATTCCGCGGTACTCAGCCGGAGCTTCCGGCTTCATGTCGTAGGTGTCCATATGTCCTGGACCGCCATCCAGCCATAACAGAATCACAGATGTATCGTGCTTCTTCGTGCCTTGTCCTTCTGCCTGTGCTTTTGCCGCCAGAATCTGCGGCAATCCCAGTGAAGCCATTCCGGCGACACCGATCTGCACGAAACTCCGCCGTGAATGTCCGTCACAATATGCCGACGAATGGCCTGCGTTAACGCGAAACATTTGACAATACCTGAGGGGGAAAGGCGGGAAAGGCGGGAAAGGCGGGAAACGCGGGAAACGCGGAAGGATGTCGATTGCCGAATCAAGGATTTCGCCGCAGACGAACTGAGACAGCATACCCTGAGTAACGGAGTGGAGTCAAATTTCAGCGCGGAATTGGCTTGGAAAAGGGGTCAGGAACCAATAGCCAAATGGCCCAAAGGGTGCTCCGCACTATTGGTTCCTGACCCCTTTTCCAAGCCAATAGCCAAATGGCCCAAAGGGTGCTCCGTTCTATTGGTTCTCGACCCCTTTTCCAAGTCCGGACAGAAAGGATCGACCGGAACAGGAAAATGACGGCCTGCGGACTTCGGAAACTCGGATGCGGTGCGTACGATAGTGACAGAATGGATTCGGCGGGGATTTAGTTGTTCAGACAGTGCCGAACGTTGGTACACCGAATCTCTGGACGACCTGCTTCAAAACTCAATGCAGACAATAGTCATGTGGAAACAGCTTTTGACGAAACACGCTCTGACGCATTGTGCCCAGCGACCGCAATTGCTGCCCGGACGCTTCAAGGCACTCATCGCATTTCTGCTGGCCTTTGTACTGGCTTCCCCGTCCGTATTCGCCGACAAAGCAGGTGACGATTTCAATCTGGGTGTTGGGCTGTATCGCACTCAGCGATATGAACTGGCGGTTGATACGTTCAACCAGTTTCTGAAGGAATTCCCCGAACATCCGCGGGCCAATCTGGCTCGTTTGTATTGCGCATTGTCACTTGATTCACTGGAGAAATACGCACCCGCCCGTGAGCAGTTCGCCATGTTTCTGCAAGCTGAACCGGAGGGACGGAACGCCGCAGAAGCGCGATACCGCCTTGGGGAATGCAGCTACTATCTGCGCGACTATGCTGCCGCAATCGAGCAGTTGTCCGCGTATCTGGAAAAGCATCCGTCGCACAGCCGTGGAGAATGGGCAAAACTCTTTCTTGGTGAATCCTATGTGGGGTCAGAACAATGGACAAAGGCCGAAGCAATTCTGAATCCGCTGGTTCATTCTGGAACGACGAGTCCATCCGTCGCGCTCGATGCAGGATTCAGCCTGGGAACTGCCCTCGAAGGTCTTGAGAAGATTCCTGAGGCCCTGCAGCAATACGACACGATCGTCGCTGCGAAGAATCCGGCGATGGCACCTCGAGCGCTGATTCGGATCGGGGCGATTCAGTTTACTGCGGAACAGTACCAGGCAGCGGCTGCCACATATGACGAATTGCTGACGACGTATCCGACGAGTGCGCAGGTCGCGTCCGCGAATCTTGGTGCCGGGATGGCGTGGTATCGCACGGGATCGTTCGATACGGCATTGCAGCGTTTTCGCGCAATACCCAGAGATTCTTCTTCCGCGGCGAAGGCAATCCTGATGACGGCGATGTCGCTGAGGGATCTTGGTCGTGTGGAGGAATCCCGTCAGGAGTTTGCCGAAGCCCTCAAGGCCGCGGGAGATTCTCCGCTGGCTGCGGACATCCTGTTTCAGCAGGCGCAGATGGAGCGCACTGGGACCGACCGCGAATTGGCTGCTAACATGTTTGAAGACATTGCAGACCGGTGGCCAAAGTCGGGTCGCACGGCGGAGTGTCTGTTCAACGCCGCAGAATTGCGTCTGGAACTGAATGATGCGGAACGCGCGGAACGCCTCTTTAGTCGGCTCAATGAGGAATTCCCGGACGCCACAAAGCAACCTCGCGAACAGATTCTGCTGGGGCGATTATTTTTAGCGCGGGGTGATCTCAGTAAGGCGACCGACACACTGCGGCGGACGACGGAAACCATGAAAGATCCGGCAGATCGCGCCGCGGCTGTTGGTCGCTATTATCTCGTGCGGGCCTTATTCGACAGCAATCAGCATGATCAGGTCGTGCAGCAGGCGTCACTGATGACCGAAGTGCTGAAGTCCGATGACCTCGCCGAAATGAGAGGAGCGCTGGCGTTGGGCGCGATCAGTAGCCTGGAACTCAAACAATACGAAAACGTGCTGAAGTTCGCCGAACAGTTCCTTCCGCTTGCGAACGATGCACAGAAGAAAGCCGACATCCTCGGCACGCGAGCCGTCGCACTCAGTCATCTGAATCGATTCCCGGAAGCCATTGAAACTCTGACGTCGCTTGCCGCGACGAACGCTGATCAGCCCCAGACATGGACCGCTGTGTTGCAGGCCGCGGAAACGGCACTGGCTCTGAATTCCTCAGAGAGCGCCGAAGCGTTGTTCCGACTGGCCGCTTCGGGACCAGAAAACTCAAAATCGCGTGAAGCGGGTCTTTCAGGGATCGCGTGGAGTCAGTTCAAATTGCAGAAGTATCCTGAGGCAGAGAAATCGTTTGCCGCAATGGCAGCGGAGTTTCCAGATTCAAAAGTCGCCGCCCAGACGATTTTCATGCAGGCACGCTGTGTCGAAGAGCAGGGCGATCCTGAAAAAATTGCGGTCGCGTTCGGCACAGTGTTTGACCAGCTGACGAAAGAGGTGACGGCAGTTCCGGCGGGTGTTGAAACCATGCCTCCGATGGTGTATGCGTTTGATGCGGGGAAACAGACGGCACGAGCTTTGGTAAAACTGAAGCGCTTCGCTGACGCCGATGCTGCATGGAAGAAACTGACGACACTGTTTCCTGATGCGAAAGATATGGATTCACTGCTGGATGAATGGGCGTGGATGCACTTTTCCAATGAGAACTTTGCTGGCGCGGATGCAATTCATCGACAACTCCTGGAAAAGTTTCCGGACAGCCCGTTTGCCGGCCACGCACGACTGTCGCTTGCGGAAGGCCTGCTGGAGGCCAGACAGCTTGAACCGGCGCTGAAAGAAATGGAAGCCATTATTGCCGATGTACGGTATGGTCAGATGGAACAAGAGCGGGCTCTGTTTCACGTGATCGAAATTCAGGCGACGGCGCGGAATTGGGAGCCAACGACAGTTTCCACAAAGAAATTTCTTGAGGATTTTTCAGCCAGTCCGCTCTCGCCGCAGGTTCGACAGTTCGCCGGTGATGCTCTTTTGCAACAGGGAAAGCCCGACGAAGCCATTGTGATTCTCAACACCCTGCGAGAAGAGATCATCGGCGAAAAAGTGAAGAAGGCAGACTGGGTTGATCGCGTCTGGATCGTGCTGGCCGAAGCGGCACTGGCGAAACAGGATTATGTTCGGATCGATACGTTGCAGGCGGAATTGAATCAGCGCAGTCCGGAATCACTGTTCGCGTTTCAGCTCAATGACATTCAGGGCCGCAGGTGGAAACAACAGGCACCGCCGGACTTCGTAAAAGCGCGGGAATACTTTCAGCGTGTCACCGCAGATCCTCAGGCAGAAGGCACAGAAACGTCCGCTCGCTGTCAATTCCTGCTGGCAGAGACGTACCTGATGGTATCGGATTATCACACTGCGGCGAAGGAATACTTCAAGGTCTATCTGAACTACCGGGGCCACGATGAACTTCGGGCTCAGGCGCTTTTTCAGGGAGCGTCCTGCCAGGTGGCGCTGAAGAAGACTGAACTTGCCATCCAGGACTTCAGGGAACTGATCAAGGAGTTTCCTGCCTCAAATCTGGTCAACAAGGCAAACGAAGAACTGAGGAAACTGGAAGCCGCAGGGCCGTGAGCCTGATGTGCCCGACAATCGCAGGGCGTTGACGTAATGTGGGATAAGCACTCATTGACAATGAAGTGGGGATTATCGCGGGAATCACAATCAGAGGACTGACGTCCGCCGCTCGCCGAAACTCAGGCGAGCCGCGAGACGTCAGTCTCCGGTTCCTGCGTTCCCGAGCTGTTGTTATGGGCTGAAATTTGTTCATGGGTGCTAAAACTTCGAGCGTATCAAAACCTCAAAAAGCATTCGATACATTCAACTGAACACACAACTTGAATTCTCAACCCGACAACACTTTAGAATCCAGGGAACGGACTTCTGTGAAGACTCAAATTCTGGTCATGGCGATAGTCGCTGTTGCTTTGCTGATCACCTGCCAGTCAATGGCGCAGGATAACTCTGGCAGTTCAGCGACGGGGGCTACAGCTCCAATCGCCGCAGCTCCGGTTGATGGTTCAAAGACAGCGGCACCGGCTGCTCCATCAGGAATTCCGACCGATCCACTGGGGATCGCAGACGCAATGGGGCGGCCGTTTACGGTGGCTTTTATTCTGGCCTCGGTGATCGGCGTCTGGTCAGTCGTGGAACGGCTTGTCATTCTGCGACGGCGGCGGGTGATTCCGAAGGCATTTGTCGAACGTTTTCTGATGCATCTGCGGGCGGGCCGCATGGACAAGAACGAAGGCATCGCGATCTGCCATCAGAACCAAAGTCCGATGGCAGATGTTTTTATGCACGGTGTCCGCAAATGGGGCCGTCCCAGCGTGGAAGTCGAACAGGCGGTCCTCGACGGTGGCGAACGGCAGGTGACGCAGCTGAAGAAAGGTCTGCGAGTTCTTAACGGCGTTTCCACACTTAGCCCGCTGATTGGACTGCTGGGGACCGTTGTCGGGATGATTCGTTCGTTCAACGACATCGCAATTGCGGGTGCTATGGGCCAGACTCAAACGCTCGCCAACGGAATCGCGCTGGCATTGCTGACCACAGCCGTCGGGCTGCTGATCGCAATCCCGGCCATGGCCGCCTATTTGTACCTTGCCGGCCGGATCGATTCGATCGTCATGGAAATGGACCGGCTGGGTCAGGAACTGGTGCATCTGATTTCTGCCGAAGCCCTGCGTGAACGAGCCGTCGCCGTGCCACCGCGCCCCGATGCGACTGCGACCGCAACGAACGCCGCTACACCAGACCCATCAGCAGCACGGCCTCGCAAACCTGTGGCGGAAAGGTAGTGCCATGTCAATGGTTGATTTTGGGGTACCATGGGCGTTCTTGCCCGTCAAAACGCAGTCGGACAAGAATGTCCAACCTACATTCAAAGACTTCACGAAGCAGTAGTTGTTGCCTTTGGGAGACCTCAATATGAACCTCACAGGATCAGAGAAACTGCGTTCCGTATCGGTGGCCGATTATGTGGCAGGTGAAGCTGTGGCTCGACGGAAACATGAGTACATCGACGGCCAGATTTATGCGATGGTTGGTGGACGGTACGCGCACAACTTAATTGCCAGCAATGTCCTGATAGAACTAGGATCACGGCTTAAAGGGACGCCCTGTCGCGCGTTGAACTCTGACAGCAAGGTACGAATTCAAACGGCTGCCGGCGTCTCATTCTATTATCCGGACGCCTCAGTCGTCTGTGGTGAAAACATTCGTACGGATGAATTTCAGGATGCCCCAGGCATCGTGGTTGAGGTGCTTTCGCAGAGTACACGGCGAATCGATGAAGGTGAGAAACTCCAGGCTTACATGAAGTTGCCATCGCTGCAGGTTTGTATTCTGCTGGAACAGGATTTTCCGACAGCCGTTGTTCACCGACGCATCGATTCAGGATTCCGACAAGAGATCCTGCAAGGGCTCGACGCAGTGATTGAACTTCCGGCGATCAACGTTCACCTTCCACTCGCGGCGATTTACGCGGAAGTCAAATTCAACCCGGAAGTTACATTCAACGCAGAGTCGGAGGAATAGCGTGGCCAAAAAAATGCCAGTAAAGAAAATGCCGGCCAAGAAAATGCCGGCCAAGAGAACCGGCGACTGGACTCTTAAAGAGTCAGCGGACTCCTTCGCCTGGATGACGACCGCGATTGAACAGGCCAGCCAGTCGAAAATGTTCTGCGTCGGCGGAACGCTGCCTGCGACGAATGCCGGACTTACGGTCACTGGAGTTGGGCCAGTCCCTCTGCCACTGAAGTCGACAATGGCGAAGTCACTCATCGCTGTCGCGCAGATCGCCCCCTTCGGCAAAGGGACAAAAACGCTGGTCGATACGAAAGTGCGGAAGACGTTCGAAATTGACGCATCGCAGATCCAATTGTCTGCTGAATGGGAAAAGACGATTGAAGAAGTCGTATCTCAAGTCGCAACGCACCTCGGACTGGCCGATCAACAACTGCGCGCCGAACTGTACAAGTTGCTGCTGTACGAACGAGGCGG
>Ga0105044_10008622_pt1 | contig 13996 bp, 13 predicted proteins | sample MAT01_FD_78092 | JGI IMG/M metagenome (GOLD analysis project Ga0105044, IMG submission 78092) | Freshwater microbial communities from Lake Fryxell liftoff mats and glacier meltwater in Antarctica - MAT-01 | ecosystem: Environmental > Aquatic > Freshwater > Ice > Liftoff microbial mat | place...
AATCGACTTGCGGTGGGTCGCCAATTGACGGATTCCTCCGACCCTTTTCGTTCTATGCCGCTGTTGAAAATGCAATGCGCCGGAAGAGAATCCTTTGCGGCGCGTGAGGGGACTGCGACAACTCACATCCCAAGGCGACTTTCTTATCAGTGAATTGGCCGTGGTAAATCTCCCAAGTCTTTAATTGACTATGGTCGTGACTATAGTAATTTTTACCCGATGATCACCATTTCCAAAAGCCGCTTGAAAGCCGAGATGCTGAGTGTTTTTCGTCAACTGGAGCGTAACAACGAAGAGTTGGTGGTGACGGATCGTGGACGAGCAGTCCTGAAAATTTCGTCACTGGTTCCGCCGAAGGCGAGGGTAGAGAGCGTGTTTGCCGATGTGGCAGGAAAGGTGGTTTACCATGAGGATATCCTCGCACCGACGAGCGGCGAATGGCCCGAGATGTGATGGTTTGCCTGGATACACATGTCCTGCTTTGGTGGGCACTGGATCGCGAAAAGCTTTCTGCAAAAGCACTGAAGATGTGCACGCGGATGGAGCAGGAGGGAGGGTATGCAAGTGCCATCTCGCTTTGGGAGATTGGGTTGAAGATCAAAAACCAAAAGTTGGAGATTGGTCTCACGATCGAGGAGTTTGCCCGCAGAATTTCCCTGACAGGGGCGGTGCAGTTCGTGCCGGTGGACGCCGAGCTTTGGCTGGCAAATTTGCTCCTTCCTTGGGAACACCGCGATCCGGCGGACCGCACGATCGTGGCGACAGCGCGTCATTTGAATGTTCCCCTGCTCACCAAGGATGAACACATCCACGCATTCCCGCCGGCAAAGGCCATCTGGTGAAATAAGAGCGATACGGCAAAGCCGTTTAATCATGAAGCCTAGGGCTGGCCGCGAAGCGGACTACCCTGAGTATCGAAAATAATCCGATCAACCTCAAAGTGGGTTGTGTGGTTTGGGCGAGTTTGGGTGAGGAGAGTGAATCTTGGCGGGAACGATTTTCGCGATCCCTGCTGCGTCTTTAACCCCTTATTTTGGGGGGTAGGGAGTCGCGTCGCTGGAACCTACAAACAGTCTCGGACTGCGGGTATTGATGCGGGCAATGGGACGACGCTGAGCGTGGGCCTGGGTAATGAGAGTGGCTTCGTAGCCGCTGCTGGACTCACAGAAGAGCATGGTGTCGTCGGGCGGCGATTTAAGGTAGTCACGGATGGCTGTATCGGTGTTTAGGATCTGGGGGCTGCGCAGCCCACAGATAAAAATTGTTGGTCAGGGCGAGCCCAGTTCAACGATTGAAATCACGATACGAATTCAGGCTTGTTGCTTTTTCCGTAAACAGGCGCTGGACCCACGACGTTCGCAATTAGCGAAGATCGGGTGATGGATTTTCGTGGCGACGCTTGGCGACTTGGGGTATGGCTCGCAGAAGATGACTCTTCTTGCCAAAAACCTCAAACGCCGACTGGGCGCGGATGCTGTGCAGGATTCGCCGTCTGCGGAATTTGCCGGAGACAAGTGGTTCTCTCAACGCGTTCCTGACGTTGTCGTCTTCCCCCGCTCTGCGGCGGATGTTGTGGTGGTGTTCCGCGAGGCGGCGAGGGCCGGGGTTGCTGTCACGCCTCGTGGTGCGGGCTATGGATATGTTGGAGGGTGCACTCCAGTGCAGGGGGGCATCGTTATTTCAATGGAGAAGATGGATCGAATTCTCGAGATTCACGATCGAGATTTCGTGGCTGTGGTGGAGCCGGGGGTAATCACAGGCAGGCTGCAGGAGGCAGTGAAGTCGCAGAACCTTTTTTATCCACCGGATCCCGCGAGCTTGGAGCACTGTAGCATTGGTGGAAATATTGCGACCAACGCCGGGGGGCCTCGTTGCCTGAAGTATGGGGTGACACGGTCTTACGTCCTCGGGCTCGAGGTCGTGCTGCCGGATGGGTCAGTCGTTCGCTGCGGGGGCCGCACCCACAAGAACAAGACCGGCTTCGATCTTGTGGGGCTCTTCACCGGGTCGGAGGGAACACTCGGGATTGTGACGCAAGCAACTCTGCGGTTGCTTCCACTGCCGCCGGGGCGAGCGGTGATTTCTGCGGGATTTTCTTCCATGGAAGATGCGTCAGAGGCGATTCAAAAAGTGTTTTCATCGGGATTCCTTCCAGCTGCGGTCGAGGTGGCTGATGCCTTCACGCTCCAAGCCGCGCGGGCTTTTATGCCCGAGGCGCCCTTCCCGTCGGGTTCTGCGCAGGTTTTGATCGAAGTGGATGGCCAGCGGTCGAGTGTGGTTACGGAATCGAGGGACATCGCGCGACTCTTGGAGGCGTCTGGAGCGATCGGGATACTCAAGGGCACCAAGCCGACGACTTGTGATGCGATTTGGGGGCTACGCCGCGCCTACTCTCCATCGCTGAAGTCCACGGGCCTCAAGAAGCTGAATGAAGACATCGTGGTGCCGCGCGGACGGCTGGTGGATCTTGTCAAGTTTGCGGAAGACTTGCAGCGGCGTTCCGGCTTTCCCATTGCTTGCTTCGGCCACGCCGGCGACGGGAACATCCACGTCAACATCATGGTGGGTGATCCCGACAAACCAGACATCAAAAAGCGTTCACGGGCGGCACTGGATGAACTCTTCCGTCAGGTACTTGCGTGGGATGGCGCAATCACGGGCGAACATGGAATTGGCCTCGCGAAGAAGCCGTGGTGGCCGCTGGCTGTCACGCCGGCCACGCGCGCCTTGCACCAAAAAATCAAAGTGGCATTGGATCCGAGTGGATTGCTCAATCCGGGAAAATTTGTTTAGTGGTAGCTGTTGAATCTTCGTCGTGGCTCTTTTAATGTGAGAGCATGGTAGTTGCGTGTGACGAAGATATTTTGGTGGAACGGATTCTAGCAGGCGATCGTGTGACGAAGGCCGATGCACGCACGCTACATAGGCTTCCGCTCGACATGCTCGGATCTCTTGCGGACGCTCGTCGGCGACAAGCGAAGGGTGGATCCTTCGATAGAGCTGCTGGCGAGGTGGTGACGTATATCGTGGATCGAAATATCAACTACACGAACGTCTGCAATGTTTACTGCAAGTTTTGCGCGTTTTATCGCACAGAAAAAGACGATGACCACTATGTGCTGAGCTTGGATGATATTGATCAAAAGCTCGACGAACTTGCGGCAGAGGGTGGCGTGCAGGTGCTCTTGCAAGGGGGTCACCATCCGAAGCTTGGGATTGATTTTTATCTCACGATGATTTCTCACATTCGGCAAAAATACCCACAGATTAATGTGCATGGATTTAGCCCTCCAGAATTCAATCACTTCGCAGAAGTTTTTGGCATGCCGGTGCGTGAAGTGCTCGAGAAATTCATCGCGGCAGGACTTGGATCAATTCCGGGTGGGGGTGGAGAAATTCTTGTGGATAGCGTTCGCAATCGCATCGCGCCGCTAAAGTGCAATAGTGACGCGTGGTTGGACGTTATGCGACAAGCGCACGAGCTTGGCCTTCGATCTAGCGCCACGATGATGTTTGGCCACGTGGAAACGCTTGATGAGCGGATTGAGCACCTCTCTCGCCTCCGTGACGTGCAGGATGAGACTGGTGGTTTTACGGCTTTCATTTGTTGGACCTTCCAGCCCGAGCACACCAAGCTTAAGGCCGAGACGGTGACGAGCGCGGAGTATTTGAGAATGCAGGCAATCTCGCGGATCTACTTGGATAATTTTGATAATGTGCAGAGTTCATGGGTAACGCAGGGCCCTAAGATTGGGCAAATCGCGTTGCAATTCGGGGCTAATGATTTCGGCAGTGTCATGATGGAGGAGAATGTGGTTTCCAGCGCGGGCACATCGTTCCGACTGACCTCTCAAGACATCGAGCGTCTTATCCGCGAAGCGGGCTATGAGCCACACCGCCGGAGCACATGGTATGAATTGCTGAACTAACGACATGTTTACCGACACTCACGCCCACCTTGACTACGCAGAATTTGCGCCTGATTTCGACGATGTGCTCGCCCGAGCCAAAGAAGCCGGTATCGCGAGGATTATCACGATCGGCACCGGAGTTGAGAGTAGTCGCCGCGCCGTTGCGCTAGCGGAGAAATACGAGGCCATCTACGCCGTGGTCGGACTCCATCCTACGAATGTGGACGGCGAGCTCGACGGTTGGCTCGATGTCCTCCGAGGCCTTGCGGCGCATCCAAAAGTTGTTGCCATCGGAGAGACTGGTCTCGACTACCATCGCTTACCATCCGAGCAACTCGGCTCGGCTCCAGCGATCTCCGCCCTGCAAGCTGAAATGGCAAGCGATACGGAAGCCTTCATCATTGACGGTGCCTACAAAGCTGCGCAGGGCGAGGCCTTCGCCGCGCAGGTCGAGCTTGCGGTGGAGTGCGGACTGAATGTTGTGGTGCATCAGCGCGACGCATGGAAGGACACACTCGACATTCTGGCGCCGTACGCTGGGCGACTCCGCGCCGTTTTTCACTGCTTTGGCAATACGCCCGAGCAAGCCATGGAGGTCATTAGGCTAGGACACCTCGTGTCCTTTACTGGCATTGTCACGTTTAAGAATGCGGTGCTCTTAAAGGAAGTTGTGTCCACGATTCCCGACGGGTCGTTTATGTTGGAGACGGATTGTCCTTACCTTGCGCCGGTGCCGCATCGTGGTCAGCGATGCGAGCCAGCCTATACGCGCGTTGTCGCAGCTGAAGTCGCCGCACTTCGCAAGGTCTCGATGGAAGAATTGAGCCAACAAACCGAAGAGGCCGTGGCGTCTTTTTTTCACCACTAGCCAAAGCTATTCTGCATCCCCGGGGTCGGGGCAAAAATCTTGGACGTAGACCACTCCGATGAGCGCGCGCGTGATCCTCGTCCGATCCAGCAGGTGTCGCATATCGGAGAAATCGCCGACCTCAACGACAGCAGCGATTTCTTCCTCAAGACTTCGAGGCGGATCGGGAAAAACCATGGGGGTAAAGAAGGCGCCATGGTTGTGGAGCATGACCTGAGAACTTCCCACATTGGCAGGGTTGACATAGAAGGAAGCTTCCATGCACTGCTTGTTGTAAACACTAAGGTCGGCCGTGAGGTCGAGCCCCACGCCACAAATAAGCCCCGTGAGAGCGCCGTGGCGAGGAACGTCGTCGAATTCAAACCAATCGGGAAAATTCGTCGGATGGATAATCCACTCTCCATTACTCGGGGCATTAGCCGCGATGGGAGCCTTGATCACGCCTGCCCCATACACGGCAGCCACGTCGGCTCGCATTGCAAGAGCAATGGCCCCGCGGAAATCTGGACGGCGCGCGCGGGCGATCTGGAAGAGTGAAGTATAGATGTCTTCCAGCGTGCTGCCTTCTTCGTGGGCTGAGCGAAAATCCACATAGTCGTTAAACTCCCCAGCGATGGATGCATTGAAGCCTGTGCGAATGAGAACGGTGGTGCTCTCCGCGTGCGGGATCAGGTAATCCGGCGTATCGTTGCCGTCCGTGGGCAACCAGACCATCGTGCCGCCAATGGTCATCATCTCTCCGAGTAGCGGGAGAGCCTCTGCGATAGAGGCCCCTAGAGCACCGAGGCCGATGGAAAATTCTTTTGCTGAGAAGCGCTTTGATTTTACGTCCTCCGCCCTGATGCGTGCCGCCAAGACATCCTCTATCCGCCCAAGGACTTCGATCGTTCCGCAGTCATCCGAACCCGCGTGGGTTCGAAAGACGCCGCTGTGCTTCGTGAATTCGTGCGGGGAATTGTCTACGCTTTGGGAAAGGAAAAATGCCTGGTGGAGACCACTGATGCGTAGAACTTCTAGGCAATACGGTGCAACATTTGCTAACGAAAAGCGGATTTCTCGTGTCTCGCAATACTGCTTCGCCATAAGCAATACCCGCAGGCCTGCGCTGCTTAGATACGGAACCTCTGCGAGGTCTAGGCTAAGCTCTTCGGCTTCGCCGTAGTCGAGAGAATCTAGGTAAGCTTGCAGGCCGCGGGCACCATGGGCGTCCAACCTTCCGGTGAGACAGATGACTCGTTTCGTTCCGTGGTCGTGCGTCGCAAACGTCATTTCACCAAACTGAAAGGGGTCAAAACAGGCTGCAACTAATCGCGTCTCAAAGGTGTCCTAAATCGCTGTGGGCTCGCTCACGGGCGTTTCAACTATCGGCGCCGTGGCAAATGCGAGTTTTTCTCCCTCGCGCTTCACGGTCACCGTATCCCCAGCCTTGATGTTCCCGCGCAGCAGTTCTTCAGCCATCGGATCTTCGAGATATTTCTCTACGGCCCGCCGCATAGGGCGTGCCCCGTAGGCTGGATCGTAGCCCTTCTCGATGAGAAATTCTTGTGCTGTCGGATCGAGCGAAAGATGGATGGACTTCGACTTGATGCGGGTCACGACCTTGGATACTTCGAGCTCGACGATTTTTACCAGATTCGGCTTCGTGAGCGAGTGGAAGACGATGATGTCGTCTAGACGATTCAGGAACTCCGGCTTAAAGACCCGCTTCGTTTCCTCCATGATTTTATCGCGCATGGTATCGTGATTGTCATCCAGCTTTGGCGCTCCAAATCCAAGAGTCGTTTGCTTCTTGATGAGTTCAGCACCGACGTTGGACGTCATGATGATGATTGTATTGCGGAAATCAATTTTGCGACCCAAGGAATCGGTGATTTTTCCCTCTTCAAGAATTTGAAGCAGGAGATGCATCACGTCAGGGTGGGCCTTTTCGATTTCGTCGAAAAGCACAACAGAATACGGGCGTCGGCGAACCGCTTCGCTTAATTGTCCACCTTCCTCATACCCGATGTAGCCGGGAGGTGAGCCGATGAGTCGAGAAGCGGTGAACTTCTCCATGTACTCGCTCATATCAATCTGAATCAGCGCATCACCATCGCCAAACATGAACTCTGCAAGTGTTCGCGCGAGAAATGTCTTACCTACTCCGGTCGGGCCGAGGAAAATGAAGGAGCCAATCGGACGCCGCGGGTCTTTGAGATCCGCACGCGAGCGGCGGAGAGCCTTGCTGATCGCAATGACAGCTTCATCTTGGCCGATGACCTTACCTTGCAAATCGCCTTCCATGGCGAGAAGCTTGGCGGTCTCGTGTTGATTCATGCGAGAGAGCGGCACGCCCGTCCACTTGGAGAGGACATGCATGATCTCTTCTTCGCCGACGATGACTTCCTTTTCTTCTTTCACTGCACGCCACTCGGCAAGGATGGCGTCGAGCTTATCCTTAGCTTGCTTCTCGGAATCGCGCAGGGCGGCGGCTTTTTCGAAATCTTGAGACTTAATGGCGGCTTCTTTTTCCGAGCGAATGCGTTCGATGTCCGCCTCGACTTCCTTGACGTTTGGCGGGCGCGTCATGGCCCCAATCCGCGCACGGGAACCGGCTTCATCCATGATATCAATCGCCTTGTCCGGGAGGAAGCGTCCGGTGAGATAGCGGTCGGATAGCTTGGCTGCCGCTTCGATAGCTTCGTCGAGGATGCGCGCCTTGTGGTGGGCTTCGTATTTTGGACGGATGCCTTTCAAGATAAGGATGGTTTCTTCCACGGACGGGGCCTCGACTTTGACGGTCTGGAAGCGCCGTTCGAGTGCGGCATCTTTTTCGATATACTTGCGGTATTCGTTAAGGGTGGTGGCTCCGATGCACTGGAGCTCGCCACGGCTTAGGGCTGGCTTGATGATATTTGAGGCATCCATGGCACCCTCGGCAGAACCTGCTCCTACGATGGTGTGAAGCTCGTCAATGAAGAGGAGCACGTTTTTGCTGCGCCGAATTTCATCCATCACGGCTTTGATGCGTTCTTCAAATTGTCCACGATATTTCGTGCCAGCGACCATGAGAGCGAGATCGAGGGTAATGACTTTTTTATCGCGAATGAGCTCGGGTACATTGCCAGAAATAATTTCCTGTGCGAGGCCTTCGGCAATAGCGGTCTTGCCTACGCCGGCTTCGCCTATCAGCACGGGATTATTTTTGGTGCGTCTGCAAAGAATCTGAATCACGCGTTCGATTTCATCTGCGCGACCGATCACGGGGTCTAGGTCGCCCTTTCGTGCCATTTCAGTAAGGTCTCGACCAAAGGCCTTAAGCGCGGGCGTCTTTCCGTCTTTCTTGCCGCCGACTTCAGCGGGGACTGTGTCGCCGTCTTCGTTTGGAGCAAAGTTTGGATCGAGTTCTCTCAAGATTTCATTCCGCGTGCGCTCGATATCCACTTCGAGATTTTTCAGGACGCGAGCCGCCACTCCTTCTCCCTCGCGGAGAAGCCCTAGTAAGATGTGTTCTGTTCCGACGTAAGAATGCTGGAGGCTCTTGGCTTCCTTGCCAGCGAGTGCGAGAACCTTCTTCACGCGCGGTGTGTAAGGAATATTTCCGAGCATTTTCGTCTCGGGCCCCGAGCCGACTTGTTTCTCGACTTCCATGCGAACCGTTTCCAAATCAAGACCCATTTTTTGCAAGACATTCACGGCCACGCCTTGGCCTAGCTTGATCAGGCCCAAGAGCAGGTGCTCGGTTCCCACGTAGTTGTGGTTGAAGCGATCAGCTTCTTTTCGGGCCAGCGATAGGACTTGTTGAGCGCGAGGAGTAAAATTATTCATCATGATCTTTGTCGGTGATGTCCGCAGTTCCCGTGATGAGTCGCGAAATGTCCGGGACAGGCACCTGGAGCAACTTCGCCCGAATTATCGTTGCGCGCAAGGTATCCCTTTCATCGGCCGACATTTTCTGAGTCTGAGCTCCTTTTTGGAGGTGGGCGGGTTGCGTTTCAATAAAAAGTTCATCAATAGGGAATCGGTGAGAGTCTGGAAACATGCCGATATCTACGCCGAGTTTTATGACGGAAAGAAGGTTTAAGGCTTCTTTGGAGTTCATGGAGTGTGCATGGCACAGAACGCCGTAGGCCCGACCCACTTGGTCATGGAGAGTAATAGATTTTTTTTGCGTGAGAACAATTCGAGCGTTTTGTTCGTGTTCAAGAATTTGCTCGATGACGCGGTTTAGGCGGCCAATAATTTCCGCTTCCGTCTCGCCGAGTGTCGTCTGGTTTGAGACTTGAAAGAGATTGCCCATTGCTTCCGTGCCCTCACCATGAAGGCCGCGCACGGCAAGGCCGATTTTGTTGACGGAATTGACGATCCTATTAATTTGGTCGCTCATGACGAGACCGGGAAGGTGCAACATGGCCGAGGCACGCATCCCCGTTCCGACGTTGGTCGGGCAGGCCGTGAGGTAGCCCAGATCGGTATCGAAGGCAAAGTCGAGCGTTGCCTCAAGCTCTGTATCCACGCGATCAATCATAGAAAAGACGTGATCGAGCTGCAGGCCACAACAAATCGCCTGCATGCGCAGGTGGTCTTCCTCGTTGATCATGACGCTCAGAGATTGCGGCGAATTCATCACAACGGCACTCCCGACACCCTTCGCTGCGTGTTCTCGACTGATCAGGTGCCGCTCAACGAGGACTTGTTTTTCCAAGGGCGAGAGTGCTTCGAGATTTTCAGAATACGCGTCAGCCATCTCGGGTAGGTTCTCGACGGATTCCTTCACGAGCCGCATCACTTCCAGTCGTTCCGCCTTTTTTGCCCAGCCGGGGAAAGGTTTTTCACGAAGATTCCGCGCCAATCGTACACGACTACTCACGACGATGCTGCGGTGAGGACCATCGCCCGAGAGCCACTCGCCTGTGCTGGCAATGATTCGGGAGAATTTCACTTTGCGACCTCCGCCTCAATCTGCCGGATTTGATCCCGAAGCTCGGCAGCCTTTTCGTATTCTTCGGCAGCAACAGCTTCGCCGAGGCTGAGCTGAAGTTGCTTCATTTCGTTTCCTTGTTCTCGTATCTTACGGAAAACGATGGGCGTCTTGCCGCTATGGATCGTGCCCTTGTGCATGTTTTTCAGCAGTCCGGAGAGTCCCTCGGCAAAGACGGTATAGCACGCACTGCAGCCGAGGCGGCCAGTCTTTTTGAAGTCCACTTGAGTGAATCCACAGACGGGGCATTTCAGGCTTGTCGGTGACTTGTCAATTTCCTGAGCGGCACCAAGCCCGAGTAAGAGGTCTGCCAATGCAAAGCCCGTTGGGTCGTTCACCCCCTTCTCTTTTGAGCAGGCCTCGCAAAGGTTCACTTTTTGCATATTGCCCTCAACGATCTGGGTCAGGAAAACCGTCGCTTCCTTGTTCTGGCATACATCACATTGCATTAACTATAAATCACCGTGCCTTCACTCGCTGTCAACTCGCGGAAGCGAGTAATCATGCGCTGAGTCACTGGCCCTGGCTTGCCGTCGCCGATCACCCGATTGTCTAGTTTCACGGCCGGGATGATCTCAGCGGCGGTTCCCGTGAGGAAGCATTCGTCCGCCGTGAAAATATCGTAGCGTGTCATTTGGGGTTCGGAAATTGTCAGCCCAAATTCCTGCGCCAGCTCGAAGACGACACCTCGCGTCACGCCAGCAAGCGCACCGGAGGAAACTGGGGGCGTGAAGATGTGGCCGTTCTTCACGATGAAGATATTGTCCCCCGTGCACTCTGCGACATAGCCCTGCTCGTTAAGCATGAGACCCTCGCCAGCTCCTGCTTGTTGAGCTTCTATTTTTGCGAGGACATTGTTGAGGTAGTTCAATGATTTAACCATGGGACTTAAGGCTCCATGCGGGATGCGGCGGGTCGAACACGTCACGACCATGAGTCCGTTCTTGTATTGTTCCTCAGGATAGAGGGTGATCTTCGATGCAATCACAAAGATGGTCGCCTTCGGACACAGCAGGGGATTGAGACCGAGGTCGCCCGAGCCACGAGTCACAACCAAGCGAACATAACCATCCTGCAAAGCATTTTCGCGGATTGTCGCCAGCACGACTTCCGTCACCTCGGGTTTCGTTAGCCCGATTTCCAAGCAAATGGCGCGCGCTGAATCAAACAAGCGATCCATGTGTTCCCCTAGCCGGAAGACCCTGCCATCGTAAAAACGGATGCCTTCAAAGACGCCATCGCCATAGAGAAGTCCGTGGTCGAAGACAGAAATCTTCGCGTTCTCTTTCGTGTAAAACTCTCCGTCTATATAGATTTTCATATGTGATTATTCTGCGCAATAGGCCTCTCACTGCGAACCTACAGCACCCACATTACGAGGCGCATTCCCAATCTCAAGCCCTAGTATCTTGCCCTCATGTCGCCGCGTGATAGATTACCACCGTGCACAAAACTGTCATCCTCGTTCAAGTCCGAGCTCTCATCCCTACGAGCGAAGGGTGTGCAGTTTTTCTAGGCGATGACGAAAAAGTGATCGTGATCTACATTGACCAGAGCGTCGGTGCGGCTATTGGAATGTTTCTTGGTGCGGTGGACAAAGAGCGCCCGCTCACACACGACCTCATCGGCCACCTGCTCACCGCATTGGGAGCGCGAGTGGAAAGAGTCATCGTCAATGATCTAAAAAATGGCACCTACTTCGGGCGTCTCATCCTCAGCGCAGAGAACGAACTCCACCAAAAGAAAATCATAGAGATTGATGCCAGACCCAGCGATTGCATGGCCATTGCCGCTCAGCAAAAGGCACCCATTTACATTAGCCGTTCCGTATGGGACGAAGTCGAGGACGTGGCCGAACTTCTCCAGCGCTTGCAGGAACAACAAGGAGCTGCGCCCAGCGAGGAGTAGAGAAGCGCGGGGTCGTTCACCGACGAAGAGCGTCGAATAACCGCGTTGACAAACCTAAGCAGACTGGCGAATTTCTTTGTGCGGACGCCAAGCGTCTGCTGCGAAGTTGTGGTGGCCGTAGCTCAATGGTAGAGTCCCAGATTGTGATTCTGGTTGTTGCGGGTTCGAGTCCCGTCGGTCACCCCATTCTAAGTGTCCTTCTAGCCCTAGGGCAATCGCCTCCACAAAGCCCATGACGACGTAGCCGAGTCGGAACATTTGACTCACACCAGGCCGAATTACTGCGCATTCTTACCCGTCAATTCTTCAATGCTTTCGGTCTAAATCTTCTTGCAGCGAACCGTAGAATGGGAACGCGCTTAACTTAATCCGAGCCTTGGGCGGAATCCCTGACTAAGGCTGCTGTCGTTGCCTCCCCCAGAGCGGCACTCATAATGCAGGCAATAAAAAAGTTTTCCTTTTGACATCCGCGTAATAACGACTACTTCTGTCGTATATCTGAGGTCATACGACGGTGCACGAATACTACGCGAAACAAATGAAAAAAAACCTGACTAAAGTTCTGGCGCTTACGTTGCTGGTCGGAACGCTCATGACAGTCCACGCCGAAGCACGATTAGATAAGTGGTGGAATGGCAAATACGCGGCCGGAGAGTGGCTTGGGGTGAGGAGCACGTTGGAGGAACGCGGGCTCGACATTCGTGTCAATTGGCGAGGAAACTTTCTGTCAGTTGTTGATGGAGGCTTGCAGCAACGCGGAGGGTTTGACCAAGAGATCAACTTTGACGCGGACATTGACATAGCGAAGCTGACGAAATGGGAGGCACTTGATGGACTCAGTCTCACTGGCAACCTCCGCTGGCGAGAGGCGACATATAGCATCAACCAGTATTCAGGAACAGATTCGACATTCCGCCCAAGCGCATTCACAGGCGCGGGGTGGAGACTGCGGAAGTTTTACATGACTTATACGACACCCGAAATTTTCCGTATCAAGAGCCTTCTCACGGTCTCCGGCGGCTGGCAGGTGCCGACGGATCTGTTTTTGGTTCAGCCCGAATCCAAGCTCTTCGTGAACCAGTCCATACGCACTGCAAAGGGAATCAATCCCAATCTCCCGTGGGGCGGCTCGTTTTCGACTTGGGGCGGCTACGTAAACATCCAGCCGACGCCTTGGTTATATGCACGCGGCGGGATGTATCTGGCTTATCCGTTCGGCACGAATCCGCTGAACCACGGCCTTTCGTTCGCGGGATACCAAGTTGACCCGTCACTCAACGGAATCTACACCATCGCCGAGGTTGGAGTGACGCCCAAACTCGGCCCCGATAAGCTCGCAGGGAAATACGCCGCCGGCTTCATTTACTGGGGGGTTGAAAACACGGGCTTCACGGGGCGGACGAGCGACGGGACCATTCAATTCTACTGGCAGGCTGACCAACAACTCTTCCGCGAGCGCTCTCTGGAAGCGAAGCCTGTGGACGAGAAAGGCGTTCTGGACAAAAGCGTCGTGGAAGCGAAGCCCGTCAAGCTGAACCCGCAGGGCCTCTATGCCTTCAGTAGCATCAATTTTGCTCCGCCGGAGAACAACCTCATGTCTTTCTACGCACTCGGCGGGCTGGTATACAGAGGCCTCATCCCCCATCGCGACAACGATCAAGTTGGTGTTGCCTTTGCTTACGGCTCTTACAGTTTTGATGCGCAACAACTGGATGAGCGCCGTGGGCGTGATCCTCGGACGTATCAGGCTGTCTTTGAGGTTGACTACCGCATCCAGCTCAACCGCTTCGCCTACGTCCAGCCAACCCTGCAATACATCATCCGCCCCGGTGCCCGTGGGACGGTCTCCAACGACACGATTCTCGGACTCCAACTCGGGGTGAACTTTTAATCTCAGGACCATCACATCATGAAAAACCTTATTCTTAGTGCCATCCTCGCCGTTGCACCCCTAGGTGCCACGTTCGCGCAAACGACAGACATCCTCAACGTCTCCTACGACCCTACGCGGGAACTCTACACAGAGATCAACGCCGCATTTGAAAAGCATTGGAAGGAGAAAACCGGGAAAGAAGTGACCATCGCGCAATCGCCTACTGGCAACGAAAATCTCTTATTCAGCTTCACGCCCCACAGCTGCTGGCTCGGGATCCGCTCAAAGATATTATAGCCGCTAATGAGTGGGCCGTGATCGAACGGCCACGCTGACAGGAACTCAGCTTAAACTCCGTTCGTCGGCATCTGGATGAGACGCTGTGTCTCCATCCAATGGCCCAGGCTCTCGCGGAAATGCTCTGCGGCAGCTTGGGCGCTTTGCTTGAGGCGACGAAGTTCTTTGCGAGAAAGCTC
>Ga0105044_10008623_pt1 | contig 13995 bp, 10 predicted proteins | sample MAT01_FD_78092 | JGI IMG/M metagenome (GOLD analysis project Ga0105044, IMG submission 78092) | Freshwater microbial communities from Lake Fryxell liftoff mats and glacier meltwater in Antarctica - MAT-01 | ecosystem: Environmental > Aquatic > Freshwater > Ice > Liftoff microbial mat | place...
CATCGTCGCCGCGGCCGACGAGGTGATCGGCGGCAAGCTCGACGGCGAGTTCCCGCTCGTCGTGTGGCAGACCGGCAGCGGCACGCAGACCAACATGAACGTCAACGAGGTGATCGCCGGCCGCGCCAACGAGCTCGCCGGTGGCAAGCGAGGCGAGAGATCGCCGGTACACCCCAACGACGACGTCAACCTGTCGCAGAGCTCGAACGACGTGTTCCCGACGGCGATGCACGTCGCGATCGCTGGTCGGATCGACCGCGACCTCCTCCCCGCTGTCGCGATCCTGCGCGGCACGCTTGACGCCAAGGCGACGGCGTTCGCCGACATCGTCAAGATCGGACGCACCCACCTCCAGGACGCGACGCCGCTCACGCTCGGTCAGGAGATCAGCGGCTGGGTCGCGCAGCTCGATCACGGCATCGCCGGCATCCACGCCAGCTTGCCCGCGATCTATCAGCTCGCCCTCGGCGGCACCGCGGTCGGCACCGGCCTCAACACCCATCGCGAGTTCGCGGTGCGGGTCGCGGCGAAGATCGCCGAGCTGACCGGCCGTCCGTTCGTCACCGCACCCAACAAGTTTGCCGCACTCGCCGGGCACGATGCGCTCGTGCGCTGTCACGGCGCGATCAAGACGCTGGCGACCGCACTGTTCAAGATCGCGAACGACATCCGCTGGCTCGCGAGCGGTCCACGCTCCGGGCTCGGGGAGCTGTCGATCCCCGAGAACGAGCCGGGCTCGTCGATCATGCCGGGCAAGGTCAACCCCACGCAGTGCGAGGCACTGACGATGGTGTGCACGCAGGTGTTCGGCAACGACGTCGCGATCGGGTTCGCGGGTGCGAGCGGTAACTTCGAGCTCAATGTCTACAAACCGCTGATCGCGTACTCGATGTTGCAGTCGACACGGTTGATCGGTGATGCGTGCCGGTCGTTCGACGAGCACTGCGCGCAGGGCATAGAGCCGAATCGCGCCGAGATCGATCGCAAGCTGCACGGCAGTTTGATGCTGGTCACCGCGCTCGCGCCGCACATCGGCTACGACAGGGCGGCGAAGATCGCGAAGCGCGCGCACGCCGATGGCAGCACGCTACGCGAAGCGGCGATCGCGCTCGGGTTCGTCACCGGCGAGCAGTTCGACGCCTGGGTGCGGCCCGAGGACATGGTTCACCCGTAGGTCAGGATCCAAGGATGATCCTGCCGTCCTCCATCGTCACGATACGGTCGCAACGCCGCGCGATCGTCTCGTCGTGCGTGCTCAGCAGGAAGGCAGTCCTCTCGTCTCGCGAGATCTCTCGCAGCAGCGCGATCACCTCGTTCGAGGACGCGCGATCCAGGTTGCCGGTCGGCTCGTCGGCCAGGACGAGCTCCGGCTTCATGATCATCGCGCGCGCGACCGCGACTCGTTGCCGCTGACCACCGGAGAGCGCCGCCGGTCGAAACGAGATCCGCGTCGCCAGCCCGACCCGGTCGAGCAGCATGTGGGCCCGTGCGCGCGAGGCCGCATCGATCCGGGCGCGAGCCCCATAGACCGGCATCAACACGTTCTCGAGCGCGGTGAAGTCGGCGAGCAGGTGGTGAAACTGGAACACGAAGCCGAGGTGGCGATTTCGCAGCTGCGCGAGGTCGCGCTCGGGCAACCCGAGCGCCGTGACGTTCGCGACATCCAACGTGCCGCTGGTCGGCGTCAGCAGGGTCCCGGCGATCGAGAGGAACGTGCTCTTGCCACTTCCGCTCGGCCCGACCAGCGCGACGAACTCGCCATCCGCGATGGTCATCGAGATGCCGCGCAGGACGCGCGTCTCGGCCTCGCCGGTCCCGAACGTCTTCACGATCGCCGTGGCAACGAGCGCGCTCACGCCTGGATCGCCTCGAGCGGGTCGATGCGCGCGGCGGACCACGCTGGCAGGACAGCCGCGATCCCACTCGCGAGCGAACCGAGGACGATCGCGCGCAGGTACTCGCCGAGCGCGGGGTCGATCGGGATCGAGGCGGTGCCGGTCGCCCGCGCCGACAGCGCGAGGAGTGCGTGCGCGAAGCCAAACCCGAGTGCGACGCCGACGAGCGAGCCGGCAACGCCGATCAGCAGGCCTTGCAGCACGAACGTTCGCACGATCGTCCTTCGACCGATGCCGAAGCTCCGCATGATTCCGATCTCTGCGCGCCGCCTGGAGACCGCGAGAAACAGGGCGCTCGCGACCCCGATCGCGATCGTCAGCAGGCTGAAGGCCTTGATCATCGCGCCGCTGCTCGCCTGTGCACGCAGCCCGGACTCGAGGTTGGCGTTGCGCTCCAGCCAGCTGGTCGCCTTGAGATGGGTCGCGCGAGAGAGCCGAAGCGCGATCGTCGGGGCCTCCCAGACATCGTCGACCTTGATCTCGATCGACGACACCCCATCGGCCATCGCGAACAGCTTCTTCGTCGATTCGAGCTCGAGGTAGATGACTCGCTCGTCGACCGCCTCGACCCCGATCGTGAAGACTCCGCGAATCGTGACGACGACATCCGCGGATGGAGCAGCGCCCGGTGCGCGGGACGCGCGCAGGACGAGGCGGTCACCGATGTTGACCGCGAGGTTGGAGGCGAGCCGTGACCCGATCACGACGCTACCGATCCCGAGGTCGAGCTCGCCCTTGACGATCGAGCGATCGATCGGCGCGATCGCGCCGGCCTGACCAGGTGCGACGCCGGTGACGGTCACCGCGACGAGCTTCTCGCCACGAGCGAGGGTCGCGTTGCCGACCACCTGTGGGACGGCGATCCGGACCCCCTCCATGTGACGCGCGATCTCGACGACGGTGCGGTCCATGCGCACGACGGGTGCGACGTCGTGGCCCGGTTGCATGGCATAGAGCGCGCGGTTCGCCGGGCGCCAGAACATCCGCGGCTCGCGTGGGATCGGCTCGAGTGTGACGTGTGCGAGGGTGCCCGTGATGTTCTGGGTCAACCGTACGCCGAGGCCGTTCATGAGCGCCGCGATGAACGTGAAGACGAGCACCCCGACCGCGACGCCGATGACGAGCAGGCCCGTTTGCAGTCGCGCGGAGACCAGGTAGCGGAACGCGAGCTTGGCTTCAAATACCATCGGGCACGACCACGGCGCGCACGCGAGCGCCGACGACGCTGCGGGTCGGGTCGAGGACGACGAGGTCACCTTCGCGGAGCCCCGACGTCACGACGACGGTTGGTGCCGGCCAGTCCTCGACGACGACCGGGGTGCGCTCCACACGGCCATCCCTCACGACGAGGACCGACGTCATCGCGCCGACGCCGGCCAGCGCTTCACGTGGGATGGTCACCGCGTCTGCGAGCGAGGAGACCCGAACGTTGATGTCCACCGATCGCCCGACCAGCGCATTTGCGGGAGGCGTGGCGTAGGTGAAACGAACCGTCGCCGCGCCGGTGGTGGGATCGACGGCCCTTGCCACGTACGAGATCGTGGCTGGCTGACCTGGCTCGGACTCACCGAGAACGAGGATCTCCGCGCTCAAGCCAGGCCGCAGCACCTGGACATACCGTTCGTCCACCTGTGCGGTCACGCGGGGGATGTCGACGGTCGAGATCTGAAACAGGCTGGTCGCCGGACCGACCATCGCCCCGAGCTCGCCATCGCGCCGGACCACGGTCCCGGCGAACGGCGCGACGAGACTGAACTGGGCGCGGCCGGCCTCGAGCACGGACCGCAGCCGGACGACATCGTTCGTGGCTTGCGTGACCGCGAGGCGCGCGGCGTCGAGCTCGGTCGCCGCCACGGCGCCGGTGGCGACAAGCTTCGAGGTCCTGGCCAGATCGCGCTGGTTCTGCGTGAGCTCGGCGATCCGGGTCGCGAGTTGCGCACGTTGCTGGATGACCGCAGACCTCGCCGAGGGATCCTCGAGCCGTGCGAGGAGCTCGCCCGCGCGAACGGCATCGCCCTCGTGCTTCAGGATCTCGGTGATCCGGCCGGCGAACTGAGGTGCCACCGAGACCGTCGACGCTGCCTCGACATGCCCGGTGACGGCCAGCATGCGCGTGACGTCCTCGGTGCGCGCGCCGACCACCGACACATTCTCGGGGCGGCGCATCATGTACACGGTCAGGAGCGTGCCAAGCAGGACGGCCGCGCTCACTGCGATCACCGCGATCACCCGTCCGCGCGAGCGTGGGGACGTTCGACGAGCGCTGGTCTCGCTACCGACCGGCAGAACACCAACGGCGTCGGCATGGTTCACGAGGGATGCTCCTGCATCGATCGTACCCATCGCCAACACCAGGCCGACGCGCCTGGTGGCCGACATCGGCCTATGTCACTTCGGCGGGGAGCGAACCGGTCGTCACAGGGTCGAGTCCGGGTGGAGGCCTCGCGATGGCATCGGTGGACAACGACAAGAAGTCACCTCCGTGCGTGCGGGATCGCTCGATCGGTTGTGCAGCGCGCGGGTGATGGCGCGGAGATCTACGTAGCATCGCGCGTGTGGGCCCGCCACTGGCGGCGGGCCGTCGGTGGACTTGGAGCTCAACTTGCGAGCAGCGGGACTCGCCGATGCAATCCGCGCCGCCGGCCGCGCAGAGACAAAGAACCGAGGACGTCATGGCGTATCAAAGCTTGAATCCCGCGACCGGAACTCTGATCAAGGACTTCCCGGAGCTGACCGAGGTGGAGCTCGAGGCGAAGCTCGCGACCGCGACCGCATGCTTTGCCACCTGGCGTGAGAAGACCTATGCCGAGCGCGCGGCGATCGTCAACCGGGCCTCCGTGTTGCTACACGAGCAGGCCGGCGCGTTCGCGAAGACGATGACCCTCGAGATGGGCAAGCGGATCGGCGAGGCGCGCGGCGAGGTCGAGTTCAGCTCGGAGATCCTGGCGTACTACGCGAGGAACGCGGAGCGGTTCCTCGCGCCAGAGGCACTGCATCCGACCCTCGGCGAGGCTCACATGGAGAGCAGCCCGATCGGCGTGATCTTCGCCGTCGAGCCGTGGAACTTCCCGTACTACCAGCTCGCGCGCGTTGCCGGTCCGCAGCTGATGGCGGGCAACGTGCTGTTGATCAAGCATGCGGGGTGCGTCCCGCAATGCGCGATCGCGTTCGAGAAGCTGTGGATCGATGCCGGCGCGCCGCCGGGCCTGTACACGAACCTGCGGATCTCGCACGCACAGTCTGACAAGGTGATCGACGACCCGCGCATCAAGGGTGTCGCGCTGACCGGTAGTATCGCGGCTGCGCGGGAGATCGCGGCGCGAGCCGGCAAGAACCTGAAGCCGTCGTCGATGGAGCTCGGCGGGAGCGACGCGTTCATCGTGCTCGAGGACGCCGATCTCGAGCACACCTTGAAGTGGGCGGTGTGGGGCCGCATGTACAACACGGGCCAGACCTGCTGCGCGGCGAAGCGCTTCATCGTCGTCGACAAGCTCGCCGACAAGTTTCTCGATCGCTTCAAGGCCGCGCTGAGCGCGCTCGAGCCGGGTGACCCGATGGACGAGAAGACCACGCTCGGTCCGCTCTCCACGGAGTCCGCGCTGCTCCTCTTGCTCGAGCAGGTGAACGACGCGGTCGCGAAGGGCGCGAAGGTCGTCATGGGCGGCAAGCGCATCGATCGCCCGGGCTCGTACATGGAGCCGACGATCCTCACCGACATCAAGCCGAGCAATCCCGCGTTTCGCGCCGAATTCTTCGGTCCCGTCGCGTTGTTCTTTCGGGTCAAGGACGAGGACGAGGCGGTCGCGCTCGCGAACGACTCGGACTTCGGCCTCGGCGGGTCGGTGTTCACGGCGGATGTCGCGCGAGGCAAGCGCGTCGCGAGCCGGATCGACACCGGCATGATGTTCGTCAACAACATCTCGTGGTCCGATGCCGAGCTGCCGTTCGGTGGCATCAAGGGATCCGGATACGGACGCGAGCTCGGCGACATCGGCATCCAGCAGTTCGTCAACAAGAAGCTGGTTCGCTACGTCGCGATCGAGGCACCGAAATAGCTGAGTCGAACGCCGTGGAACGTTCGCGGTTCGACGTTGTCGTCGACCGCTCGGTAATCCGCTTTTGTGAGGTCTCCATCATGGTTGCCAAGATGCGCGTCGCGTTGGTCGAAGAGTTCGGAAAGCCGTTGGTGTTTCGCGACTGGGATATCCCGAGTCCCGGGCCGGGTCAGATCGTCGTCAAGACCGAGGCGTGCGGCGTCTGTCACACCGACCTGCACGCGGCGCAGGGCGATTGGCCGGTGCGGCCGACGCCTCCGTTCATTCCCTGCCACGAGGGCGTCGGGAGGGTCTGGGCGGTGGGGGCCGGGGTCACGACCGTCAAGGAAGGTGATCGCGTTGGCGTCCCGTGGCTCTACTCCGCATGCGGACACTGCGAGTACTGCCTGTCTGCATGGGAGACCGTGTGTCCGCAGGCGCAGTTCGGCGGTTACACCAAGAACGGCGGGTTCGCCGAGTACATTCTTGCTGATCCGGACTACGTCGCGCGGATCCCGGAAGGGCTCTCGGCGCGCGAAGCGGCACCGTTGATCTGCGCGGGGGTCACGTCCTACAAGGGCATCAAGGTCACCGAGGCGCGTCCGGGCGAGTGGATCGCGATCTCGGGCATCGGGGGGCTCGGTCACCTCGCGGTCCAGTACGCGAAGGCGATGGGTTTGCGCGTGTGTGCGGTCGACATCGACGACGCCAAGCTCTTGCACGCGAAGCAACTCGGCGCCGAGCTCCTGATCAACGCGAAGTCCGAGGCCGATCCGATCGCCACGCTCAAGCAGGGAACCGACGGCGGTGCGCACGGTGTCTTGATCACCGCGCCGTCGCTGTCGGCGTTCAAGCAAGGTATCGCCATGACACGCAGGCGTGGCACGTGCGCGCTCGTCGGCTTGCCACCCGGCGAGTTCCCGGTCCCGCTGTTCGACGTGGTCGCGAGCTGCATCACGATCCGCGGCTCGTTCGTCGGCACGCGTGCGGACATGGCCGAAGCGCTCGCGCTTGCGGTGCAGGGCAAGGTCAAGGCCGACATCGAACTGCAGCCGTTGTCGGCGATCAACAGCGTCTTCGATCGCCTGCAACATGGCGACGTGGCATCGCGCGTCGTGCTCGACTTCGAGCGGCAGCTGACGGCGTGAATCCAGGGCGATCCTGCGACGCCGACCGACGAGCGTTGACCGACGCTAGCGATCCGCCGCCCGTCCTCGAGGCCTCACTCGCGACGAGCCTGGCCCAGGCCGCGTCAGACACCGAGCTGCGGGTGATGACGTGGTCGGTGTCGTGAGTGAGCCCGCGGAGATCAGCTCGTCGAGCTGGTAACGGCCTGGCCCGGCGATCAACCGGCTTTGCCGGCGAGCTGCAACCGGAGGTTGGTCGCCGTCACCCGATGGATCACGACGTTGACGTTCTGCGGCGAGAACCCGTCGAACGTGACCTCGAGCTCGTCGAGCCCGTCGAAGTGCAGTCGATCGGCGGTGAGATTCGCCGGGCCGATGTGGATATCCTTGATCGTCGTATCGATGCTGCCGATCCGACCGGTCACCGAGCCGGGCCCGCGATCATTGATCCCGCCCTTGACCTCGAGATCGACCATGCCGGGCTCATCGACGCCGCCGAACATCACCAACCCGCCGGTGACATCGAACGAGCGCGGCGCGACCAGCGACAGGACGACATCGATCGCCGCCAGCGAGAGCGACTGCAGCACGCCGTCTCGCTTCTGCGACTTGCCGTCGTTCTTGCCTTTACCGACGACGAAATCGGCGAGCGAGCGCACCGGCACGCGGCCGAACGACGCCAGGTTGGTGGCGTCTTGATCGAGCTTCCACGCGACCAGGTCGCGATGTGATCCGAAGATCGGAACTTTCCACGTCACCGCGAGCTTGTCGTCGTCGTGCTGGATATCGAGGAACGTGCCCTCGAGCCAATCGAGGCTCTCGTCGAGCGCGCGGTAATCGAGACTGCCTTCGTGGATCGGCACCTCGAGCTTCTGATCGAGCGAACGCTTGCCGATCACCGGCAGGTCGAGGACGACCTTGATCGTCAGGTTGATGTGACCCGACAGGCTATCGAGGAAGTGCAGCCGATCCTGGCGCAGCGTGGGCTCGATCTTCGGCGCGGGGGCCGCCGGCGCGGACTTCTTCCCGAACGGGCCCTTGACCGCGAGCCTCATCTCCGAGAGCGTGACGTGCGGTGCGACGATCTCGACGCCGCGATCCGCCCGCGTCAGCATCGCTCCGCGCGACATCTCGATCCGCTCGACGCGGACGTCGATCCGGCCCGCGTCATCGCGCAACCACGCCTTGCCGATCGAGGCCGCCTCGGCCGTCCACCGCAGGGTGTCCAGGCGACCCTCCAGCCCGTCGAACAGCAGGTCGCTCGCGCCGTAGCTGACCGCTCCCGACCGACCTTCCGCGGACTTGACCTCGGCGTGCGGGAACACCAGGCGGCGACCTTGTGGGTCATCCGTGAACCCAAACCGTCGAACCGTGATGTCGCTCTCTACGTGATGGGGCATCGGCGACGGCACTGTACGCCGTGGCGGGCGTCTCAAGGAGAGCTTCTAGACGCGCTTCGCGCCGAGCGCCAGCAGGTGATCGATCCAGGCGTCGCAAACGCGTTCGCCTTCGGGATCGATCTTGAACGCACGCACGGTGGCCCACGCCGGATGCGTCATCAGCGCCGGCAGCGACGCCAGCTTGCGCCAGTGCACCGCGGCCAGCGCGAGGAAGCCGCGCTCGAACAGCGACTGCGGGTAGGACAGCACCGCATCGAACGGTGCCGCCCATTCGCGATGATGCTTCGAGAGCAGCGCCCGTTCTCTCGCGCGCGCTTTGAGATCGTCCGGTCTCCGCGCGAGCTGCAGCGCGATGAACTCGCCGCGTGCATCGTCGCGCTCCTGGAGCCAATCGGCGAACACCACGCGCGGACCATCGTCGAGAGGCGTGGCCCAGACCTCGCGGAACAGGTCGTCGGCGGTCTTCTCCGCCGCGCGATGCTGCGCCACACCGACGCGCTCGGAGAGTTTCATCAGCACCGCATTCTCGGTCGTCGATGACGACGGAGTCTCGAGCTGCTGGAGCTTGACCTCGATCACGCGCAGGCGCCTGAGCAACACGCGCTCGAATTCGGTCTGCGGCTCGAGCGCGAGCATCGGCTGGAGGGTCGTTGCGAGCCCGGGATGGATCCGCTTGCTGATGATGCGGAACGCGATCCGCCACGTGTTGCGCGCGCCCCGCGAGGTCATCTGCTTGTGGCCGGCGAGGCGGAGCAGGCCGTTGGAGATCCGCGGGTCGACGGGCCAGCTCTCGAGCCGCATGATGCGTTCGATCGAATACTCACCACGGTTGGTGAGCAGCGTCTCGAGCAACCAGTCGACGTCGATCGCGCGCAGCTGCACCGCCACGCGGAGCCAGGTCGCGTGCTGCTCGTCGAGCGAGCCCTTCAGCTCGTGCGCGACCGCGGCGCGCTTGCCGGCGATCGTGATCAGCTCCGCCAGGGCAGGGAGCGGCCGGCGCCGGTACGCCCCGACGAGGGCCTCGAGCAACGCCGCGTCGGTGGTCCCGGTGCGTGCCTCCTCGAGCAGCTCCGTGATGTCGGTCAGCCATCTCATTTGCGCCGCCGTCTTCTAGTGATCGACGGAGCCCGCGTGGATGAAGTGCTGCACGTGCGGGTCCGTCGACGCGCGCACCTGGGCTGGCGTGCCGTACGCGGCGATCTCGCCCAGGTGCAGCAGCGCGATCATGTGTGCGATCCGGAACGTCGACGCCATGTCGTGACTGATCACGATGCTGGTGATGTCGAACTGCTGCTGCGCCATCTGGATCATGTCGTCGACATCGCGCGTCCGTAGCGGGTCCTGCCCCGTGGTCGGCTCGTCGTAGATCATGATCTTCGGGCGCGTCACGATCGCGCGCGCGAGCCCGACGCGCTTCTTCTGACCCTCGCTGATCTCGCCGGGCATTTGGTCCTTGATGTCGGCGATGAACGTGCGCTGCAGGATGTCTGCGACGCGATCCTTGATCTCGCCGCGCGGAACCTTGCGTTCGCGCAGCGGGAACGCGACGTTCTCCTCGACGGTCAACCAGTCGAGTAGTGCCGCGTGCTGGAACAGCAAGCCGAAATTGCGCCGCACCTCGTTGAGCTGGAACTCGTCCATCGTTCCGATCGCCTTACCGAACAACTTGATCTCGCCCGCCGTGGGTTTTAACAACCCCATGATGTGCTTGATGATCACGCTCTTGCCGGAGCCACTCGCTCCGATCAGCACCGTGATCTTGTTCGGATAGATCGGTAGCGACACGCCCTTGAGCACAGTCTTGCTACCGAACGTCTTGTAGACATCCACCAGCTCGACGATCGGCACGTCGTGGATCTCGTCCTCCACCGAAGGCACCGTCGACACCGCATCGTCCTTCGACAAGCGCGACGTCGCCGCGCCCTCGACGAACTTGCGGATCGGCTCGAGCTGGTTGGTCCGGAACTCGTTGTACGTGCCGTAGAAGATGATCTTGCCGTCGTGCAGGAACGCGACGCGATCCGCCAGCCGCGCGGTGCTCGCCATGTCGTGGCTGATGATCGCGCTCGTGATCTGATACTGCTGCTTCGCGAGCAGGATCATCTCATCGACCTTCTGGATCATGATCGGATCGAGCCCCGTGGTCGGCTCGTCGAACAGCACGACCTCGGGATTCGCGACCAGCGCACGCGCGAGCGACACGCGCTTCTTCATGCCGCCCGACAGCTCGCTCGGCAGCAACTTCTCGCTCCCCGCGAGCCCGAGGATCCGGATCAGCTCGTGCGACAGCTTCATCACGTCGCGCGGCTTCATCTTGGTGTTCTCGGTCAGCGTGAACCCGACGTTCTCCTCGACCGGCAGCGCGTCGAACAGCGCGTAGTTCTGGAACAGCATCCCGAGGCGCTTGCGCAACTCGAGGACCTCCTGCCCCGACACCCCGGCGAGGTCGCGCCCGAACAGCATGACCTTGCCCTGATCGGGCTTGATCAAGCCCATCATCAACTTGACCAGCACGCTCTTGCCGCTGCCGCTGCGCCCGACCACCACGGTGGTCAGCCCGGGGATGATCTTGAGGCTCAGCCCGTCGAGCACCTTCATCCCGTTGAACGAGATCGAGACATCGATGAGCTCGATCACCGGCTTGTCGGGATCGAGCGGCCAGCGCTCGGTATCCGGCAACAGCAGGTTCTTGCGGGTCTCGGGCTGCACCGACATGTGCAGCCTACCTGACTCCTACCTGTCGGCCGCAAATCCACCTAAACAAAGGCGATCACACGGTCGACATACCTCTCCATGACGCGCTTCGGATTCCTTCTCACCGCCCTCTCGGCATGCGCTTACGCGGCTCCCGTGAGCGACGCGACCTTCCACGGGACCGTCGGCGAGGCCGTCACGCACGTCATGGCGGTCAGCCCGGTCGCGGGTGATCTCGTCAAGGTCGTTGCCCCGACCGAGGCCGGCAGCTTCTCGGTGACCGTCGAACCCGGCCGCCCGTGGGCGTTCGTGTTCCTCGACACCACCAGGCGAGGCGCCGGCATGGTCCACGGCATCCTCCGCTCCGACACGCTCGACACCTTCATCCCCGCGATCCCCGGCGACGTCGATCTCGGCGACATCTCCGTCGACAACCACGAAGCCACGATGGCCGGCAGCGGCGACAGCCTCGACCAGGCCCTCGGCGTCACGCGTGGCACGCTCGCCACCCTCGGCGGCATCGACGACATCGCGCTCCGCTACGCGAACCCCGACATCGATGGTGACGGCATGATCGACGTCGACCAGGGCATCGCGCCCAGGCTCGAGGTCCACGCCGAGTACACGCTCCACACGCGCGGTCGCGACGCGATCGCCAAGGACTTCATCGTCAGCGCCGAGGCCGTCACCTACAAGCATGTGGGCACCGGCATCTACGGCCGGCTCCCCGATTCCTTCGGCACCGTCGATCGCGGCGACTCCGACGTCACCTTCGAACAGCCCTACTACGGCTACTGGTCCGGCGACGCCACCGCCGCGGTTCCCGGCGGTCATCCCGTCTCGCACCTGACGTACGGCGACGATCGCACGCTCGGCGTGTTCTGCCGCCCCGATCACCCGATCCCGTCCGGCACCTATACGTTCCGCTCCGGTCCGCACACGCTCGACTTCTCGTTCGTGCGCCCACCGACCGAGATGACGATGAACCAGGTGATGCCGCGCATCCAGTTCGTGCCCTCGGACTACCTCTGCACTCGCGACTGCAAGCTCGACAAGATCACGTTCGCGTGGGCCCGCAAGACCGACACCGGCTGGATCACGCTCACGGACGAGGAAGCCACGGTCCTGCGCCCGGTCGGCAGCCTCGACTTCGTGTTCGACGACGGCGTCACGCGCCGCTACGAGTTCCCGATCGGCTATGCCACCGGCGAGGTCCCCTGGCACCACCCGATCTACACGACACAGCACGACTACGGCAGCGGCAACATCGTCTACGGCAGCCTCGCGTTCCAGTCGCGTCCGGGCATGAAGATGTACGCGCGCTTCGGTGGCGGCAACGTCGCGTCGAAGCGCGGCCTGCCGCAGATGGACTAACCGAACACGACGGTCTTGCCCGCATACACGAGGATCCGGTCCTCGAGGTGCCAGCGCACCGCGGCCGCGAGCACCTGCTTCTCGAGATCGCGACCCTTCCGCACGAGGTCATCGACGACATCGGAGTGCGAGCACCGGATCGTCTGCTGCTCGATGATCGGGCCCTGATCGAGCTCCGCGGTCACGTAGTGACTGGTCGCGCCGATCATCTTCACGCCCTTGACGTACGCCTGCTTGTACGGATTCGCCCCGACGAACGCCGGCAAGAACGAGTGGTGGATGTTGATGATCCTCGACGGATATTGCGCCACGAAATCCGCCGACAGGATCTGCATGTAGCGCGCAAGCACGATCAACTCGATCCCGTTCGCCTCGATCAATTCGCTCGCTTGCGCCTCGGCATCCGCCTTCGTCTCCGCCGTCACCGGCAGGTGATAGAACGGCACGCGAAAGTGCCGGGCGATCGACTCGGCGTCCCCGTGATTCGAGATCACCATGCCGATCTCGCACGCGAGCTCACCCGCGCGGTGGCGGATCAGCAGGTCGTACAGGCAGTGCTCCTGCTTCGACGCGAAGATCGCGACCTTGCGAACGTGATTGCTGTACGCGATCCGCCAGTCCATCGCGAACCGCTCGGAGACCTCTTTGATCGCGTTCTCGAGCGCGACCTTGTCGGTCGTCAGCGACGACAGATCGAACCGGATCCGCTGGAAGAACAGCCCGGCGACGGTATCGGTGTGCTGATCCGAATCGAGGATGTTCGCGCCGTGCCCGTACAGCACCTGCGCGAGCGAGGCGACGATGCCCTTGCGATCCGGGCAGGTCACCAGCAACGTCGCGACGCGATCCATGCCCGATCCTACCGAGGCTTCGCGACGCGATCGACATGTGCAACCGTGGTCTTGACGATCCCCGCCTCGAATCGACCGAACCCGTAGTCGCGCAGGCTCGCCTCGCGACTCGCGTGCCACCCGAGCTGGTGATCGAACCCCTTCAGCTCGACGACGGTCGCCGTGGCCAGCTCCGCGAGCCGGCCCTGCTCGTTCGACGTCACGATCCAGTCGTGCTCGCCACGCAGCGCGAGTACCGGTGCGGTCACCGTCTGCCACGCGGCTTCGAGAGCCACCGCATCGAGCTCGAGGTGATACGCGGCGGTTCGCCCGTCGAGCTCGCCCTCCTGGATCACCTCTTCCATCGCGGCGAGCTCCGCATCGATCTCGGCCTCGGCACCGTCGAGCGTCAGCTGTTCGCGCACCGCATCGCGCCGGCTGCGCAACCATCGCGACGCTGGTGAGCCATACACGATCACGGCCTTCACCTCGTGCTCGGTCGCCAGCTGCGCCGCCATGATCCCGCCGACGCCGTGACCGAACAGCACGAGCGGGATCCCGCGCGCGCGCGCGACTTCTTTCCCGCGTCCCACCGTCGCCCGCGCATCCGCGAGCTCGCGGTCATACCCGTGCGTCTCGCA
>Ga0105044_10008624_pt1 | contig 13995 bp, 12 predicted proteins | sample MAT01_FD_78092 | JGI IMG/M metagenome (GOLD analysis project Ga0105044, IMG submission 78092) | Freshwater microbial communities from Lake Fryxell liftoff mats and glacier meltwater in Antarctica - MAT-01 | ecosystem: Environmental > Aquatic > Freshwater > Ice > Liftoff microbial mat | place...
GGACAGGGGATGGGGAGAGGGAATGGGGACAGGGCATGGGGACAGCGAACTTGAACTGAAGTCAGAAGGTCAGAGGCAAGCTCACTGCACCTCGAAATTGCTGCTGAACCAGCGCTCGAGCATGCGTTTCTCGTAGGCCAGTTCGCCGTGCTGACGGCCCAGCGTGTAGCCGATATCGGAGAGCTGTACATCGCCAGAGCGCAGCACCTGGCCTGCAGAGAGCAGTTGATAGCGCAACTGCACACGCGGCGCGTCGGCTCTGCCGTTGAGCACGCGCACATCGGTCCAGCCCAATCGTCCGGGCCAGGGTTCGATGCGGCCCGCCAAGTCCAGGTCCAGCACCTGCAGCTTCAGGCTTTGCTCTGGCGGCAGACGCTTGCCCCAAGTCTGGGCGTACTGACTCAGCGTTGCCAGCACTTGTTGGCGATCGATCGGGTGCTGACCCGCATCGCTGAAGCGCTCGGGCTGCACAAATTCCACCTCGACTTGGCCCGCCCGTACGGGGCTTGACAGCCACAGGGCACTGCCCAAGGTGGCTGCGCCCGCCATGGCCGCCACAGCCAGCAGGTGGGGCAGCGCGGAGAGCAGCGGATGCGGATGGCAAAGATGCGCTGATCGAGGCATGTTCAGTCCTTGGCAGTCATGGGAATCCTGTTCGAGTGCTTCGCCAGAGCACTGGTTCCATGTTCACCCCGGTCACGCGGGCTGCGCCGCCTCTCCGGATGCCAAAGCGCACGTGGGCCGGGCCCGGTGATTGACGGACCCGGCGCTGATCGTCAAGCGTGCTTGGCGATCAGCGTTTTGGCGGCACTGAACAACTCGCGGCCCTTGAAGCCGCGCTTGTCCATGTCGGCCACCCATTCTTCGTCGATGGCGCTGGAACGTTTGATGAACTCTTGCGTTTCATCGTTGTTCAGGGTGTAGATGGTGTTGTTGCGGTCCATCGCGCTCTTGCGGCCGTTGGGGTCGTTGCCTTGCTGTGTCTTGCCCAGCCAGGCCGACGTGGCCATGCCCGAATTGGCGTCGATGACCTTCTTCAGGTCGGGCGCCAGGCCTTCGTATTTGGCCTTGTTCATCGCCATCACGAAGGTGGTGGTGTACAGCGCCGGGCTGGTGGCCGGGAATTCGCTGTGGAACTTGGTCAGCTCGTGGACCTTGACCGAAGGCACCACCTCCCAGGGGATCACGCAGCCGTCGATGGTGCCCTTGCTCAGCGCGTCCGAGATCATCGGCAACGGCATGCCCACGGGAATGGCGCCGATCGAAGCCAGCATCTTGGTGACCTGCCGGGTGGGGCCCCGCATCTTCTGGCCACGCAGGTCGGCCGGGCTCTTGATCTGCTTGGACACCGTGTGAATCACGCCCGGGCCGTGCACCTGCAACGCCAGCACATGGGTTTCCTTGAACTCGTCGGGGCATTGGGTCTGGAAATACTCCCAATAGGCTTTGGACGTGGCTTCGGCGTTGTTCATCATGAACGGCAGCTCGAAGACCTCGATGCGTGGGAAGCGGCCGGCGTTGTTGCCCGGCAGCGTCCACACCACATCGACCACGCCGTCGCGCGCCTGGTCGTACAGCTGCACCGGTGTGCCGCCCAGCTGCATCGCGGGGTAGGCTTCGAACTTGATGCGACCGCCCGATTCTTTCTCGACCTTGTCCATCCACGGCTTGTGCATCAACAGCCAGACGTTGGACAACGGCGCCATGAAGGTGTGGAACTTCAACGTCACCGACTGCTGCGCCAAGCCTGAGAGATGGGGCACGCCCAGCACGGTCGCTGCTGCTGCACCTTGAACAAATGAACGGCGTTTCATGACTGTGTGTCTCCAAAAGAAGCCAAAGATAAGAAGGTAACGTTGCAGGATGCCCGTGGTAGTCGCGGTTTACCCTGATGATCCAGCTTCGGTATTTTGTTGTGATTGGGTACAAGCGGAGTGAAAACCTTGAGCGTAGCGGTGGTGTTGTTGCTGTTGTTGGGGGCTGGGCTGGGCTGGGCTTGGACCCCAGACAAATCGAGGACTGAGTTGGAGGCGAAATATGCCGGCCCTGCGAGCCGTTTTGTTGAGCTGGACGGCATGCGCTGGCATGTGCGCGACAGCGGTGACCGCTCGGCAGGCCAGGCTGCACCACCGGTGCTGATGCTGCACGGCTTTGGCAGCAGCCTGCACACCTGGGAGGCCTGGGCACAGGCGCTGCAGCCCGATCTGCGGGTGCTGCGGGTGGACTTGCCAGGTGCAGGCCTGAGTGGCCCGCCGCCGGCCAACGACTACAGCGACGAGCGTGCAATGCAACTGCTGCTGGCCCTGCTGGACCACCTGCAACTGCCCCAAGTTCAGCTGCTGGGTCACTCGATGGGCGGCCGGCTGGCCTGGCGCTTTGCGGCGGCGCATCCAGAGCGTGTGGCGCGGCTGGTGCTGGTGGCGCCAGATGGTTTTGCCAGCCCCGGGTTTGAGTACGGCAAGGCGCCCGAGGTCGGCTGGTCACTGCGCCTGATGCGACAGATCCTGCCCCGCCCGGTGTTGCGCATGGGCCTGGCGCCTGCCTATGCCAACCCCAAGCTGCTGCAGGACGAGACCGTCAAGCGTTACCACGACTTGCTGTTGGCCCCCGGCAACCGCGACGCGATGATCGCCAGGATGGAGCAGGTCGTACTGCAAGACCCGGTGCCGATGCTGCGCACCATCCAGGCCCCCACGCTGCTGCTGTGGGGTGAGCTGGACCAGATGATCCCGGTCAAGAATGCGCAAGACTATCTGCAGGCGATGCCCAATGCGCGGCTCCAAGTGGTGCCGGGGCTTGGCCATGTGCCGCATGAAGAGGCGCCTGAGCTGGGCTTGGATGGGCTGAAACAATTCTTGCTGCAGCCGATGCCCTGATCAGCCTCAACCCACAAACTGCACCAGCCACAGCGAAACGGACGGCACAAAGAACAGCAGCAACAGCCGCAGCACATCGCTGGCCAGAAAAGGCAGCACACCGCGATAACTCTCGCCAATGGGCACACCCTTGGCCAGGCCGTTGACGACGTAGACGTTGAGCCCCACGGGCGGCGACAACAGGCCGAAGCTGACCGTCATCAGCACCAGGATGCCAAACCACAGCGCCACACTTTCGCGCGGCATGCCGAAGTCCAGGCCGATGACGACCGGAAAGAAGATCGGAATCGTCAGCAGCAGCACCGACAGCTCGTCCATCAGGCAGCCCAGCACGATGTAGAAGACGACGATGACGGCCACCACGCCGTAGGGCGACAAGCCAAAGCTTTGCACCAGGCCCGACAGCTGCGCTGGCACTTGCGTCAGCGCCAGTGCCGAATTCATCAGGTCGGCGCCCAGAAAGATCATGAAAATCATCGCCGAGGCCTCGGCGGTGGCGTAGAAGCACTGTTTGAACTTGAACCAGGTCAGTTCGCGCTTGAGCAGCGCAGCCAGAAAAGTGGCTGCTGCGCCTACGGCAGCGCCTTCGGTGGGGGTGAACTTGCCGCCGTAGATGCCGCCAAAGACGATCAGGAAAATCGCCGCGATCGGCAGCACGCCCCAGATGGCCGAGGCCTTGATCTTGGGTGCGTTCGGGTCGGGCTCGGGCGCCTGCCCGGGCACCAGCCGCACGTAGATCGCAATCGCGATGAAGTAGCCCACCATCGCGATCAGGCCGGGGATCATCGCCGCTGCAAACAACTTGGCGATGTTCTGCTCGGCCAGGATGGCGTAGATCACCAGCGGGACGGAGGGCGGGATCAGGATGCCCAGCGTGCCGCCTGCGGCCAGCGTGCCGGTGGACAAGCGGTCGTTGTAGCCATGGCGCCGCATCTCCGGCAGCGCCACCTGCGTGATCGTGGCCGCTGTGGCCACTGAGGAGCCGCAGATGGCGCCAAAGGCGGCGCAAGTGCTCACCGCAGCCATCGACAAGCCGCCCTTGAAGCGCGCCAGCAAACCCGCCGCCACTTCGAACAAGGCCCGGCTGATGCCACCCTGGGTGGCGAAGTTGCCCATCAGGATGAACAGCGGGATGACGCTGAGGTCATAGCTGGCAAAGCGCGCAAAGGCCTGCGAGTTCAAGAAGCTGGCCAGCGGCAACCAGCCGGCCTGCCAGACATAACCGACGGCGCCAGCCACGAACATGGCGATGGCAATCGGCGTGCGCAGCGCCATCAGCGCGACCATGATGCCGATGATCATCAGCGTCAGTTGCACCGGTGTCATGGCGCAGACTCCTGGCGATCACTGTGGCCACCGCAGTGGCGATCACCCCGCGCAGCCTGCACCAGCGCGATCAGCGCGGTCAGGGCCAGCGCCGGCACCATCGCGGCAAAGACCCACCACTCGGGCAGCCCCATCATCATCGAGCCCGAGCCCGAGCGCCAGGCACTGAGCCCACCGAGGCTGGTGCGCCAGGTCAGCAAGGCCAGCACGATGGCCAGCAGCAAGGCGCCCAGCCGGTCCATGCGCTGGTGGGTGGCCGCGCTGGCTTTGGCGGTGAAGAAGTCAACGATGATGTTGCCGCGCCTGTATTGGCACCAGGGCATGAAGAGCGCGATGGCGGCACCCGCCACGTAGCCGGTGATCTCGACATCGCCGATGATGGTCCAGCCGGTGGTGTTGCGGCCGATCAGGCTGACGCAGGTCATCAGCGTGATCACCGTCAACAGCACACCGGCCAGGATGGCGCTGAGCTTGGCCAAATTTTCCAGCACTCTTTCCAGCATGCTTTCCAGCACTCGCATGGGCTTCCTTGGGAGAAAAATCAAAAAAACCTGGTCGGGGGGTTGCTGGGCACGGTCAACGATTGACGGTGATCGGGCGCCCGAGATCGAGCGCCTGTCATCGAGCCCTGGCCAATGGATGCCCCGAAATGGCTTCAGAAGCGGGCGAAGTATTCACGCCGCTCCCAGGCTGCCAGCGCCTCGCGGTTGCCTGCGCACTGCGCTTGCCGGGCCAGCTCCTGGTTGCGCACCGCCAGGTAGGCCTGCAGCAAAGCCGGGCCCAGGCCTTCGCACAGCACGGTGTCTGCTGCCAGATGCTTGAGCGCCTGCTGCAAAGAGTCTGGCAGCGCCGGGTGACCGCTGGCGTAGGGGTCTTCCACGGCTGGCGGCGGCTGCAGCTTGCGCTGCAGGCCGTCCAGCCCGGCCAGCACCTGCGCTGCCATCATCAGGTAGGGGTTGGCCATCGGCTCGCCGATGCGGTTTTCGATGCGTACGCAGCCCTGCGCAGCTTCGCCCAGCACGCGCAGCATCGCACCGCGGTTGTCAAAACCCCAGACGGCTGCTTGCGGCGCCATCACGCTGCCCTGAAACCGCCGGTAGGCGGGGATGCTGGGCGCACACAGCGCAGCCATGCCCGGCGCATGGGCCAACAAGCCGGCCAGCCAAAACGCGCCGGTGTCCGACAACAGTTGGCGCGCCGAGCTGGCATCGCCCTTGGGCTTTGGCCGATCCATGGTCGGCCCCGCCCGATCCATGGTCGGCTGCATCCGCCCCATCACGGGCTGCCCGTGTAAATCCACCAGCGACTGGTGCAGATGCCAGCCGCTCGCCACGGCCCCCGCAAACGGCGGCTTGCAGACGAAGCTGGCATACAGGCCAGCGCGCCGCAAGGCCTGGCGCAAGCCGTTGCGCAGCCGCACCATCTGGTCGGCGGCGCTCAGCGCGTCGGTGGGTGCCAGCACCACTTCAAACTGGCTGGGCCCGAGTTCGATCTCGATCGAGCGCAGCGGCAACTGCAGGCCCAGCAAAGTCTTGCGCACCAGTGAAATCACGTCGCTCGACTGGTCGGCATGCGCATCACCCAGCAGGCTGTAGCCGGGATGCACCAACGCCAGATCGGGCGGCTCGGTGGTCCAGGCTTCGGTCTCGATGGAAGTCTGCTCTTGGCGGATGCGGTAGACATGAAACTCGACTTCGAGGCCACAGCGCAGCTCGAAGCCGCGGCTGGCCAAAGTCTGCAGCGCACGCAGCAGCACATGGCGGGGGTCGCTGGCCACTGGGCTGCCATCGGCCCAGACGGCGTCGGCGCGCAGCCAGGCCGTGCCCGCTGCCCAGGGTAAATGCACCAGGCTGCCGGGGTCGGGCAGCAGCAGCATGTTGTTGGCGCTGCCCAGACCGAGTAACGCGCGTTGTTCTTGCTGCGCGGGGTCGAACACCGCCAACGCGGTGCGGTCGGAAACATCCTTGAGCAACAGCGTGCTGACCATGCCGATGCCGTTTTGCAGTGCTTGCTGCACCTGCTGAACCTGCTGAACTTGCTGCTCTTGAGTTTCGGAGTTGGCGTCAAGCACCAAGGTCTTGCTGCGCAGCATGCCCTGCAGGTCGGCCCAGCAGACCCGCAGTTGCTCGATGCTGTGGGCCTGCAGTTGGTGCAGCAGCGCCTGGCAGGCTGAGACATGCGCTGTACCCTGTGCGCCGCAGCGCTGCGCCAAATTCATGGGGTCTGGGGGGCAGTGCCTGAGAGTGCGCCCGAAGCAGCACCAGAGTCGGCGCCTGATTCGGTGTCTGCAGTGGGGTCTGCCGTGGGGTCTGCTTCAGTACTGGCGCCCGTGTTGCCCTGTACTGAGGCGCCCGCTGATGCCAGCCACTGCGCCCCCTGCCGCTTGCGCTGTGCGGCCTGTTGCCAGAAGTTTTGCCAATCATCTGCCGGAGCGATGCAATCCATCGTATCCGGGCCGCTCAGCGCCTGGGCCTGCGCGGCATCCAGCACCATCGGCGGCGAGCCGCCTTCACGAACGGTCTGGATGGCCTTGAGCAGTTGGCGGCGGTTGGCCATGATGACCTTGTCGCTGGTGCCCAGGTGCTCGCGCGTGCGGTCCTGGATCGGGCCCATGCTTTCCACCGCCCACTGGTCGTGCAGGTTGATGTCTTCTTCGCCCATGCCCAGAAAAGTGCGGCTGCGTTGCTCTTCGGGGTTGTAGTGCCAGCGGTTGTGGCGGCCGTTGCGTGGCACGTAGTCGGGCAGTTGCATGTGGGCCAGGCGTTGCTGGCGCATCGTCTGCTTGTCCAGCGGGCCGTCAAAGCTGGTGAAGAAGCTGTACCAGTAGGTGTGGGTGTCGTCCACCGGCACATGCATCTGCGTGATCGTCACGGTCTCTGACAGCGGGATCACGAAGGTGGACGGGAAAGCAGCGTGCGTCACCCGCACATGCGTCAGCGGGTCGGTCATCAGGCGCAAGGTCGTCAGCCGTGTCAGACCAGGGGCCACCTCATGGTGTTGGATCTCGGGGCTGCAGAACTCGCGCATCACCCGCGTCATCGGCCAGCGCTGGCCGTCGACCTCGCCCACGCTGGCCGCACGAAACTGTTTGCCGTAGCTGTCTTCCATGCCGGCGTCTTGCAAATAGCGGTGCAGAAAACTGGGGTGCGCGGGGTCGATGCCCACCTCGAAAGCCTGCAGCCAGTTGCAGTGCCACAGGCCCTTGAAAGCAAAGCTGTGGCTGGTCGGGGCGCAAAAGGCGTCGAAGTGCGGCAGCTCGGGCAGCTGCGGCGCCGCGTCACCCACCGGCCCGAGGTAGGCAAACACCACGCCGGCGCGTTGCAGCACCGGGTAGCTTTGCTGGCGCACGCGCTTGCACAGCGTCGATCCCATGGGCTCAGCGGGCGTTTCCAGGCAACTGCCGTCGGGGGCAAACTTCCAGCCGTGAAATGGGCAGCGGATGCCGTCGCCCTCGTAGCGCGCAAAAGCCAGGTCGGCGCCACGGTGTGGGCAGTCACGGTCCAGCAAAGCGAACTGTCCGCTCTGGTCTTTGAACAGCACCAGGTCCTGCCCCAGCAAACGCACCGCCTTCAGCGGACGCACCGCCATCTCGGGGTCCAAAGCAGGGTCGAATTCATCCAGCAGCGCCACGGGTTGCCAGTAGCGGCGCATCAAGTCACCACAGCCGGTGCCGGGGCCAATGCGTGTGACCAGTTCGTTTTGTGCGGCTTGCATCGTGGGTGGGCGACCAGGCGATGGAGTAAGGGCAAAGTCTAAGTCAGCACAGCCTGAGCGCGACACCTGAGCGCGAAGCCAGCGCAACAAGCACAGACTCGCTGCAAGCCTGATTTGATGTTTTGATGTTTGGGCGTTTGGGCGTTTGGGCGTTTGGAAGTTTGGAAGTTTGGAAGTTTGGAAGTTTGGAAGTTTGGACTTGGGTTAGGGTTGCGGCTTGCGCCACGGCGCAGTGCCTCAACAAACAAACCAGGAGCCATCGATGAACGCCAGCCCCACCGCCGTGCCCACCAACGCTTTCAAACACGCCTTGGCTGCTGGCCAGGTGCAGATCGGTTTGTGGAACAGCTTGAGCAGTGCTGCCACGGTCGAGGTCGTCGCCGGTTCCGGCTTTGACTGGCTGCTGGTAGACATGGAGCATTCACCCAACGACCTGCCACTGGTGCATGCGCAGCTGCAAGCGCTGGCGGCCTACCCGAGCACAGCGCCTGTGGTGCGCCCGCCCAGCAACGACATCGTCGTCTTCAAACGGCTGCTGGATCTGGGCGTGCAGAACTTTCTGGTGCCCTATGTGCAAAACGCAGCCGAAGCTGCCGCCGCCGTCAGCCACACCCGCTACCCGCCCCAGGGCCTGCGCGGTTTTGCCAGCGCTTCGCGCGCCACCCGCTTTGGCCGCTTGCCGCAGTACTGGCCGCACGCCCACGAAGAGATCTGCGTGCTGGTGCAGGTCGAGACCGTGCAAGCGCTGCAAGAGATCGAAGCCATCGCTGCGGTGGACGGTGTGGACGGCATCTTCATCGGCCCTGGCGATTTGTCAGCCTCGATGGGCTTTCTGGGTCAGCCCTCGCACCCTGAGGTGATCCGCAGCATCGACGACGCCATGGGCCGCATTCGCGCTGCCGGCAAGCCCAGCGGTTTTCTGACCGGCGATGAAGCGCTGGCCCGTCACTACCTGGACCTGGGCTGCCAGTTCATGGCCGTGGGGGCCGACACCAATTTGCTGGCGCGCAGTGCAGATGCTTTGTGTCAGCGCTTCAAGGCCAAGGCGAAGGCGGAGTAGGGGCCCCAGAGGCAGGTGTATTCCCGGGGCTTGGGCTGCATCCTCAGGCCATCCGCTTTGCAAAGCGCGCGGGTGAATAGTCTGCCGCATCGATCGCAGAGGTCGAGCCCAGCAGCGCCGCCGCCAGGGAGTGGCCCGAGCCTGCGGCCAGCGTCCAGCCCAGCTGACCATGGCCGGTGCACAACCACAGCCCGGGCACGGTGCTGCGGCCGATCAGCGGCACGCCGTCCGAGCTGAGTGGCCGCAAGCCGGCCCAAGGCTGCAACGCGTCGGCGCTGAGCGCGGCGTCGATGCGCGGGTACAGCCGCCCCAGCAAGCGGCGCAAATTGTCCAGGCGTTGCGGGTTCAGCGACAGGTCGTGGCCTGCAAATTCGGCGGTGCCGACCACGCGCAGCCGGTCTTTGCCCACCGGCACCACAGCCGCATGCAAGGCGTGGTCAACGATGGGTTGTTGCGGGGCCAGCACCCCGGGCGGCACTTTGCAGGTCAGGGAATAACCCTTGGCCGGGCGGATCGGCAGCCTCAGGCCCAGTGCGCGCGCCAGCGCTTCGCTTTGCGGCCCAGCCGCCAGCACCACGGCATCTGCGCTGATGGGGTCCGCGCCCTGCAAAACCACCGGTGCTGCGCTGCCGTTTGTCAAACGCAACTGGATCGGTGCGCCAAAGCGAAACACCACGCCCAAACGCTGGCAGCGCTGGGTCAGTTCGGTACAAAAAGCAAAGGCATCGCCGCCTTCGTCTTCCGGGTAGTGAATGGCGCCCGCCAGATCGGCTGCAACTTCGGCCAGAGCGGGCTCCAGCGCGACCAGTTGCTGTACATCCAATGGCCGGTGGTGAACCCACGCGTGCTTCGTGTCCTTCGCGTCGTTCTCGCGGCCCGACAAGCCTTGTAGTGAGCTTGCCTTGGCCATGCCGACGGCCAAGGCCTCTGCGTCCCTGAAGACCACCGTGATGCCGCTGAGCCGCTGGCCGTATTGCAGCCCCTCTTCGTCGCGCAGTTGTTGCATCAATTGCCGCGTCAACAGCGCCAGCCGCAAGTTGGCTCGGGTGGCCGTCAAGTGGCGCTCTGGGGTTGCAGCAGCCAGAAAATCAACGCCCCAGCCCAGCAAATCCGGCAGCGCACGCAGCCGCACCACGGTGGCTGCATCGGCTTGGCCGATCGAGCGCAAGAGTTGCATGACCACACCGGGCGCATTCCAGGGCTGCACCAGGCTGCCGTGCAGCATGGCCCCGTTGGCAAAGCTGGTGCCCAGGCCGGGCCCGGTGTGGCGCTCCACCACGGTCACCAGAGCCCCACCGCGACGCAGAAAGTAGGCACAACACAGCCCCATCAGACCGGCGCCGACCACCACAACGTGCAATTGTTTTGCCATCTTCGGGATTTTGGAGAGTTTCGGAGCTTCCGGGGCTGAAGGCACTCAAGTCGTGCTGCCGCAGGCCGAATTGAACCGATGCAGGGGCACCCGAGCAACAGCTCCACAAGCAGCCCCGCAGGAAAGCAGACGCCATCGATGGATGATCGCAGCAACAGCTTTGGATCCGAGGCCTGGATCGAGGGCGAATGCCGTTGGTTTTATGGCGGCACGCCGCCGAGTGAGGACTCAGCCGTCCAGCCGCTGGCGCCCTCGGTCGCGCAACCGTTGCCGAAGCGTGCGCCCTTTCCTGGGCGTGCAGGTGTGATTCAACCTTTGCAGCCGCGAGGCGATTTGAGCCGCTGAGCCTGCGGCACCCTTACCATCTCGCCGATGCAAAGCTATCGCATCGGCAGTGGCGCCGGCTACGCGGGTGACCGCATCGACCCCGCGCAAGATCTGGCCGAACGGGGTCAGTTGGACGCGCTGGTCTTCGAATGCCTGGCCGAGCGCACGATCGCGCTGGCGCAGTTGCGCAAGCAGCGTGAGCCGGGCCACGGCTATGACCCGATGCTCGAAGAGCGCATGCGCGCCGTGCTGCCGGCTTGTCTGCACAACCGCACCCGGGTGATCAGCAACATGGGCGCCGCCAATCCTTTGGCAGCCGGGGCGGCGGTGATCGCAGTGGGCCGCGAACTGGGCTTGCGGCGCCTCAAGGTCGCGGTGCTGACGGGTGATGATGTGTTGCCGTGGATCCGGGCGCACGATGTGCCGCTGCTGGAGTCCGTGCCTGCGCCGGGTGAATCAGCGCCGGGTCAGACCCACAGCAGCCAGACTTGCTGCCGTGCTTCTGAGCTGGGCGATCAACTGATCTCAGCCAACGCCTACCTGGGCGCCGATGCCTTGCTGCCGGCGCTGGCCAGCGGCGCCGACGTGATCATCACTGGGCGCGTGGCCGATCCGGCGTTGTTTCTGGCGCCGCTGATGCACCACTTCCAATGGCAAGCCGAAGATTGGCCGCGACTGGGCCAGGGCGTGCTGGTGGGGCATTTGCTGGAGTGCGCTGGGCAGGTGACTGGCGGCTACATCGCTGACCCCGGGCGAATGGACGTGCCGGACCTGCACAAACTCGGCTTCCCGCTGGCCGAAGTGCAGCGCGACGGCACGGCCTGCATCACCAAGCTGTCGGGCACTGGCGGGCGCGTCGACCGGCTGACCTGCACCGCACAACTGCTGTACGAGATCGAAGACCCGAGCCGCTACCTGCAACCCGATGTGGTGGCCGATTTTTCACAGGTGCAGATGCTGCAACAGGACATCGACCGCGTGCTGGTCAGCGGCGCCAGCGGCAGCCCCCGGCCGCTGCAACTCAAGGCCTCGCTGGGCTACCGCGACGGCTGCATCGGCGAAGGCCAGATCTCATACGCCGGCCCGGGTGCGGTGGCGCGCGGCCGCCTGGCGCTGCAGGTGCTGCAGCACCGCTTGCAGCGGCTGGGCTGGGCGGGGCATGAGCAGCGGGCAGAGTTGATTGGCGTGGATGCGATGCATGGCCCGGCGCTGGGTGGCGACCGCGAGCCCTACGAGGTGCGGCTGCGGCTGGCCATGCGCTGTGCCACGCCATCGATGGCGCAGCAGGTGGGGCAAGAGGTCGAGGCGCTGTACCTGAACGGGCCGGCTGCGGGCGGGGGTGTGACGGTCTCGGTGCGTGAGGTGGTGGCGGTGGCTTCTGCGCTGGTGCCGCGCGCGGCCACGCGGCCGCAAGTGCATTTGATGGCGCTGTGAGATGAAACTGCACGACATCGCCATCGTGCGCTCAGGTGACAAAGGCAACCGCGCCACGCTCAGCGTGATCGCGCTGGAACTCGCGCATTACCCACTGCTGGAGCGCTGTCTCAGCGCCGAGCGTGTGCGGGCCCGCTTTGGCGGCGTGGTGCTGGGCCCGGTGCAACGCTACGCCCTGCCGCATCTGGGTGCGTTGCACTTTGTGATGGACCAGGCGCTGGGCGGCGGTGTCACGCGCTCGCTGGCGCTGGACGCGCACGGCAAGACCCTGAGTGCAGCGATGTTGGACATCGTGATCGACGCATCAGGTCATGCCGCTTGACCAGATAATCGGCCCCCGACCCCAAATCATTCCAGGAGACTGACCGTGTTTTCACCTTCGCGCCGTTTTGCTCTGGCCGCCGCTTCGGCTGCCGTTGCCATGTTCTGTGCTGGCGCTGCCCAGGCCCAGACTTACCCCACCAAGCCGATCCGCGTGGTGGTGCCCTTTGCTGCCGGCAGTGCCACCGACCAGATCGGCCGCGCTTTTGCCGAGAAAATTTCGGTCACGCTGGGCCAGCCCGTGGTGGTGGAAAACAAGCCTGGCGCCAGCGGCATGCTGGGCGCCGACGCGGTGGCCAAGTCGGCGCCTGACGGCTACACGATTTTGCTGGGCACCAACAGCACCAATGCGGCGCTGAAGTTCTTGATGAAGAAGCTGCCCTATGACCAGGACACCGCTTTCACGCCCGTGGCCTACATCGGCTCGGTGCCGCTGATGGTGGCGGTCAACAACGATGTGCCGGCCAAGACGCTGAAAGAGTTTGTCGATCTGGCCAAGTCCAAACCCGGTCAGGTGACTTTTGCCTATGCCAGCACTTCGCAGCATGTGTCTTCGGCAATGCTGTCGAGCATGGCCGGCATTCAGATGAACCCGATCCCCTACAAAAGCGGCCCGGCAGCGATGACCGACCTGATTGGCGGCCAGGTGATGATGTTCACGGCCGACTTCGGTGTCACCGTGCCGCAGCACAAGGCCGGCAAGATCCGCGGCCTGGCGGTGACCTCTTCCAAGCGCGCAGCAGCCGTGCCCGAGTTGCCCACCGTCAATGAAGCGCTGGGCCTGAAAGACTATGAACTGACCGCCTACTTTGCGGTGTTTGCGCCTGCAGGCACGCCGGCAGACATCGTCAACAAGCTCAACGCCGCCGTCAACGAAGCGGCGTCCAGCAAGGACATCCAGGACAAGTTTTCGGCCAATGGTTTCCTGGTCGAGCCGGGCACGCCACAGGCACTGGCACAGCGCAACCTGCTGGAGACCGACAAGTGGGCCAAGGCGATCCGCGAAGCGAAGATCGAAGCGCAGTGAAATGCACAGCCGACTGGGGTTCACGGGCCTCGGGCTATGGCGCGCATTTGCAACGACGAGCGGGCGTCTTTTGGCGTGATGAGTGGGCATGATCGAAGGACTCTCAGCCTCTCAGTGCGGTCATCCATCGGCCAGTCTCGCCGGTGCTGCAAAGAAGGCTGGGACTTGTTCAGCGTTGCCCTAGCCCTCCAAGGCGGGTCTGAAGGGCCAAGCAGCGGCAGAACGACGGTGCAGTGCAGCCGGGTGGCCAGGTGGCAAGATGCGTCGCCGCGTTTTGTGCGTTGCAGTGCACCCACCGCAACGCCACCACAGACCCATCCATGCTCGACATTGCCGCTACCTGCCTCGTCGTCACTGCGCTGCTGGCCTACCTGAACCACCGCTTCGTGCGCCTGCCGACGACCATCGGGGTGATGGTCATCGCGCTGGGTCTTTCGCTGGTGATCGTTGCGCTCGACGTCGTCGGTGTTTCGCACGCCCTGCGCACGTACGAAGAATCGCTGCTGCGTTCGATCGACTTCTCCGACGTGCTGATGCA
>Ga0105044_10008627_pt1 | contig 13990 bp, 12 predicted proteins | sample MAT01_FD_78092 | JGI IMG/M metagenome (GOLD analysis project Ga0105044, IMG submission 78092) | Freshwater microbial communities from Lake Fryxell liftoff mats and glacier meltwater in Antarctica - MAT-01 | ecosystem: Environmental > Aquatic > Freshwater > Ice > Liftoff microbial mat | place...
AACGAGAAGATGGCGATGATCGAGACAAAACGCTCGCCCTTGCGCGCACGCAGGTAACGCCCGGCGACGGTCCGCTCGAACGGGCCGAACATCACGCGCGCCTCATGCAAAGTGGCCGCATGATTGGCCTGTGAGGGAAGGCGAGGGCTCTGCCCTCGACCCGCAAAGGGTCAGAGACCCTTTGATCCCATTACCTTTAGTGCTCGTGCCAGCGGCAACCAGCCGAACCCACGTATCAATCTGCGACTGCTGGCCCAGCCCAGAAATTCTTGAAGTTGCCAAGTTATCAACCTATTGAAAGATCTCGTTTTTTGTAAAAACTGGAAGGTCCAGGGGCTTGGCCCCTGGCGGGTCTGGGCAGAGCCCAGCCTCCCCTAGCTTCGTGCCTATAGGACAAAGCCCTGGCCTCGCCTGCCGGCACGGCAAAATCCTCGGCCGTTGACATCATCAAGGCAGTATCTTCACCAAGGCGTCCTCAACCGACAGTTCCTCGCGCGCGCCGGTGGCACGGCGCTTCAGCTCAACGCGGCGGTTGGCCGCACCGCGCGGGCCGACGATGATCTGCCACGGATGGCCCATCAGGTCGGCATCGGCGAACTTGGCGCCGGCGCGGTCGGCGCGGTCGTCATACAGGGCGTTGCCGCGCAGGCCGGCATAGGCCTCCTCGCACAGCCGGTCGCAGCCGGCATCGCCGACCTTGAGGTTCAGGATGGCGGCCTTCCAGGGGGCGACGGCGTCGGGCCAGATGATACCGGCCTCGTCGTGATGCGCCTCGATCAGCGCGCCCACCAGGCGCGACACGCCGATGCCATAGCTGCCCATGTGCGGCACCACCAGCGCGCCGTCGGGCCCGGCGACCTTGAGGCCCATCGGCTCGGAATACTTGGTGCCGAAATAGAAAATGTGGCCGACCTCGATGCCACGCCCCTCGCGCTTGTCGGCAACCTGGGCCCAGGCAGCCGGGTCATGCTTCTCGTCGGTGGCGGCATAGGGGGCGGTCATGGTGGTGTAGAAATCCGCCAGATCCTGATCGGAAGCGAAGGAATAGCGCGCGGTGGAGACGTCGATCTTCTCGAAGGCGGCGTCGAAATAGACCTGGCTTTCGCCGGTGGGGGCCAGGATGATGAATTCGTGGCTGAGGTCGCCGCCGATCGGGCCGGTATCGGCGGCCATCGGAATGGCCTGCACGCCCAGGCGCTGGAAGGTGCGCATATAGGCCAGCATCATTTTGCGATAGGCGACAACGGCGCCTTCATGGTCGAGGTCGAAGCTGTAGGCGTCCTTCATCAGGAACTCACGCCCGCGCATCACGCCGAAACGCGGCCGAACCTCGTCTCGAAATTTCCACTGAATATGATACAGGTTCTGCGGCAGTTCGCGGTAGCTTTTCACCCCCTGGCGGAAGATGTCGGTGATCATCTCCTCGTTGGTCGGGCCGAACAGCATGTCGCGGTCGTGGCGGTCCTTGAGGCGCAGCATCTCCTGGCCGTAGCCGTCGTAGCGGCCGGACTGGCGCCACAGATCGGCCGACTGCATCGTGGGCATCAGCACTTCCTGCGCGCCCGAGGCGTCCTGCTCCTCGCGCACGATCTGCGCGATGTTCTGCAGCACCCGCAAGCCCGCCGGCAGCCAGGCATAGATGCCGGCCGAGGTCTGGCGCACCAGCCCGGCGCGCAACATCAGCCGGTGCGAGGCGATTTGCGCTTCGGCGGGATTTTCCTTGAGCGTGGGAACGAAACTGCGGGAGAGGCGCATCGCGTGTGTCACATCCGAAACCGTGGGGCCGGCAGCCTAGCCCGCGCCACCGACGGAGGCCAGGGTCGCTGCCGCACGAGAAATATTGTGCGCTGCACAACCGGTTTGACGAAAATTAATTTCGCGCACACGTCACCGGGCGAACGAAAACGCGTGACTCCTTGGTTACTATCACCTACAGAAAAAGAAGGCCCGCGCGCATGGCAGCGCAACGGGCCAAGTTTGGGGAGAAAACGCCAGTCACACGGCAGGAAGAGGCAGCGCCTCTCCCTCGCCGTGATGATGGCCCGGTGCCTCTGACCCGTCCAATGAAAATTTGCCACTACGCGGCTGTTTTTTCGCCATTCAGACGGGAAACGCGCGCATCCTCATCAACCACTGCCCAGCATGCTTTTATTTAGTGCATTTTTAGAATGCCGTCGCGAAAGCCCAGCGTATCGCTGGTCACCGCGAGGTACACCAACGCCCAGACAACAGCCGACACGAGCGTGGTGGCAAGCACCTTGCGCCCCAGTTGCGGCCGCTCCGGCGCCCCCCGCCAGCCGGTCTGCGCATCCGGCTCCGCGACCGGCCGTGTGCCCCAGGGCAACACTGCGAACAGCACCAGCCACCAGAGCACGAAATAGACGGCGACTCCGGTTAGCGGATGCATCGGTCAGACCCGCAGCAGGTGCACGTCCACCAGCGGCCGCTTCTGCAACCGCCGGCCGAGGGCACGGCGCAGCGCGGTGCGCGCCGCCTCGACCAGCGACGCATCGTCGCGCCGCAGGCCGTGCGGAAGGTCGGCAATGGCGCCGGCGAATTCCGCGGTGATGCGCCCCGTCTCGGGGTCGTCAGGCTCGAACAGTCCGGGTGCCGACAGGCGCGGGGTGCCGCGCACGCGGCCGGTCTCGTCCACTGCCAGCGAGGCGATGGCCACACCGTTGAACAACATGCGTCGGCGCGCGCCCATCACCCCGCCTTGCAGCGGAACAAGGCGGTTGCCGTCGACCACCAGCCGGCCAACGGGGGCGCTGTCGACCACTTCGGGGCGCCCCGGGGCGAGCGACAGGATGTCGCCATCCTCGACCAGGATCGGGGTGACCCCGATCTCGTGCGCCAGCGCGGCATGGGCCGATAAATGGCGCCACTCGCCATGCACCGGCACGGTGAAGCGCGGGCGCACCAGTGCATACATCCGCTTCAGCTCGTCGCGCGCCGGATGGCCGGAGACGTGCAGATGGTGGTCCCCGTCAGTCAGCAGATTGACGCCGCGGCGCACCAGATTGTCTTGCACCGTGCCGATCGCGCGCTCGTTGCCCGGGATCACCCGGCTGGAGAACACCACGGTGTCGCCCTCGCCGAGTTCAACGCGCGGGTGCGTGTCCATCGCCACCCGAGCCAGGGCACTGCGCGGCTCACCCTGGCTGCCGGTGATCAGGATCAGCAGCTTGTCGTCGGGTATATCACCAACCGAATCCTCGCTGAGAAACGGCGGCAGACCCTTGAGGTAGCCACATTCACGGGCCGCCGCATCGAGGTTGCGCAAGCTGCGGCCGACCATCGCCACCGAACGGCCGGCGGCGCGCGCAGCCAGGGCCACCGATTCCACCCGGGCCACGTTGCTGGCAAAGCAGGTAACTGCCACTCGGCCGCGCAGTGAGCCGATCAGTTCGGTGAGGCTGCGCCGCACCTCGCCCTCGGAGCCGGAATGGCCATCGACCATCGCGTTGGTGGAATCGCAGATCATCGCCAGCACGCCCTCGTCGCCGAGCGCCTTCAGCGCCGCCTCGTCGGTGAGGGGGCCGACCAGCGGCTCGGCGTCGAACTTCCAGTCGCCGGTGTGGAACACAACGCCGGCCGGGGTGCGGATGACAAGCGCCTGCGATTCCGGGATGGAATGGGCCATGCGCAGGAATTGCAGGTCGAACGGGCCCAGGCGGAAGCGCCCGCCGGGCTGGATGATGGTGATCTTCGCTTCGTTCACCAACTGCGCCTCACCAAGCTTGCGACGCAGCACGGTGGCGGCAAACGGGGTGGCGTAGATCGGGCAGCGCAGTTGCGGCCACAGCCAGGCCACCGCGCCGATATGATCCTCGTGCGCATGGGTGATCACCAGGCCAACCAGTTGGTCGCGCCGCTCGGCGATGAAGCTCGGGTCGGGCACCATGATGTCGACCTCAGGGTTCTCCGAGCCGCCGAAGCCCATGCCGCAATCGACGGCCAGCCACTTGCCGCCACAGCGATACAGGTTGAGGTTCATGCCGATCTCGCCTGTGCCACCGAGGGGCAGGAAGGCCAGGTCAGTCGTTTGCGCGTCCATGCTTTGCCTTCAGATCAATCGTCATGCCGTCCGTCGGGACGAAAGCACCCAAAGGACGAAAGCGCCCGCTGCGGCCGTCATGGGGCATGACAGCCGGCACAGGCGGTTGAATGTATCGCCGACGCGAATCCGCGGCCGGCCCAGGTTGTAGACGCGCTGGCGCGAAGGAAAAGTCAACGCTGCGATCACGCGCGGCGGTCAGTCGCTTTCGGCGAGCCGCGACCGCTCTCGGCTTAATATGGGGGTGGGGTTGCGCGCTGCCAACAGGCGCAGCCCCTCCAGGGTCAGGTCAGCGTCGATGGTCTGGATCACCGTGGTGCCCTCGGCCAGCAACGGCGCTAGCCCGCCGGTGGCCAGCACCTTCAGCCCGCCGCCATACTCCGCCTGGATGCGCGCCACCAGCCCCTCGATCATGCCGACATAGCCCCAGTAGATGCCGGATTGCATGGCAGGCACCGTCGAGCGGCCGATCACCGCTTGTGGCCGGCCGATGCCGATGCGCGGCAGGCGGGCGGCGGCGCGGTGCAGCGCCTCGATCGACAGGTTGATGCCAGGCGCGATCACGCCGCCGAGATAGGCGCCGTCGCGGTCCAGCACGTCGAAGGTGGTGGCGGTGCCGAAATCGATCACCACCGCCGGGCCGCCATAGGTCTGGTGGCAGGCCAGCGTGTTCAGCAGGCGATCCGCCCCCACCTCGTGCGGGTTGTCGATCTTGATCTCGAAGCCCCAGTCCAGGTTGGCGGTGGCAACCAGCGGCTCCACCTCGAACCAGTCGCGGCACAGCCGGCGCAAATCGTAGAGCGCCGCCGGAACCACAGTGCCGATCACCGCGGCGCTCACCTGCTCGCGCTTCAACCCGGCATGGGTCAGCAGCGTCAGCAGCCATACCGCGTATTCGTCCGAAGTGCGCTGGGCGTTGGTTGAGATGCGCCAGCGCCCCACCCAGCTGCGGCCATCATGCACCGCCATCACGGTGTTGGTGTTGCCTGCATCAACGACCAGCAGCATCGCTCACGCCCCTTGTGGCTGCAGCACTTCGCCGGTGGTGAAGCGGCGGACCTCGCCTGCGCATGCCATCAACAGGCTGCCATCAGCGTCGAGCCCGGCAAAGGTGCCTGTCAGCACATCAGACCCCAGCTTGAGGCTGATCGCGCTGCCCTGCGGCTGGGCATGCGCCAGCCAGGCATCGAACACCGGCGCGAAGCCCTGCGCCTGTTGCACCGCGCACCAGTGGCCCAGCCGGTCCAGCAGCAGCGGCGCGAAGTGCTCGGGCGCCGGCGCGGCCATGTGGTCGGCCAGGCACGCGGCCACCCGGTCGGGCAGCAGCGGCGCATGGGCAAGGTTCACGCCGATGCCGGGGATGACCCAGTCCACCCCGCCGAACCCGTCGCCGTGGCTCTCCAGCAGAATGCCGGCGAGTTTGTTGCCATCCAGCAGCAGGTCGTTGGGCCATTTGAGCGCCAGCGTCGGCCCCGGAGGCAGGATTCCCGCCACCGCCTCGGCCAGCGCCAACCCCGCCAGCAGCGACATCCCGGCGGCCTCGCGCACCGCCAGGCGCGGGCGCAGCAGAATGGAAATGGCGAGGTTGCCCACCGGCGTGGTCCAGCCCCGGCCGCGGCTGCCGCGACCCTGCGACTGCCGGCGGGCCAGCACCGCGAGCCCTGCCGTGGCACCTTCCTGTGCCTGTTGGCGCACCAGGTCGGAGGTGGACGGCAATTCCTCGTGCACTTCCAGCCGCCATTCCAGGCCGCCGGAACCGACGGTCAAGGAAACAGCACCTTCGCCGCCGCCTGGGCCGCGGCCACCACGGGGGCGGGGAAGATGAAGAAGAACGCGGTGAACAGCCCGCCAGCCGCCGCCACGAACGACAGCGCGGCCGGGCGCGCGTCGAACGCCGGTGCCGCATCGTCGAAGTACATCACCTTGATGATGCGGATGTAATAGAACGCGCCGATCACGCTGGTGAGCACGCCGATCACCGCCAGCGTCCACATGCCCTGCTGCACCGCGGCGGTGAAGATGAAGTACTTGCCCCAGAAGCCGGAAAACGGCGGGATACCGGCCATCGAGAACATGAACACCGCAATCGCCATGGCCAGCATCGGGTCGGTGCGGCCGAGGCCGGCAAGGTCGCTCACACCCTCGACGTTGCGCCCCCCACGACGCATGGCGATGATGCAGGCGAAGGTGCCGACGTTCATGAACACATAGGTCAGCATGTAGATCAGCACGCCGCGCACGCCGTCAGCCGTGCCAGCCGCAAGGCCGATCAGCGCGTAGCCCATGTGGCCAATCGACGAATAGGCCATCAGCCGCTTGATGTTCCGCTGCCCGATGGCGGCGAGCGACCCCAGCAACATCGAGGCGATGGCGACCAGCACGATCAGTTGCTGCCACTGCGCCAGTTGCTGGCCGAACGGGCCGGTCAGCAGACGCACCAGCAGCACCATCGCCGCCACCTTGGGTGCGGTGCCCATGAAGGCGGTCACCGGGGTTGGCGCGCCCTCATAGACGTCGGGCGTCCACATGTGGAACGGCACCGCCGATATCTTGAACGCGAGCCCGGCCACGATGAACACAAGCCCCACGGTCAGCCCCGGCGAGGCCTGCTTCGGGTCGGCCATCGCCGTGGCAATGCCGTCGAACGACATGGTGCCGGCAAACCCATAGACCAGCGACACGCCGTACAGCAGCAGGCCGGAGGCGAGTGCCCCGAGCACGAAATACTTCAGCCCCGCCTCGGCCGACCGCCGCTCGTCGCGCGCGAAGGCGGCGAGCACGTAGATCGACAGGCTCATCAACTCCAGCCCGAGATACAGCGTCATCAGGCTCGCCGCCGAGACCATCAGCATCATGCCCACCGCTGCCAGCAGCATCAGGATGGGAAACTCGAAGCGCCGCAGATTCTCGTGATCATTGTAGTCGAGCGACATCACCACGCCGAAGCCAACGGCGGCCAGGATCAGTAGCTTGGCAAAATTGCTATAGGCGTCGACGGCGAACAGCCCGTGATAGCCCACCCCGCCGGCGCCGCTGAGCACCAGAATGCCAGTCAAAAGCACCGCACCCACAGCCATCATCGAGGCCGCGAAAAACACCTTCTCGCCGCGCATCAGCACGCCGATCAGCAGCATCGCCATGGCCGCGCAGGACAGGAAAATCTCGGGAATCGCGAGGTGCCAGTTCACGGCGCAAGCACTCCCGCCAGCTTGGTGGTACTGGCCAGCGCCGCCAGGTGCTTCTCCACCATGCCGTGCACCGTCGCATCCCAGAACACGGTGAAGCTGGAGGGGTAGATGCCCATCCACAACGTGAGCAGCACCAGCGGCGCGAACACCGCCACCTCGCGCGGGCTGAGGTCGAGGATCGAGCGCAGGTCATCGCGCGTGATGCGGCCGAAGATCACCCGCCGGTACAGGTACAACATGTAGGCCGCACCCAGCACCATGCCGAGGCTGCCCAGCAGCGCCAGCCAGAAATTCACCTTGAACGCGCCGACCAGCACCAGGAATTCGCCGACAAACCCGGCAGTGCCCGGCAGGCCGACCGACGCCATCGAGAACAGCATGAAAACCAGCGCGTATTTCGGCATCCGCTCGGCCAGCCCGCCATAGCGGGTGATCTCGCGCGAATGGATGCGGTCGTAGACCACGCCGACGCACAGGAACAACGCGCCCGAAACCACGCCATGCGCCAGCATCTGGAACAGCGCGCCCGACAGCCCCTGCTCGTTCACCGTGAAGATGCCGATCGTCACCACGCCCATATGGGCGACCGAGGAATAGGCGATCAACTTCTTCATGTCGGTCTGCGCCAGCGCCACCAGCGAGGTGTAGATCACCGCCACCACCGACAGCGTGAACACCATCGGCGCAAAATACGCCGTCGCGTCCGGCAACATCGGCACCGAGAAGCGCAGGAAGCCATAGGCACCCATCTTCAGCAGCACGCCGGCCAGAATGACCGAGCCCGCCGTCGGCGCCTCCACATGCGCATCCGGCAGCCAGGTATGCACCGGCCACATCGGCACCTTCACCGCGAAGCTGGCGAAGAAGGCGAGGAACAGCCAGGTCTGCATTGTCGGCGCGAATTTATGCGCCATCAGCACCTGGATATCCGTCGAGCCCGCCGCATACCACATCGCCAACAGCGCCAGCAGCATCAGCACCGAACCGGCCAGCGTGTAGAGGAAGAACTTGATCGCGGCATAGACGCGCCGCGGCCCGCCCCATACCCCGATGATCAGGTACATCGGGATCAGCACACCCTCGAAGAACATGTAGAACACGACGAAATCCAGCGCCGCGAACATGCCGACCATCATGGTTTCCAGCACCAGGAAGGCGAACATGAACTCGCGCACGCGGGTGCCGATGCTCTCCCAACTCGCCAGGATGCAGATCGGCGTCAGCGCGGTCGCCAGCAGCACGAACAGCACCGAAATGCCGTCCACGCCCATTTTGTAGCTGATGCCCCATTCCGGCAACCAGGCCGCCTCCTCGACGAACTGGAATCCGGCACTGGCGGTATCGAAGCGGAACCACAGCACCAGCGACAGCGCGAAGACGATCAGGCTGGTCCACAGCGCCGCCCAGCGGGCGTTGGCGGCCACCGCCTCCTCCGTTCCGCGGATCATCATGATCGCGACACCGCCGACCAGCGGCAGGAAGGTCAGCAGCGAGAGCAGCGGAAAACCGGCCGCATTGAGCGCATTCATGGGCGGGTCACCGGATGATCAGATAGAGGCTGACCAGCACGACGACGCCGATCAGCATGGCAAAGGCATAGTGGGCGATCGATCCGGTCTGCACCTTCACCACCTGCCCGGCACCCTGGTTGGTCAGCGCGGCCAGGCCGTTCGGGATGCCGTCGATGATCTTGGCGTCGCCGACCTGCCACAGCCCGCGGGCCAGCGCGAGGGTCGGCCGCACAAAGATGCGATCGTACAGCTCGTCGAAATACCACTTGTTCAACAGGAAGCGGTACAGCGGGGCAAAGCGCTCCGCCAACTGCGCCGGCACCCCCGGCATGCCCATGTACAGCAGATAGGCCAGCGCGATGCCGGCGATGCCAACCACGCTCGGCGCGAGGCCCACCCAGCCGGGCAGCGCATGCATGTCGTGGATCACGTGGTTGGCCGGGCCGTTATGGATCGAAGCCCCCCAGAACGCCTGCCACTGCTCGCCCACCAACTGGTGGTTGAACACGAACCCGGCCAGCACCGCGCCCGCCGCCAGCACCAGCAGCGGCACGGTCATCGCCGGCGGGCTTTCGTGCACATGGTCCATCGTGTGCTGGTCGGCCCGCGGCGCCCCGTGGAACGTCATGATGATCAGCCGCCACGAATAGAACGCGGTCAGGAACGCGGCGATGATGCCGCACCAGAAGCCATACATCGCAAAGCCGCCATGCGACGCATACGCCGCCTCCAGCACCGCGTCCTTGGAATAGAACCCGGCGAACGGGAACACCCCGGCAAGTGCCAGGCTGCCGACCCACATCATGGCGTAGGTCAGCGGGATCTTCTTCCAGATGCCGCCCATGCGGCGAATATCCTGCTCATCAGACATCGCATGGATCACCGAGCCTGCGCCCAGGAACAGCAGCGCCTTGAAGAAGGCATGCGTCAGCAGATGAAAGATCGACGCCTGATAGGCGCCCACGCCGGCAGCGATGAACATGTAGCCCAGCTGCGAACAGGTGGAATACGCGATGATCCGCTTGATGTCGTTCTGCACGCAGCCGACGGTCGCCGCGAACAACGCCGTGCTGGCACCCACGAACGTCACGAACGCCATGGCATGCGGCGCGTATTCCAGCACCGGCGACATGCGCGCCATCAGGAACACGCCGGCGGTCACCATGGTGGCGGCATGGATCAGCGCGGAAACCGGCGTCGGGCCCTCCATCGCGTCGGGCAGCCAGACATGCAGCCCCAGCTGCGCCGACTTGCCCATGGCGCCGATGAACAACAGGATGCCGATCACCTCGTAGGCGCGGAAGCTCATGCCCAGAAACGCGTAGGCGTCGTTCTGGTGCTGGCCAACCGCGCCGAATATCGCGTCGAACGAAATGCTGCCGAACACCACGAACACCAACGCGATGCCCAACGCGAAACCGAGGTCGCCGATGCGGTTGACGATGAACGCCTTGATCGCCGCAGCACACGCGCTGGGCTTCTGGTACCAGTAGCCGATGAGCAGGTAGCTCGCGAGCCCCACGCCCTCCCAGCCGAAGAACAGCTGCAACAGATTGTCCGACGTGATCAGCATCAGCATCGCGAAGGTGAACAGGCTCAGATAGCTGAAGAACCGATACACCGTGCCATGCGGCTCATGCCCCATGTAGCCCACGGAGTAGATGTGGATCAGGGTCGCGATGAACGTCACCATCGCCACCATCACCGCCGACAGGGTGTCGTAGCGCAGCGCCCAGGTGGCGGTGAAATCGCCCGACGACACCCAGTTGGCCAGGGTGATCACGCCGGGGCTGCCACCGCCGTAGACGAGCGTCACGAACGCCGAGATGCCGCAGACCGCGGCCAGGATCATGCACAGGATGGTCACCGCCTGCGCCGCCCGGTCACCCATCTGGCGGCCGAACAGCAAGGCGATCACCGAGCCGAGCAGCGGCGCGAATACCGCGGTTGCGAATAGCATTTTCGCTCAGCCCTTCACAGGAAATCGGACGTGCGGACGACTGCCGGGACAGCGCGCCCGACGCCCATACGCGTCACCGAGGCATTCATCCGCAAACCCTCAGCCCTTCATCAACGTCACGTCCTCGACCTGGATCGAGCCACGGTTGCGGAAGTAGATCACCAGAATGGCCAGCCCGATCGCCGCCTCGGCAGCCGCCACCGTCAGCACGAACATCGCCATCACCTGGCCCGCCAAGTCGCCAAGTGCCGCCGAAAAAGCGATCAGGTTCACGTTCACTGCGAGCAGGATCAACTCGATCGACATCAGGATGATGATGACGTTCTTGCGGTTGAGGAAAATGCCGAAGATGCCCATCACCAGCAGGATGGCCGACACGGCGAGGTAGTGGCTGAGCGGAACCGGCAGCATCTCAGTGGCCCCCCTTGCCCTGGTCGTCGCGGGCGCCACGGGCGCCACGGTCGTCGCGGGCGCCATCGTCGGCCGGCGCCAGTTCCTTCGGCTTGGGCCGCAGGAAGACGGTGGCCTTGATGCCCGCCCCGCTGGGCATGTCGAGCATTTCCAGCGTGTCGGCCGGCATGCGCCCAATCTGGGCTGCGATGTTCTGATGGCGCGACACGCCGCGGTCGCGCAGCGTCAACACGATGGCGCCGATCATCGCCACCAGCAACACCAAGCCGGCCGCCTGGAACAGCAGGATATAGTCGGTATACAGGATGCGCCCCAGCTGCACCGTGTTCGACACCGAAGGGTCCATCGGGGCAGCGCGCAGCCCGCCCGATTGCGGCGCCAGCGTCCAGCCGCCCAGCACGATCGCCAGTTCGATCAGCATCACGGCGGCCACCGTGGCGCCGATCGGCAGATAGCGCTGGAACCCTTCGCGCAGCTGGGTAAAGTTGATGTCCAGCATCATCACGACGAACAGGAAAAGCACCGCGACCGCGCCGACATACACGATCACCAGGATCATCGCCAGGAACTCGGCCCCGGCCAGCAGGAAAAGTGCCGCGGCATTGAAGAAGGCCAGCACCAGCCAGAGCACCGAGTGCACCGGGTTGCGCGCCGTCACCACCATGCCGGCCGCAATCAGCAGGATGCCCGCGAAAACATAGAACGCGAACGCGGCGATCATCGGCCCATTCTTCTCATCGGTCCCATTCTTCTCATCTGTACGGTGCGTCCTGTTCCAGCCGCGCGGCGATCGCCGGTTCCCAGCGGTCGCCATTCTCCATCAGCTTCGCCTTGTCGTACAGCAACTCCTCGCGCGTCTCGGTGGCGTACTCCAGGTTCGGCCCCTCGACAATCGCATCCACCGGGCAGGCTTCCTCGCACAGGCCGCAATAGATGCACTTTGTCATGTCGATGTCGTAGCGCGTGGTGCGCCGGCTGCCATCGTCGCGCGGCTCGGCCTCGATGGTGATCGCCTGGGCCGGGCACACCGCCTCGCACAGCTTGCAGGCGATGCAGCGTTCCTCGCCATTGGGATAGCGCCGCAGCGCGTGTTCGCCGCGGAAGCGCGGGCTCAACGCCTGGCGCTCGTAGGGGTAGTTGATCGTGACCTTCTTCTTGAAGAAATACTTCATGGTCAACGCCATGCCGCCCACCAGCTCGCTGAGCAACAGGCTGCGCGCGGTACGGTCGAGGAATGCCATGGCGATTTCCTATACGGCCTTGGGCAGCCAGCCCATCGCCAGCAGCACGCCGGCGACAAGCACCAGATAGAACAGCGAGAACGGCAGGAACACCTTCCAGCCCAGGCGCATCAGCTGGTCGTAGCGATAGCGCGGGAAGGTCGCGCGCACCCAGACGAACAAGAACATCACCCCGCAGATCTTCAGCACGAACCAGATCGGCCCGGGGATCCAGGTGAACGGCTCGATTCCGAACGGCGCCAGCCAGCCGCCGAGGAACAGGATCGTCGTCATCGCCGCCATCAAAAACATGTTCGCGTATTCGCCCAGGAAGAACAGTGCGAAGCTCATCGAACTGTATTCCACGAAGAACCCGGCGACGATTTCGCTCTCGCCCTCGGGCAAGTCGAACGGCGAGCGGTTGGTCTCGGCCAGCGTCGAGATGAAGAAGATGATCGCCATCGGGAACAGCGGGATGACGAACCACACCGTCTCCTGCGCCTTCACGATGGCGTTCAGGTTCAGCGAGCCCACGCACAGCAGCACGGTCACGATCACGAAGCCCATCGAGACCTCGTAGCTGACCATCTGCGCCGCCGAGCGCATCGCGCCCAGGAACGGGTATTTCGAATTGCTCGCCCAGCCCGCGATGATGATGCCGTACACGCCCAGCGACGACACCGCGAACAAGTACAGAATCCCCACGTTGATGTCGGCGATCGCCAGGCCGTCGCCCACCGGAATCACCGCCCACGCGATCATCGCCAGCGCGAAGGTCAACATCGGCGCCATAAGGAACAGGATGCGGTTCGCTCCGGTGGGAACGATCGTCTCCTTCATGAACATCTTGATGGCATCGGCAAAGGGCTGGAACAAGCCGAACGGCCCCACCACGTTCGGCCCGCGGCGCAGTTGGATTGCGGCCAAGATCTTGCGCTCGGCCAGCGTCATCATGGCGACCGAAATCAGCAACGGCACCAGGATCAGCAACGCCTTGCCCACCGTCAGGAGCAGGATGCCAAGCGGGTGGGTGAAGAAAAAATCGACCATCGCCGCTACTCCGCCGCCTCGGCCCGCGCGGGCGTGATGTAGGTCGCGGTGCATTCCGCCATGGTGGGGCTCGCACGGCTGATCGGGTCGGTCTGGTAGTAGTTGGCGATGGTGGGCACAAAGCCCGCCCCACCCACGGCCGCCGCATTGCCCGCGGGGCCCGCCAGGTCGGTGCAGCCGAAGCGCGGCAGGATATCGACGCGGGCAAACACCGGGTTCACCCGCTCCAGCCGCGCCCGCAGCGCCTCGATGCTGTCATACGGCAGCGTCTTGCCCACCACCGCACTGAAGGCGCGCAGAATGGTCCAGTCAGCGCGCGCATCGCCCGGCGGATACACTGCAAGCTGGCCGCGCTGCACCCGCCCCTCGGTGTTCACATAGGTGCCGTTCTTCTCGGTATAGGCCGCACCCGGCAGGATCACGTCGGCACGGGCGGCCCCGCGATCGCCGTGATGGCCCTGGTAGATCACGAAGGTGCCCGAACCGATTTCTGCGGTGTCGATCTCATCGGCACCCAGCAGCCACAGCACGTCCACGCCCCCGCCCCCCCCCAGCATGGCGGACCGGCCCTTGCCGCCCGGCCCGGGCAAAAA
>Ga0105044_10008629_pt1 | contig 13989 bp, 14 predicted proteins | sample MAT01_FD_78092 | JGI IMG/M metagenome (GOLD analysis project Ga0105044, IMG submission 78092) | Freshwater microbial communities from Lake Fryxell liftoff mats and glacier meltwater in Antarctica - MAT-01 | ecosystem: Environmental > Aquatic > Freshwater > Ice > Liftoff microbial mat | place...
CCTTCAACGCCTTTTCCGCCACCGCTTCGAGCTTGGGCCTGGCCGAGGCGAAGTCCTTTTTGGCGACCGCGACCAGGGCCATGCCGACATCGGATTGGAGCGACCCCTGGCCGGGGTAAAGCTTCTGGAAGTCCCGAAAGGCCGCCTCGGCGCCCGCGAGATCGCCTTTGGCCAGATAGACGCTGCCGAGGGTGGCGGAGGCCTGCTGCACCCAACTCGCCGGCATGCCCCGGTACTTGGTGAGCAGCGCGCGCAGGGCGGCGATCGCGGCATCGTATTTTTTCTCCTGATACTGGGTGAGCGCCTGATTCAGCTCGGCCGGCGCGGCCATGCGCACTTCCTTGATCTGCGCGAGCGGCCTGCTGAACCGGCCCTTGCCGTCCGGGGTGGCGATGTCGAGCTGGAGACCCGAGCTGGAAACGCCGAAGACTTTCACGCGCTGGACCTCATCGTTCCGCAGCACGAGCTCGGCATCGGTCTGTGCGAAAGCTGCGCCACTGAGCAGGAAAGCGCCTGCGAGGAGAGAAAGGTTTTGCCGGAATCGAACGGAGGGACGTAGCTTCATGCGCTTTTCGCGGAGACCAAAGTATGGACCGGCCCGCGCGAAATCAATCCCCAATCCGCTCCCACACATGGTCAATCTCATCCGCCGCTTTCAGCAACCGCTCCTCATTGCGATCACCATCCTCGTGATCATTTCTTTTGCGGTGCTCTACAATTCCGACTCCATCGGGCGGCTCGGCGCAGACCGCGTCGCGACCGTGAATGGGCGGGGCATCTCGATCGCCGACTACCAGCGGGGGCTGCGGATGTGGGACCTCGCGAGCGGCCTGGGCCTGCGCGAACTCGTGGGCAGCCTCGGGATGCCGGCGACCTCCGAAGACGAGTTTCGCCGCAACTTCGTGCTCGGCTCGATCGTGCTGCGGGAAGCGGCGACGCGTTTCGGGGTGAGTGCCTCCGATGTGGAGGTGGCCGAGGCGATCAAGGCCGTGCCGGAGTTTCAGACCAATGGGCAATTCGATCGGGCGAAGTACCAGCAGATCGTGCAGGTGGCGCTCAGCTCGCGCGGCATGACCGAGCTGCAGCTCGAGGAGATCGTGCGCGACGACCTCGTGCTCAAAAAAGTGAAGGCGCTGCTCGGGGCCACCATCGCCCCGTCGCCCTCCGAGGTGCGCGCCGCCTACGTCCGCGATCAGCAGAAGACCGTGGCCTCCGTGGTGCGGCTGAAGCTCGCGGACTTCACGGCCGGCCTGACGATCGCGGAGGAGGACGTGAAAAAGGCGCACGAAGAGCGCAAGGGATCGCTGAACACCCCGGAGAAGCGGAAGGCCAGGTACATCGCGCTCGTCCTGCCGGAGGCGGAAAAACCCCTCGCCAGCAAGGAGCGCGTCGAGGCGCTCAAGGGGCTCGCGGATCAGGCCAATGATTTCTCGCAGGCGCTGCTCGAGCCGGACGCGAAGTTCGACGAAGTCTCGGCCAAGCTCGGCCTCCCGGTAAAGCAATCGGGCGAGATCGCCGAGACCGATACACCGTCCGAACTCGGGGCGAGCGGTGCGGTGGTGAGCGCGCTTTTCGATCTCAAACCCGAGCAGCCGACGAGCGATGTCGTGGGTACGGAAAAGGGGTACTATGTGGTGCATCTGGACGCCGTGATCGCCGCGCGCCCGCTCACCCTGGAGGAAGCCCGGGGGCAGCTCATCGAGAGCCTGAAACAGGAGCGGGCCAGCGAGGCCATGGACCTGAAGGGCGCCGCGCTCCGCACCCAGATCGACGCGGCCGTGAAAGCGGGGAAATCCTTTACTGACGCCGCCACGGCCGCCGGAGCGAAAGCGGAACCGTTTCCCGCCTTTTCGCGCCGCGAACCGAAATTTGACCAACCCGATGCGCAGGAGGTGATGATGGGCGCGATCGACCTCGCGGAGGGAGAGACCAGCGCCTTCATGCCGACCGCCAGTGGCGGAGCGCTGGTCCATGTGGAGAAGCGTGAGCCGATCGATGACGCGAAGTTTGGACGGGAAAAGCAGCTCACCGTCCTGAGCCTCTCCCGCGGTCGCCGGGAAGCCCTTTTCAGTGAGTGGTTCAAGGATCGCCGCAAGGAAGCAGGCCTCCCGCCGGCGGCGACGCCGCCCCCGGCCGCGTGAGCGGAGCCCGGCCATGAGCGAGGCGCAGGCAGTCGAGCAGCTCTTCGACGACGCAAATGGCGATCTCGCTCTTGGCGAGTTGGAGGCCGCGGTCGAGAAGTATCGCCGCTGCACCGAGCTGGATCCGGCATTCTTCGACGCCTGGCACGCGCTCGGCATGGCGCTCATGAAGATCGGGCGCTACCCGGAGGCGATCGAGGCCGGCCTGAAGACGGTGGAGTTGAGCCCGAACGATCAACTCGCCTGGTCGAGCCTTTCGCTTTTCTACGTGCGTGCGGATCGGATCAAGGATGCGGAAGCCGCCGGCGCCAAGGCCAAGATCCTTGGCTGGGGTGGGAAGATCAAAAAGGGTTGATCGCCGCGAGGTTGACTGCCGGCCGCAGTCCGCACACTTTTTTGCATTCTGACGGTTTAGCGGTTCAACCCCATCTCACCCACACCCATTCCATGAGCCTCCTCGATTCCATCCTCGGCGCCGTCCTCGGCGGCAGCGGCAGCAACGACAAAAACCAAATGCTCATCAAACAGGTGATGAGTCTCGTCTCTGGCCAGGGAGCGCAAGGCGCAAGCCAGGGCGCTTCGGGTCTCGCCGGCCTCATCGGCCAGTTCCAGAAAGCCGGCCTCGGCGATGCCGTGAATTCGTGGATCGGCACCGGACAGAATCAGCCCGTGAACGGCGCGCAGATCGAGCAGGCGCTCGGCTCGGATCGCATCCAGCAGTTTGCGCAGCAGATGGGCATGGGCGGCAGCGAAGTCAGCGACGTGCTCTCCAAGCTCCTCCCGCAAATCATCGACAAAGTGACGCCCACCGGCAGCGTGCCGCCGAAGAACGATCTGCAAGGGCTGCTCACCGGCCTGCTCGGGCAGCTCGGCGGTCGGAGCTGAGGGCGTCCCGGTTTTCCCGGCGGAAGTTCGGTTGTCGCGCGCCTTGGGGGCGTGCTAGCCTTCGACCCATGTCCGTCAAAGAAATCGTTCACCGCTTCATCGACGAAGTGCCCGACGACGACCCGTGGCTGCTCGATCTCTACGAGCAGGCGCGCTTGAAAAAGGCGCTCGATGAGGCGGAGGCAGACGTCCAGGCGGGGCGGGTGCTGACCTTCGAGGAAGCAGATCGGCGGATGCGCGAGAAATGGGTGAAGCGAGCCTCTCAGTCGAGTTGACCGAGTCGGCCTACGCCGATCTCTCCAGCATCGACGACTATTGGACCGACCGCGGCGAGGCGTGGCGCGGCGAGAAGTACTACTGCGATCTTCGCGATTTCGCGCTGCGCGAACTTTCCGACCCAAGCGCCGCGCGCCGCGGTCGCCGCGCCCGCGTCCGCGAGCATCCGGAAGCCCGCGCCATTCTCGCCTTTGGCGTCTATCGCGTCATCTATCGCATCGACGAGGCGGCGGCTCGTGTGGAAGTTCTCCGTTTCTGGCACGCCCATCGCGACACGCCGCCGCTCAGCTAGCCCCGCCCCATGCCCCACTTCTTCATCACCACCGCCATCGACTACACCAACGCCGCGCCGCACATCGGCCACGCCTATGAAAAAGTGCTCGCCGATGTCCTCGCCCGCTACCATCGGCTGAAAGGCGACGACGTTTTCTTCCTCACCGGCGTCGATCAGCACGGGCAGAAGGTCCAGCAATCCGCCGAAAAGCAGGGCATCGCGCCGCAGGAGTTTGTCGATGGCGTCACGCAGAAATTCGTCGCCCTGTGGGACAAGCTCGACGTGCGCTACGACGCCTGGGCCGCGACCACCGAGGCGAAGCACAAGGACTGCGTGCGCGCCAATCTCCAGATGCTCTGGGACGACAAGGTGCCCGGCACTGACCGCAGCCGCTGGCTCTACAAAAAGACCCAGCGCGGATTTTACAGCGTGCGGCAGGAGCAATTCCTCACCGACAAGGAGCGCAACGATGCGGGCGAGTTTGGCCCCGAGTGGCAGCCCGTCGAGGAACGCGAGGAGGAAAACTTCTACTTCCGCCTCACCGCCCATCCCGACCTCGGCTTTGACCCGAAGCAGTGGCTCCTCGACCTCCTCGACCGGCGCAGCGCCGGGGGCCGGCCGTTCGTCGTCCCCGACTTCCGCGTCGCCGAACTGCGCAACGCCGTGGAAAAACTCGATGGCGATCTGTGCATCTCGCGCCCCGCTTCGCGGCTGAAGTGGGGCATCCCGTTCCCCGAAAGTTTCGGCGCGGGCTTCGTCACCTACGTGTGGTTCGACGCCCTCGTGAACTACATCACCTACGTCCCCGGCCACGACCCGCAATTCCGCGAGCGCGCCGCGGCGGAAGCGACGCCCGGCTCATTTGCGGACTGGTGGCCGCCGCTCCACGTCATCGGCAAGGACATCATGATCCCCGCGCATGGCGTCTATTGGCCCATCATGCTCAAGGCGCTCGGCTTCACCGACGACGAGATGCCCACGCTGCTCGTCCACGGCTGGTGGAACATCGCCGGGGCGAAGATGAGCAAGAGCCTGGGTAACGTCGTCGATCCGAACTTACTCGCGGATAAGTATGGAGCGGAGGCGCTGCGGTACTACCTCATGAGCGACATCGCGACGGGAAAGGACGCGGACTTTTCGGAGGAGAGGCTCGTCCTGCGTTACAATACGGACCTCGCAAACAACCTCGGTAATTTGGTGAATAGGACGCTGAACATGGCGCAGAAATATCGGGACGGAAGACTGAGCAAACATCCCAACGAGGGCCTGCAATCACGCGCTGGGTATTGTGTCTCTGCAAACGCAGCCTGCTTCGATTGGTTTTCCGTGGATGGCGCACTGAACCAAGCCGAGTTGCTTGCCACTGAGGCGAACCAATTCGTTGAACAGAAAGCGCCGTGGAAGCTCGCAAAGGATCCGGCTCAAGCGGAGCAGCTCGACGCCGTTCTTTACCACCTCGCCGAGTCCCTCCGCATCATCGCCATCCTCATCTCCCCCGTGCTCCCGAACGCTGCCGCCGGCATCTTCGCGCAGCTCAACTGGACCGGGCCGATGACGCTCGCCGAAGCCGACTGGGGCAAGCTCCGCGACGGCCACATCCTCGGCCAGCCCACTCCACTTTTCCCGCGCATCGAGGCACCCAAGGAGTAGGGGCGCCCTCGCCCCGAGTTTCACCGCCAGCGGCCGAACGAAAGCGACACGGGGCGGGGGCGCCCCTGCTCCTTGGTGGCGTCAGAAGAACCGCCGGTACTCCTCCACCCGCGCCTCGAGTTTGGCGCGGAGCTGGGCGCGCGGGTCGGGCGCTTCGCCGCCGCGGGCCGCGGCCACGCAGAGCTGGGTGAGCGCTTCCACATCGGCGATGGAGACAAACTCCGGCTCGATCCGCGTCTCGGGGCCGCAGTTGTGATAGTTGCCGAGCGCCACGCAGAGCGCCGCGCAGCGGTAGCCGTAGAGTTGATACGCCGTGGCCTCGCAGGTGCCGCCGCTCATCAGGCAGCGCTGCGCGGGGAGCTTTGACTCCTGCGCGCGCTGCCAGAGCGTCGCCGTGGCATCGGGATCGAAGATCGACGTCCGGTCGCCGACGCGCACGATCACCCCTTCGCCCATCTTTCCCGCACCGGGCGCCTTCTCCGAACTCGTCTCCAGCGACACGATCGTGACCGCGCGCGGCACGCGGCCAGAGCGGGCGAGTCGGATGGCGCCGACGAAGCCCACCTCCTCGGCGCGCGTGAACAGCCCGTAGCACGCGCACTCCGCGCTCGCGGCCTCGAGTTCCTGAAACATCGCGACGATCGCCGCGCAGCCGATGAGGTCGTCGCAAGCACGGGAGTAAATGCGTCCGTCACGGACTTCGCACGCCGGCAGATCCCACATCGCAAAGGCCCCGAAGTCGCGCACCGGCGGCTTTGCGGCCCGATACTCCTCCGGCACGCCGCCGAGGAATTCCTCCCCGACAAATCCCGGGTGATCCATGTGCGCGGCAAAGGCATACTCCGCCATTTCCTGCCCGCGCTGGTAGTGCGCGAGCACATTGCCAAAGGCGTCCTGCTCGACGCAGACGTGCGGACACTGCGCGAGTTGCATCAGGATCTCCGCGCGCACGGCGTCTTCGTGGAAAGGGGCGGTGGGCTGGGCGAGCAGGGTGCGGATGGTGGTGAGGAGGCGGTCCATGAGTGCAGCGTGCAGGGTGACTGGGGATTGGTGGATGGAAAAGCGCGCGCACACAATCCACTCTTCACGCGTCGCCATCCACGCTTCACTCTCCCGCACCTGTGTCCGCCTGGAAATCCTTCCGCCACCGCCTCGAGGCCCGCGCCTGTCGCTGGCTGGCGTCGGGCATTCCCCGGCTGTCGCGGCGGCGGTGTGTGAAGCTCGGGTGGGTGCTCGGCGATCTCGCCTACTTCCTCGATGCGCGCGGTCGCGCGGTCGCGCGGGCCAATCTCGAATGCGCTTTCGCCGACCGCTACCCGCCCGTGCAGCGACGGGCGATCGCCCGGGCGTCGTATCGGAATTTTGCCCGCACCATGCTCGATCTTTTCTGGGCGCAGCGGCTGACGGCGGAAAGCTGGGGCGAGTGGCTCCGGCCCGAGGGCTTTGACACGCTGCGCGAGCGGCTGGAACGCGAGCAGCGGGGCGCGATTTTCCTCGGCGTGCATCAGGGCAATTGGGAATGGGCGAGCCTCGTGTGTGGCTGGCTCGGCTTTAGCAATGTGGTCGTCGTCGAGAACTTCAAAAACCCGCGGCTCACCGATCTTTTCCGCGCGCTGCGCGAGCACTCGGGCCAGACCATCATCGCGCAGGAAAACTCGTTGCTCCGGATGGTGAAGACCGTGAAGCGCGGCGGCACGACCGGGATGCTCTGCGACCTGAATCTCCGCCCGACGCAGGCGGCGACGGTCATCGCGGGCTTCGGTCTGGAGATGTGCGTGCCGCTGCTCCACGCGGTACTGGCCGACCGCGCGGGGGCGCTGCTCGTCCCGGTCGTCACCGAGCCATGCAATGACGGCACGGTGCGCATCGTCGCGCGACCCGCCGTGGAGTTTCCGCCCGGCGCGAGTGTGCGGGAGATCGCCCAGCGGTGCTGGGCGGTCTTCGAGCCGTGCATCCGCGCGCGGCCCGATCTGTATCTGTGGCCGTACAAGCACTTCCGCTACCGCCCGGCGGAGGCGACGCGGCCGTATCCGGCGTATGCCCACGTCTCCGGAGCGTTTGCCAGGCTGCGCCGCCGGTTGGAGGCGGAAGCCGGCCGTTGAAGAATCTCCGGTGGCGTTCTTGCAATAAGCCGCCGAATCCGCACTGTTCCTGCTCATCCCCGCGGAACGCGAAACCGTAACCTTGTTGTGAACAAAGAAATCTTCCTCAGTCCCTTCGCCCTCGGCTTTTACCTCGGCTGTGTCTTCCTCCTGCTCGCCCTCTACCAACTGCTGAAGCTGAAGGGGGAATTCCGTCGCTACCGCAGCTACCTGAGCGACAAGCTGCAGATCGAGGCCGAGTCCATGCAGCGGATCAAGGCCGAGCAGGAAACCCTGCGCAAGGAGAACGAAAATCTCCGGGTGAAAGTGAATTCCCTGAACGACACCTCCGAACGCAAACTGCAGCGCGATCTCGAAATCTTTGCCCGGGCCGAGAAGCGGATGCTCATCTCCGCGCCCGGTTTTGCCCCGGCCTGGGAGACGGCCAAAAACGAGGCGCACCATGACTTGGGCGAGGAGGAGAGTGGCAAGGCGCAACCGAAGCGCATCTTTGCCCGGCTCTTTGGCGGCGGGGCCGGCACCGCGACCGTCGCGCTCCCGGCCAAGGAAGAGCCGAAGCACGACGGGGAAAACGGGCACAAGTCGTAGGGGAGGGCGCGGGGCCAATGTCCAAGGACCAATGTCCAAGGACCAGGGAAGCCCCAACGGCAAATCCCCGAACCGCCGCGAGCATCACGCCCGGGTCATTGGTGGTTCCCTGGACATTGGTCCGTGGTCCTTGGACATTGGTCCACTCTACGCTTTCACCCGCTCGATGTGGGCGCCGAGGCCGTTGAGCTTTTCGTCGATGGATTCGTACCCGCGGTCGATGTGATACACGCGGTTCACTTCAGTGATGCCCTCGGCATGCAGGCCGGCGAGGACGAGCGCGGCGGAAGCGCGCAGGTCGCTGGCCATCACGGGCGCGCCGCTGATCCGCTCGACGCCTTTGATGATCGCGGTGGGACCGTTGAGCGAGATGTCCGCGCCCATGCGTTTCAACTCGGAGACGTGCATGTAGCGCTGGGGAAAGATGGTCTCGGTGATGACGCTGATCCCAGGCGTCCGCGCGAGCAGCGCGCACATCTGCGCCTGCATGTCGGTCGGGAATCCGGGATACGGCTCGGTCGTGATTTCGAGCGCCTTCGCCGCCCCGTTGCCTTTGATGGTGACGGTGTCTTTTTCCGAGGTGATCTCGAATCCCGCGCGCTTCAGCGTGTCGATGACGGACGTCAGGTGCTCGGCATTGACGCGGCGCAGCTTCACCTCGTGCCCGGCGATCGCGCCGGCGACGAGGAAGGTCCCGGCTTCGATGCGATCGGGGATGACTTCATGCTCCGCGCCGTGCAATTCCTTCACGCCTTCGATGAGGATGCGCCGGGTGCCTGCGCCTTCCACTTTCGCGCCCATCTTGTTTAAGAAGTTCGCGAGATCGACGACCTCCGGTTCCGCGGCGGCGCTCTCGATCACGGTCACGCCTTCGGCGAGCACGGCCGCCATCATCACGTTGTCGGTGCCGAGCACGGTGGGCCCTTGCTTGCCACGCAGATTGATCACGCCGCCGCGCAGATCTCCGGCGAAGACTTTTACATTGCCGGCGTCGATGCGGTGCGCGGCGCCCAGGGCCTCAAAGCCTTTGAGGTGCAGGTCGATCGGGCGATCGCCGATGACGCACCCACCCGGCAGCGAGACCGTCGCCTCCTTTTCCCGACCGAGCAGCGGGCCGAGCACACAGACGGAGGCGCGCATCTTGCGCACGATCTCGTAAGGCGCCTCGGTGATGATCTTCTCGGCCTGCACGGTGACGGTGCCGCTGGCCCGCTCCACATGCGCCCCGAGATGCGAGAGGATCTGCAGCATGTAGTGGATGTCGCTCAGATCGGGCACGTGATGGATCACGCACGGCTCCCTGGTCAGGAGCGTGGCGGCGAGGATCGGCAGGGCGGAGTTTTTCGAGCCGCTGATGCGGACCGTGCCGGAGAGTTTGCTGCCGCCATGAACGAGGATTTTATCCATAAGTCGCGAAGAGAAATCGGTCGCGCCCTTGGTAGTCGCTGACGCTGCGGATGTCTTGGAAATTGTGCCCGGCGAGGACGGTGCCGAGGCTCGCGGCCTGGTCGTGGCCGATCTCGAGCGCGAGCCGGCCACGCAGAATACGCGGGGCGTCGGCGATGAGGCGGCGGAGGAGCGCGGTGCCATCGGCGCCGCCATCGAGCGCCGGGCGCGGATCGCGCTGCACCTCGGCGGAGAGGGTGGGGATTTCCGCCGTGGCGACGTAGGGGAGATTTGCGACGAGGAGGTCGAACTCGCCAGTGGCGGCGGCCAGCAGGTCGCTGCGGACCAGGGCCACGCGCTCCGCGAGCCCGAGGCGCGCCGCATTTTCCCGGGCCAGCGCGAGCGCTTCTTCGGAGACGTCCACGGCCTCCACGAGCGCCGCTGGCCAGGCGGCGGCGAGGGTGAGGGCGATCGCACCGCTGCCCGTGCCGACGTCGAGGAGTCGGCGGGGCGGCGGGCCGGCGAGCAGGAGTTCGCAGAGCTGCTCGGTCTCCGGGCGCGGGATGAGCGCGCGCCGGTCGGAGGCCAGGGTGTGCCCGCAAAACTCCACCGTGCCGAGCAGATGCTGCAGCGGCTCGCCCGCGGCCCGCCGTTTCACCAGGCCCCGGAGCGGTTCGAGCACGCCTTCGTCGAGCGGTCGGTCAAATTCGAGGTAAAGGTCCATGCGCTTCTTGCCGAGAACGTGAGCGAGGAGGTGCTCGATGTTCAGCCGCGGGCTCTCGATCCCGCACTTGAGAAAGTAGGCGGTGGTCGCGGTGATGACCTCGAGCACGGATTTCATGGGGCGCAGCTTGTAGAGGGGGAGTGCGAGGGGCGCAAACTTCGCCGGAGGTGCGCCTTCGGCAGGCGGTATGGAAATTACAGCCGTGGCACGAAGCCTGCATCACCAGAGGCCATGAGCGCTCTTGCACCGACGGCCATTCTTCCGTGGTCCCAGTCTCACGCGCCGGCTCCGAGATCGCCCCGGCGCGCCGTGGCGGATGGAGTGGGTTCAGACTATCACGCCGTGTTTGGCCCGGGCGGGATCGTCGCACAGGCGCGGGACGGATTCATCGCCGCCCGCTTCAGCCCGTCGCAACCGCTGCGCATCAAGCACACGCCCGGCTTGCGCGCGCTGCAATCCGTGGCGCTGCCAGAGCCATCGGTCACCTTCTCCTACTTCATCCCGTGGGAAGCCGAGGCGCTCGCTGCCTGAAACCATTCCGGCGCGGGCTTTCCGGAGGGCCACGGGCGATTCCCGCTCGCCAAAAGTCTGCGCCCCTTTCATCGTCGGCCAGATGAAAGTTTCACTGCTCGCCCTTTGCACCCTGCTCGCCCCGCTCGCCGCCATCGCGGCGGATACCGCTGCGGAAACCGCCTACACCGCGCTCCGCGTCGTGGGAAAAAAAGAACGCGATGCGCTCAATCGCGTGCTCGAAGTGCGCGGGCGCAACGGCCAGCCGCAGCCCGAAGTGTGGAAGATCACCATCCAGGAGCCGCAGGCGCGCGGCGGGTTGCGGGAGTATGAAGTGCAGCGCGGTCGCATCATCGCCCAGCGCACCCCCACGAGCCGCCCTTACGGCGGGGCCATGAATTTCGGGCAGCTCAATCTCGATTCCGACGGCGTCTTCACCATCGTGAATCAGGAAACGCAGGAGCGGGGCATCGTCTTCGGCCGGCTCGAGTACACCTTGAAAGCGGGCACTGGCGGTGGCGCCCCCGTCTGGCAGGTGGACCTCTACGACGGCTCGCGGCGCACCGGGCGCTACGTGGTCGCGGCGGATAGCGGGGCGGTGCTCGATCGGGACGTGCAAGGCGCGGCTCCGCAGCCCGCACCGCGCAGCACGCGCCGCAGTGGCAGCGGTGAGCGCGTGGAGGATCGGGACTTTGTGAATCAGGGGCGCGACCCGGAGGAAGGGAATCTCCCGCCAGTCTCCAGTGGTCGCTGGTCGGAGCCCGGCGAGAAGTTTCGCAGCGTCCAAGATTTCTTCCATCGGGTTGGCAAGCGCTTCGAACGCCGGGGCGATCAGCTCAAGCGATTCTTCGTCGGCGACGAGCCGCGCTGAGGAGTCGGCTTGCGGTCGGGGAAAAAGGGAACGCCGAATCGCGGGCGGAGTGTGGCGCGTGGCCGGGGATTTCTGGATGCTTGCCACCTCGGAAGCCGGGGGCTAAGCAGCGCCCATGTTTCCATCGCTCGCGGTTTCGCTCTCCCTGCCCGGTCTTCCTCTCGCCGCCTCGCCTGGCATCCTCCTCGGGGTGCTCGGGCTGGCCGTCCTCCTCGTCGCGATCGTCCTCTTCAACTTCCTCGGCATCTTTGTCCGCGCCTGGGTCGCCGGCGCCTACGTCGGCCTCGGCAATATGGTGGCGATGCGGCTCCGCGGCGTGCCGGTGGCGCAGATCGTCGATAGCCGCATCACCGCGGTGAAGGCCGGGATCCAACTCGAAACCGATCCGGTCGAGGCCCACTACCTCGCCGGTGGCAATGTGCAGCAGGTGGTGCTCGCCCTCATCGCCGCGGACAAGGCGGCCATCCCGCTCGACTTCGATCGCGCCTGCGCCATCGACCTCGCCACCAAGGGCACCGGCAAAACCGTGCTCGAGGCCGTGCGCACGAGCATCAACCCAAAGGTCATCGACTGCCCGAATCCCGCCACCGGCAAGACCACGATCGACGGCGTGGCCAAGGATGGCATCGGCGTCAAAGCCCGGGCGCGCGTCACGGTGCGCTCGAATCTCGACCGCTTCGTCGGCGGCGCCACCGAGGAAACGATCATCGCCCGGGTCGGCGAGGGCATCGTGAGCGCGATCGGCAGCGCCGACAGCTACAAACTCGTGCTCGAAAATCCCGACCGCATCTCCAAGACCGTGCTCGCCAAGGGCCTCGATAGCGGCACCGCCTTTGAGATTCTCTCCATCGACATCGCCGACGTGGACATCGGCGAAAACATCGGCGCCAAGCTCCAGGCCGAGCAGGCCGATGCCGACAAGCGCGTGGCCCAGGCCAAGGCCGAAGTGCGGCGCGCCGCAGCCGTCGCCGTCGAGCAGGAAATGAAAGCCCGCACCCAGGAGATGCGGGCCAAGGTCGTCGAAGCCGAGGCCCAGGTGCCCGAAGCCATGGCCGCCGCCTTTCGCTCGGGCAATCTCGGCATCATGGACTACGTGCGGATGAAGAACGTCGAGTCCGACACCCAGATGCGCGAGTCCATCGCGGGCACCGATCGCGGCCAGGACTCGGCCCGATGATCTCCCTCGCCGCCGGCGGAGGAGACTTCGTCTTCCTCGCGGTCATGCTCGTCTTCGGGCTGCTGAACTGGCTGGCGAAAAAGGGCAAGGAAGAGCAGCCGAAGGCACCGGCGAAAGCCAGTCGGCCCCCGCGCCCCGCGCCGTCCGCGCCCGGGGAGACCTCCGAAGAGGAGCGGATGCGCCGCTTTCTCGAAGCACTCGGAGTACCTTCCGACGCCCCGCCCCCCCCCGTGCCCGTTCCGCCCTCGCTGCCGCCAAGGCCTCCTCGCGCTCAACCCCGGCCCATTCCGCAGCCCAAGCCGCGCCCGGCACCCGTACACTCGCTGGACGAGGCCGACGCGCCCACTGAAGCCTACGCCAACCTTCATCTCCCGGAGTTGCGCACTCCCGAGATGCCGGCCTTCGAGACCGTCAGTTCCCGCGTCTCTGCGGATGACGACGGCGCCTATGTCACCGTGAGCGGCGCAGTCTCCGCCGTGCCCGGCTCCACCCGTCTCGCGGACCTCAAGCCGGCGGACCGGGAAACCGGTCCCGCGGTCCTGGCCATCCGGGCCGCACTCCACTCCCGCGCCGATCTGCGCACCGCGCTGATCCTGCGCGAGATCCTCGGTCCGCCGCGCAGCATGCAGTCGTAGCCAGTCGATCGCACCGAGTGCGGAGGCCGCGGCGCCTGGGCGTGCATCGTCTCGAGATTGTGTGGCCGAGCGGTCTCGCGCGGTCCGCGCATCGCCTCCCCCGCAGCGCAGAGGGTCGCCCCTGCCGGCACCTCGGAAGTCTCCTGTGGTCGGATCAGTCTTAAAAAATTGGAGACATCCAATCCTGATCGAGGACGCGAAGTTCCTACTGAACCCTCCAACCCTATGACCGAACAAAACGAATATCCCGCACAAGATGCCATCGCTGTTTTAGCTCACTGTTTCTGGGAGGAAGAAGGCCATCCGGACGGAAAGGCAGAGGAACATTGGCAGAGGGCGGAAGCGAAGCTTTGTGATGGGGAACCAGCCAAGCAACAGGCTCAAGGGCAAGTCGATGAGTTGCGAAACTAGCCAACCCACAGTCCAAAGATCAGATGCGACGGACCACGATCGAAGACCCCCTCCACCGCGAGTTGAGAGATCTCCACCGTGCCGAAGATGAACTTGTGAAGGCGCTGCCGAAGATGGCCCAGGCTGCGACTAATGCGGATCTCAAGGCACAGTTCGCCGGGCGTCTTTAACAAACCAAACGGTCACGTCGAGCGGCGCGACCAGATCGCGGAGCAGCTCGGGAAGAAGCTCGCCGGCCACAAGTGCGCTGCGACGGCGGGATCGGTCGAAGAGAGCTCGGATCTTGTCGGTGAGGATGCCGCGGTCAATGTGCGCGACGCCGGACTGATCGGTGCGGCGCAACGCGTCGGGCATTACGA
>Ga0105044_10008631_pt1 | contig 13989 bp, 17 predicted proteins | sample MAT01_FD_78092 | JGI IMG/M metagenome (GOLD analysis project Ga0105044, IMG submission 78092) | Freshwater microbial communities from Lake Fryxell liftoff mats and glacier meltwater in Antarctica - MAT-01 | ecosystem: Environmental > Aquatic > Freshwater > Ice > Liftoff microbial mat | place...
CTTGCCGGTGTGGTGCAGTTCGACCACCGCCATGACGTTGTGCTCGACCGTCATGCCGCGGAAGATCGACGCCTCCTGCGCCAGATAGCCCAGACCCATGCGGGCGCGCTGGTACATCGGCTGGGCCGTGATGTCCTCGCCGTCCAGCCAGATGGTGCCCGAGTCGGGCGGGATCAGGCCGGTGATCATGTAGAAACAGGTGGTCTTGCCAGCCCCGTTCGGCCCCAGCAGGCCCGCGACCTGGCCGCGTTCGACATGCAGCGAGACATCCCGCACCACCTGCCGCTGCCCGAACGAGCGGGCGATATGCTCGACCCGCAGACCGGTCAGGCGCGCGGTCTGGACCGCCGGGGTCGCCGGTGTCTCGGTCAGATTCAGCGCTGAGAGTTCCTTGCGGGCCAATTTTCAGTGTGAGCCGGGGCTCAGTTCCCGCTGTTGTCTGGGTAGAAAACGCCGCGGATGCGCCCGTTGGACGCCCCCTCCATGCGGGCCGACTCGGTGCGGGTGTTGTAGGTCAGCCGGCCGCCAGTGAGCACGTTCTGGCCCTGGGTCAGGATGACGTCGCCGGTCACCACCACCTCGTCATTGGTCAGCGAATAGACCGCGCGATCACCGCGAATGGTCTGGGTCGGAGTGACGAAATAGACATTCCCAGCGGCCTCGACGCGATTCAGAGCGCCGCTCGCGCCGAAGCCGTTGATCGAGTCGGCGCGCAGACGGTTCTGGCCCTGGATGACCTCCGCGCGACCCCGCAGGGCAAAGCCCCCTTGGGTGACCTCGCCGGTGTCGGCACCGAAGGACACCGCGCCGCCGCCGGCCGTGATCGCCTGGGGCGGAGTCTGCGCCCCGCCGAGGGTCGGGATCGCCACCACGGCGAGCGCCAGCGCCACCGCCGCGAACGAGGTCTTCCGGGTTCTGGTCATGCTCATCCGTCCGACCTCGCGGGGTTGAGGGTCCCGCGCACCTTGTTATCGCCCGAGCCGCGAAACTCGACCCGCTCGCCCTGTTCCCGGATCACATAGGACGAAGCGCTGATGGTTCCAAGCGGGCCGGAGCCTTCAACACCCTTTGATCCGGTCACCACGCCGGTCGATGTGTCGACCACCGCCTCGGGCGTGACCAGCGTAAAGCCCGAGCCGCCGTCCGAAATCCGCACGTTCGGGCCGATGGTCACGGTCTTGCCCGCCTCGTTATAGGTGCCGCCGTCCGCCGTCATGGTGGTGACCTTGCGGCCGCCGAGGTTCAGCCGCAGCGACGGGCCGACCAGACGGAACTGGCCGGTGGCCGGATCGCGCACCGCCCCCCTGGCCCCGATCACGAAGCTTCGGCCCTCGGCGTCCTGGCCGTGGAACATGGGGTTGTCGAGACGAATTTCGCGGCTGGTCCCGGCCTTGCGCTCGACGTCCGACATCACGCCGCGCAGCACGATCCAGCTGACCGTGCCCCCCGCCAGCACGACGATCGCCACCGGCAGCACCCGCCGCAGCAGCCGGACCCGCCGCGACCGGGCACGAAAGGCACCGGCGGTCTGGGCGACGCGGACCTCGTCCTCGGCTTTGCGGATGTCGGACGGATCGGTCATCAGCTGTGCGCGAAAATGTCCATCTCGTCCCAGCCCGCCAGATCGAGCGCGGAGCGCGAGGGCAGGAAGTCGAAACAGCGACGGGCGAGCTCATGACGCCCCTCGCGCAGCAGCATCTCGTCCAGCCGCGCCCTGGCGGCATGCAGATACAGCACGTCGGAGGCGGCGTATTCCAGCTGGGCGGGTGACAATTCTGTCGCGCCCCAATCGCTCGATTGCTGCGCCTTGGACAGGTCGACCCCCACCAGTTCACGCACGACATCCTTGAGGCCGTGCCGGTCCGTATAGGTCCGGGCCAGTTTGGAGGCGATCTTGGTGCAATAGACCGGCCGGGTCTCGACCCCGAGATGCAGCTGGAACATGGCGATGTCGAACCGACCGAAATGGAACAGTTTCAGCACCGCCGCATCGGTCAGCAGCCGCTTGAGGTTCGGACAGTCATAGCCGGGCCGCGCCATGCGCACGACATGGGCGTCGCCGTCGCCCGCCGACAGCTGCACCACGCACAGCGGATCGCGGCGAAAGCGCAGGCCCATGGTCTCCGAATCGACCGCGACCTCCGGCCCCAGATCGAGCCCGCTGGGCAGGTCGCCTTCGTGGAAATGAATCGTCATGGGACGTCTTGTGTCAGTGAAGAGTGCTGGTGAGCAAGACGTGAGCCCGACCGGTACCAAAACGCACTGATCCGCTCACCCCTTGCTCACTAGCACTCTTCACCTCGGGGAGCGTCAAACAGAAACGGCGCCGCACCTTTCGATGCAGCGCCGTTCGAAAGATGGTGCCCAGGAAAGGACTCGAACCTTCACGGCCGTTAAGCCACTGGCACCTGAAGCCAGCGCGTCTACCAATTCCGCCACCTGGGCCCAGACATTGCACCGCGTGCGGCGTTTCCGTCCGGAAGGCGCGGACCCTTAAGGCAGGGTCCGGGGGCGGTCAACAAGGATTTGGCGGCTTTGCGTTGCGGGCCCGCGGGCCATCGTCTAATCCCCGACCCGGCATGGGCTCTATGTCCTCGCGCCGCCGTCTTTCGGAGTCCGTCATGAGCGAAGTCGCCCCCGGCCTTGTCACCGTCTTCGGCGGCTCGGGCTTCGTCGGCAGTCAGCTTGTGCGGGCCCTGGCCAAGCGCGGCTGGCGGGTCCGGGTCGCGGTGCGCCGCCCCGACCGCGCCTGGGACCTGAAACCCCAGGGCGATGTCGGCCAGATCCAGCTGGTGCGCTGCGACGCCACCCGCCCCGACGACGTCGCGGCCGCCCTGACCGGGGCCGACGCCGCCATCAATCTGATCGGCATCCTCTACGAGTCCGGCAAGCGAACCTTCCGGGCCATGCATGTCGAGGCCTCGCGCACCATCGCCGAGGCCTGCGCCGCCGCCGGCGTCGACCGTCTGGTCCAGGTTTCGGCCATCGGCGCCAATCCCGACGGGGCCTCGGCCTATGCGATCTCGAAGGGCCAGGCCGAAATGGCCGTGCGCGCGGTCAAGCCGGACGCTGTGGTGATCCGGCCCTCGATCGTCTTCGGTGCCGGTGACGACTTCCTCAACCGCTTTGCGCAGATGGCGCAGTTCGCGCCGTTCCTGCCGCTGATCGGCGGCGGCAACACGAAATTCCAGCCGGTTTATGTCGGTGATGTGGCCGAGGCCATCGCCCGCGCGACCGTCCTGCCCGAGGCGGCGGGCCGCACCTTCGAATTGGGCGGCCCGGCGGTGATGACCTTCGAGGCGATTCTGAAACTGATCCTGCGCGAGACCCGCCGAAGCAACGGCCTGATCCCCCTGCCCTTCTTCGTGGCCCGGGAGATCGGTTCGCTGGCCCAGCTGACCGCCGCGGTCGGCATCGCCCCCTTCCTGACCCGCGACCAGGTGATTTCGCTGCAAAGCGACAATGTCGTCGCCGACGGTGCCGAGGGTCTGGCCGCGCTCGGGATCGAGCCGACCGGGATCGAGGCCATCGCCCCGTCCTATCTGTGGCGCTACCGTCGCGGCGGCCAGTTCGCGGACGCGCCGGCGGCCTAAACGAGGCCGGCCCAGACCAGGCCCAGACCGATCACCCCGACCACGATCCGCCACCAGGCGAAGGGGGCGAAACCGTGCCGGGCGACGAAATCGACCAGTGCCTTGACCACGATCCAGCCGCTGACGAACGAGACGACAAAGCCGATGGCGATGATACCGCCGAAATTCCAGTCGATCGCCGCGCCGCTCTGGATGATGTCCCAGCCCGAGGCCGCGACCATGGTCGGGATGGCGAGGAAGAACGAGAACTCCGCTGCCGCCCGCTTGTCGAGGCCGAGGCTGAGCCCCCCGGCGATGGTCGCGCCCGAGCGCGACACGCCGGGGATCACCGAAAGGCACTGAAACAGGCCCACGCCCAGGGAACGTTTCCACGACAGGGTCATGGCGTCGTCGGTCGTGGGGGTGGGGGCGAACCGCTCCAGCGCCAGCAGCCCGAAACCGCCGACGATCAGGGACACGCAGATCACCGTCACCGCCGTATCGCCCTCGACGTTGAACAGCACCGCCTTGATGAAATCATAGAGGAAGACGCCGACCACCACCGACGGCAGGAAGGCGATCAGGATGCTGATGGCGAAATGCCGCGCCTTCGGATCGGTCGGCAGACCGATCAGCACCTTCCACAGTCGGGCGAAATACAGCGCCACCACGGCCAGGATGGCCCCCAGCTGGATCAGGACGACGAAGGAGCTCCAGCGCGGATCGGTCAGGCCCAGCAATTTCTGCGTCAGCAGCAAATGACCCGTGGAGGAGACCGGAATGAACTCGGTCAGGCCTTCGACCAAGCCCAGAATGATCGCCGCAATCCAGTCCGCCACGCACGCCCCCGGGTTCCAGGGGCGGTCAGTTGGCTCCCGGTTCGGACCCCACATAGCGCAGCCTTGCCCGGATTGGCGAGCCGTTCGTCATCTGATCCAGCGCATGACCCAGCAGGCCCGCCAGCCGCCCCAGCAGCAACAGGTCGGCGGCGGCGTCGCGGGGCAGTTCCAGTCGTCGCGCGACCGCCGCCAGCGCCAGGTTGAAATTGGCTGGACGCCCGCTCGCGGTCGCCCCATCGGCGATCGCGAGGGCCACATCGGCGGGCAGGTCGGTCGCCGCCAGCAGAGCGGCGGCGCGGGGATCGCCGGCCGGATAATCTGGATGGCCAAAGCCGTGCAAGGCCCCGGCCTCATGCGCCCGCCGCGCCGCGTCGGTGGCCTGGCGGCGCACGGCCACCATCCAGTCCGACGCCCGGGTGAGATCGGCCATCATGTCCGAACCGGCCAAGGTCAGCAGGCCGGCGAAGGCCGCGCCGGCGGGGGCCGCGCCGCCGTCCGCCGCCGCCCGCGTCGCCAGGACCGAGGCGTTCATCTCGTGATCGGCCGACAGCACCAGGGCGCGGCGGATCAGGTGGCCGTCGCGCTCGGGAATCTTCCACGCCCGCGCCAGCCTCTGATGCAGAAACAGACGTGGCCCCGATCCGGCCGCAGCGTCCACCGCTTCGTCCAGCACCCGGGCGCATTCGATCCGCAAGGATTCGACCGAGCGACGCTTGGGATCGGCGTCCTCCTCGGCGCGGCGGGCCACGGCGGCGAACAGCCTGGCCCGCACCGAACCGCCCGGCACGGCACCGACGCGCGGACGGACTTCGGCGAACGGATTCACCGTCCGCGCGTCCCACAGCCGCCGCGCCACGTCCTCCAGCGTCGCGGTCTCCGCCAGCTGCGCGACGTCCAGGCCGCGGTAGAACAGTCGACCGTCGGCGATCACGGTCAGGGCGGAGCGGATTTCCGCCTCGCCGCGGACCGCGCCGCCCGGGATGCGCCGATAGGCCGCTGGCTCTGCTTCGTCGACCACGCCACCGGTCAGGCGGACAATATCCTGGACCGCATACTGGCTCCGGCGCGGATCCTCCGGGTCGGGCCGCGCGGCGATCCGACCGCGGCTGACATAGGCGTACAGCGTCTGGGACTTGACCCCCAGCCGCGCCATGGCTTCGCCACGTCCGATCCAGCGGTCCGATTCCGCCGTCTGCATGTCCGCCTCCGAAAGAAGCCCCGCGCCGTGAGTGACGACACGGCACCCTTCATGGGGCTGTTTCATGACGGTAACGCTAACGGTCAAGCTTCACCGTCGGCCTTGGCAGCGCGACGGCTTTCCGCGACAAGGGCGGCGATGACTTCCAAGGCCCTCGAAGACGCCCGTTCGGCGACCCGCGCCGTGACCCGCCTGTCGGTCGGCGTGGCCATCGTTCTGATCGCCCTCAAGGCGTTCGCGCTCGGCGCGTCCGGCTCGGTCTCCATCCTCGCGTCGCTCGCGGATTCGGCCCTCGACCTCGCCGCGTCGCTGGCGACCTTTTTCGCCGTCCGCTGGGCCGCCGCCCCGCCCGACGAGGATCACCGCTACGGCCACGGCAAGGGCGAGGCCCTCGCGGCCCTGGTGCAGGCCGGCCTGGTGTTCGCGTCCTGCCTGTTCATCGGCTGGGAGGCGGTCCAGCGCCTGTTCGATCCGCGTCCGGTCAGTTCCGGCTCCTGGGCCGTCGCCGTGGTCCTGATCTCCATCGTCCTGACCGCCTGGCTGGTCTGGATGCAGGGCCGGGCGCTGCGCAAGACCGGGTCGATGGCGGTCGCGGCCGACCGTGCCCACTACGCCAGCGATCTGGCCGCCAATGTCGTTGTGCTGATCGGGGTGATCGCCGGGACTTTCCTGGCCGCGCCGGGACTGGACGCCGCCGCCGGGTTGGTCGTCGCGGTCTGGCTGTTCTGGGGGGCCGTGGGCCTGCTGAAGGGTGCGACCCATCATCTGCTGGACCGGGCGGCCCCGAACGCCGACCGCATGGCCATCACCACCACCATTCTGTCGGACCCCCGCATCTCCGGACTCCACCAGCTCCGCACCCGGCTGTCCGGGTCGGTGCTGATGATCCAGATGCATGTCGACCTCGATCCGGGCCTGTCCCTGGTGGCTGCCCACGACATCGTCGTCGAGGCCGAGAACCGGCTGCTGGCCACCTGGCCGCACGCCGACATCCTGATCCATCCCGACCCGCGCGGCCGCACGAGACCCCATGGCGCGGACTTCGCCGAAGAAGCCGCGGCCTCTCCGCGCGCGGCCGAATCTGGCTAACGCGGGCTTAACGCCCTGTGGCGCACACAGGCCGGATGTCGGCCTGCGTCCTCTACCATTTCGCCTTCGACCCCGGTTCGCGCGCGGCGCGGCTGGCGCTGGGCGAGGCGCGGATCGAATTCACCGAGGCCATAGTGCGGCCGTGGGAGGCCGGTTGTCCGGTCGCCGGCCTCAACCCGTCGGGCATGCCGCCGGTGCTGCAGACCACCGAGGCCGGTCAGGCCCTGACCCTGTGCGAGGCACCCGCCATCCTCGGCTGGCTGGAAGACCGGTCCAAACAACCGTTCCTGATGCCGGTCGATCCGGTCGAGCGGGCCGAGACACGCCGGCTGCTGGGCTGGTTCGAGCGCCGCTTCACCGACGAGGTCAACGCCGTGCTGCTGCATGAGCGGATGGAGAAACCCCTGCTGCGTCTCGGCCCGCCCGAGGCGCGGGCGTTGCGGGCCGGCCGCGAGGCCCTGAAGGCGCATCTGGCCATGCTGGAGGGCCTGCTGACCCGCCGTGACGCCTTGGCCGGCCGCCACATCAGCCAGGCCGATTTCGTCGCCGCCGCCCACCTGTCGGTGCTGGACTATTTCGGCGAGGTGTCCTGGGCATCGTATCCGGGGCTGAAGACCTGGTACATGAAGCTCAAATCCCGCCCCGGTTTCCGGCCGCTGCTGACCGACCGTTTCCCCGGGGTTCAGGCCTCAGCCTGGTATCACGACCTGGATTTCTGAACCTGACCCGTGAAAAGTGCTAGTGAGCGATGGGTGAGCGGACCTGCGCAAGGCCGCCTCATCGGCTCACCTCTTGCTCACTAGCACTTTTCACCAGACCTTCCCCGTGCGCGACCACCCCAAGATCTTCATCCAGGACCGCGCCGCCGCCCTCGGTTTCGACGCCTGCCGCTTCGCCTCGGTCGCCGAACCGTGGAGCGCGGGCGAGCGGCTCGCGCATTTCGTCGAGGCCGGCCGGCACGGCGACATGGGCTGGATGGAGACGACGCTGGAGCGACGCGCCCATCCCACCGCCCTGTGGGCCGAGGCGAAGACCGCCATCGTACTGGGCCTCAACTACGGCCCCGATGCCGATCCACTGCCGGAGATGGACGACCGTTCCGCCGGCTATATCTCGGTCTACGCCCGGGGCGACGACTATCACGAGGTCATCAAGGGCCGGCTGAAGACCCTGGCCGGCCAGGTTGCCGCCCGCACCGGTCAGGACGTCAAGGTGTTCGTCGACACCGCCCCGTTGATGGAAAAGCCGCTGGCCCAGCGCGCCGGGCTGGGCTGGCAGGGCAAACACACCAATCTGCTCAGCCGCACCCAGGGCAACTGGCTGTTCCTCGGGGTCATCCTGAGTGCCGCCGTTTTCGAACCCGATCCGCCGGAAGGCGAGCATTGCGGGAGTTGCACCGCCTGTCTGGACGTCTGCCCGACCCGGGCCTTTCCCGCGCCGTTCCAGCTCGACGCGCGTCGCTGCCTGTCCTATCTGACCATCGAATTCGCGGGACCCTGGCCGGTCGAGTTCCGCACCGCCACGGGCAGCCGCATCTACGGGTGCGACGACTGTCTGGCGGTCTGTCCCTGGAACAAATTCGCCGAGAGCGCACGCGAGGCGAGGGTGCGGGCCCGCGACGGTCTGGTCTCGCCCCGTCTGGCCGATCTGGCGGCGCTGGACGACGCGGCCTTCCGCACCCTGTTCTCGAAAAGCCCGGTCAAGCGGATCGGCCGCGACCGCTTTGTCCGCAACGTCCTCTATGCGATCGGCAACAGCGGTGACCCGGACCTGATCCCGGTCACGCTGGGCCTGCTGGACGACCCCGCCCCCGTGGTGCGCGGAGCGGCCGTCTGGGCCTTGTCGCGACTGTTGGACGGGCCGGCGTTCGCGCGCCACCGCGAAGCCCGGCTCCCCGGGGAGGCCGACGACGCGGTGGCCACCGAGTGGCTTCCCCTGTCTCCCGAAGGCTCCGACAAGGCCTAACCGGTCGCCACCGCGGTCGCCCGGTCGCCGCCCGGCGTGCGCGCGATGTCCAGCAGCTTCATCCGGAACACCAGCACCGAGTTCGGCGGGATATCCCCGGCCGGGCTTTCGCCATAGCCCTTCTCCGGCGGCAGATAGACGATCCACTCGTCGCCGACCTTCATGTGCTGAAGCACTTCGCGCCAGCCCTCGACCACCGACATGCCGGGAATGTCGCCCTCGACGGTGAACACCGCCGGCGCGCCGCGCTTGTAGGAACTGTCGAACACCGTCCCGTCGGTCAGAGAGCCCTCATAGTCGACCCGCACCAGGTCGTTGCTATCGGGCATCTCGCCGCTGGCCGGGCCGGACGTCAGCACCTTGTACTGAACCCCCGACGGCAGGCTTTGGACCCCGTCCTGGCGGGCATTGGAGGTCATGAAGAAGGTGGCCGAGCGCAAATTCTTCGCCGCCGTCTCTTCCGCCATCGGCTCCGCGCGGTCGCAGGCCCCCAGACCCAGCACCGCCGCCAGAACCGCGACCCTAACCCATCCGTAGCGCATATCCCGCCTCTTCCAGTCCATGTCTGATCTCCAGTGCGTGGGCCTCGCCGCGGGTCTCGACCATGATGTCGAACTCCGCGCCCTTGGCCGGCACGTCCAGCGCCAGCCGGTTGTGCACCACGTCTATGATGTTTCCGCCAAGGCCGCCGATCACGGCGCTGATCTTGGACAGCATGCCCGGCCGGTCGTCGCCGAGAATGCGATAGACGACCATCTTCTTCTCGCGCACCAATTCGCGGTTCAGCACCACGGCCAGCATGCGCGCGTCGATATTGCCGCCGCACAGCACCAGCCCGACCTTCATCCCCTTGAACTTGTCCGGATAGGCCAGCAAGGCCGCCAGTCCGCCGGCCCCCGCGCCCTCGGCGACCGTCTTCTCCAGCGTGGCGTAATAGGCCACCGCCGTCTCGAAATCGGCCTCCTCGCAGACCAGCACGTCCTCGATCAGCGGATCGGCGATGGCGAAGGGGATGTCGCCGACCGCCTTGATGGCGATGCCCTCGGCGATGGTCTGGCCACCACAGGTCGCCGTCTCGCCGCGCCGCCGGGCGTTGAAGGACGGATACATGGCCGCCTCGACGCCGAAGATGCGGATGTCCGGCTTGATCGCCTTGGCCGCCACCGCACAGCCGGCGATCAATCCGCCGCCGCCGATGGGGATGATCAGGACGTCGAGGTCCGGCGCGTCCTCCAGAAATTCCACCGCGCAGACGCCTTGGCCGGTGATGATCCCCTCGTCGTCGAAGGCCGAGATGAAGACAAACCCCTCCTCGTCGCGCAGCCGGTGCGCCTCTTCGGTCGAGCCGGTGAAATCGAGGCCCTTGATCACCACCGTCGCCCCATGCGCCCGGGTGCCGTCGGCTTTCGTGAAGGGCGTGCCCTCGGGCATGACGATGGTCACCGGTACGCCCAGCCGGGCCCCGTGATAGGCCAGCGCCTGGGCGTGGTTGCCGGCCGAGGCCGCCACCACCCCGCGCTTGCGCTCGTCCGGCGTCAGTTGCAGCAGCCGGTTCAGGGCCCCGCGCTCCTTGAAGCTGCCGGTAAAATGCAGATTGTCGAACTTGACCCAGACCTCGACCCCCGTCAGTTGCGACAACCGGCGGGAATGGCGTGAGGGAGTGCGGTCCACCTGGCCCTGGATACGATCCCGGGCGGCCAGAATATCGTCGAACGTGACTGTCATGGACCTCCCCTATATCCGGTCTTCGCCGGGTTGCCGCGCGCTTTTGGACCAGCGTCAGAAGTCTCGCAACCTTGACCTTATGCCGGCGTTGAGCGTCTGATCGGGACGTTCGACCCGCACATCCGATGGAGAGAGCCCATGTCCGCCCCTGCCCCCGCCCGCGCCGTCCTGGCCCTCGCCGCCGCTGCAGCGCTTCTGACCGCCTGCGAGACCCTCCCCATGGGCGGATATGGCCCGATGCCACCGTCATCGGCCTTCGACACCGCCGACTTCACCTGGTCGACGCGTCAGGGCCAGGCGTCGATCGACGGCCGGGTGGATTACCGCCGCGACGGCCAGGTCTTCGCCTGCACCGGCTCGGTCGCCCTGACCCCCGACACCCCCTACACGCGCGCCAGGTTCCAGGCCCTGTACGGATCGACCGACCGCGCCGCCATCCCCGAGGCCGTGGTGCGCGCCCGCACCGTCGCCGACCCCACCGCCGACTATCGCTCCTTCGTCCGCTCCACGACCTGCGCCAACGGCCGCTTCGCCTTTGACGGCCTGCCCGACGGTGGCTGGTTCATCATCACCCCCGTCACCGCCGGCGGGGCGCGGGTCGTGTTGATGCGCCGCGTCGACACCCGCGGCGGCCGCCGGATTTCCGTTTCGCTCTAGGATTCCGTCGCATATTGCCGTTCACTGTCCAAGGCCGTGTCACAGGCCGCTTCGGAGGGTTATTCATGAACCGGTCAGTCCTGATCCTCGCCGCGGGTCTGGCGCTTGTCGCCGCCCCGGCCGCCGCCCAGTCGTGGAGCGGGACCTATGACGGCGGCTACCATCCCCGCAGCGGCAGCAATGCGGTGCCGTCCAATTTCGACTGGCGCAGCCAGCTGGACCGGCCCGGCGACTATCGATGCGATCAGTTCTGGGACGCCAATCGCGACGACTGCGGCGACCGGTGGCGTGACCAGCGTCATCGCGTCAGCCCCCAGGCGCGCGGCGAGTACCGCGCCCTTGCCGGCTATGGCTATGGCCGAGGACACGGCTATGGCCACAGCCGCCGCGGCTATGGCTCGGCCTATGGCCATGCCCAGGGTTCGACCACCTATCACGGTGCCTATGGTCGCCCCGACCATGTCTATCCCGGCGGCGGCACCCGCTACGGCGGTTACAGCGGCGGCTATGGTGGCGGCTATGGTGGCAGCTATGGTGGTGGCCACAGCGGCGGACGCGCGGACTGGTGCCGCGCCACCTACCGCTCGTACAATCCGGCCACCGGCTACTACCGGGGCTACAGCGGCCATCTGATCTACTGCGGCTGAGGCACCCTCACCTCCGGCACCCTTCCCCGTCTATCCGCGTTTATCCGGTCACGGATCGGTGGATGAGCGATGTTCGCCATTGTTTCGCCTTGCCAGACCGGCTTGGGTGACCGTGATCCGCACGGGCGGTGAATCAGGGAGCGCGTTCATGTCCCAGCACAATATTTCCGGCTCGGAAGCTTTTGGACCCAAGCCCGGCGTCATGGTCCGCTCGGTCAAGACCAGCGGCCTGCGCCGCCAGCGCGCCGCCCGCACCTGGGCGGCCTTCATCGCCGGAGCCGTGGTCGCCGTCGCCGGCGGTGCCATCGCCTTGGCCGCCGTGTTCGGACCAACGCTTTTTGGCTGAGCCGCGGTCGTCGGCCCTTCGGGACCCCCCGACCCGACGCGGCCTGGCGCTTCGCGCAGGCCGATCGTCGGAAGGCAACGCCGGGTAGCTTGATCGCACCACCGGTCTCACAGGAGAGGCAGCGCGAAGCGGCGGGCCGTCTCTGGTCGAGAAGGCGGAGCCTTCTGTGCCCACCAACTAAGCCAGCCAGACCATCCGACGCGTCTGTACCTCCGCCCCGCGCGCCCGGCTGAAACCCTTGCGCACCTCGCCGGTGTAGAGGAAGCCCGCCTTCTCCAGCACCCGGCCTGACGCCGGATTGTCGCTGAAATGGCCGGCCATCAGCGCCCGGCGCTTCCACGCCTTCGACGCCCAGGCGACCGCGCCCTGCAGCGCCTCGGTGGCATAGCCCCGGCCCCAGAACGGCCGCGCGATCCAGTAGCCGACCTCGGGCGCGGCGTCCGCGTCTTCGAACAGGCCGATCACACCCACAGACCCGTGATCCTCGTGCTCGATCAGAAAGGCCCGGGCCCGGTCCGGATCCTGTCCCGCCACCTTCACCACGAAGCTCTCGGCATCCGCGACGGCGTATGGATGCGGCATGCGCAGGGTCATGCGCGCCACATCGTGGTCATTGGCCAGGATCGCCAGGCGGCTGATGTCCGCCGCGCCCGGGGCCCGCAGGGCCAGACGCCGCGTCTCCAGCACGGGAGAAGGTTCGATCACGCACATGAGACGGCCTCACTGTTCGTGCCGCCTCCTTGGAGGGCTCGGACGGCTTCTTCGAGGCGGAGATACGAAAACGGGGAGCCTGGTGATCCAGACTCCCCGCGGAATATTTCCCTTGGTCCGGATCGAGGCTTTGGAGCCTGCGCGATCCGGAGTGTGTTTCCGTTCGCGTTATTCAGCCGCCATCGGCATTTCGGCGGTGTCATTGGCCGGCAGAATGGACACGTAACAGCGGCCATTGGCCTTCTTGGTGAATTTCACCGCGCCGTGCGCCGTGGCGAACAGGGTGTGGTCGCGGCCAAGGCCGACATTGTCGCCCGGATGAAAGGTGGTGCCGCGCTGGCGCACGAGGATGTTGCCGGCCAGCACGCGCTCGCCGCCGAACTTCTTCACGCCGAGGCGTTTCGACTCGGAGTCGCGACCGTTTCGCGACGAACCACCGGATTTCTTGTGAGCCATGGGGCTGTCCTAACTCGTCTTTATTCTTAGGCTTCGTCGGTCTTGGCGGGCTTGGCCTTCGGCGCGGCCTTCTTGGCGGCGGCCGGATTTTCAGCGGCGGCTGCAGCCTTGGGAGCCGCGGCCTTCTTGGCCGGAGCCTTGGCGGCCGGGGCCGTCTCGGCGTCGAGAACCTTGGGCGACTTGGCCGGCTTGGCCTTGACCTCGGTCTCGGCCACGCGCGGGGCCAGGCCACGGGCGCGCAGGTTCATCTCGGCCTTGGTCATCAGCGAGGTCTCGCCGTCCCATTTGGCCTTCTCGCCGGCGCCGTCGATGCCGGTGATGCGCAGGACCGATTCCATCTGGCGATGGCCGTTGGTCCGGCGATAGCCCTGACGGCGGGTCTTTTTGAAGATCTTGATCTTCTCGCCCTTGCGCGTCTCGACCAGGGTCGCGGCCACGGCGGCACCGGCGATCAGCGGGGCACCCAGGGTCACGCCCTTGTCGCCGCCGAGCATCAGCACGTCGCCGAACGACACGTCCGAGCCCACGTCGCCGTCGAGCTTCTCGACCACGATCACATCGCCCGGTTGGACCCGGTACTGCTTCCCGCCGGTCTTGATCACCGCGTACATTATAAAGCCTCAGCGAAACGCAAAAAGAATAAGCCCGACGGGGAACCCCTCGGGCGAAGAGCGGCGACATAGACGGAACAGGTCCTCCGAGTCAACGCGGACGGACGAAAAACAGCGTCCGCGCGGCTTGCATGGATGCGCCGTCCCGCAGCGCGCGCCGGTTCGCTACCCCC
>Ga0105044_10008634_pt1 | contig 13982 bp, 13 predicted proteins | sample MAT01_FD_78092 | JGI IMG/M metagenome (GOLD analysis project Ga0105044, IMG submission 78092) | Freshwater microbial communities from Lake Fryxell liftoff mats and glacier meltwater in Antarctica - MAT-01 | ecosystem: Environmental > Aquatic > Freshwater > Ice > Liftoff microbial mat | place...
AACCCCGTAATAATAAATTAAAATAGTCGGCTAAAAAACTCGTTTGTGTAGGGTTAAGAAACAGCCAGTTCACGATTTACACCAAGTATATTGTTTCACCAGTCCTATTCATTCTTTAACGACCTCACAGGATCACTAGTAGCCGCTTTGATGGATTGATAGCCCACCGTAATCCACGCAATTGCGAAAGTCAAAAGCCCAGCAAACAAATAAACAAGCCCGCCAATTTCTGTTTTGTAGGTGTAGCTTTTCAACCACCAATCCACACCAAGCCACGCGATGGGTACGGCCACCACAAAGGCGATGATAATGAGCTTGCCAAATTCTTTAGATAGTAAAATCACAATGCTGCTAACGGAAGCCCCCAGCACTTTTCTGATTCCTATTTCCTTTGTGCGCTGCTCGGCCGTAAAAGCCGTAAGGGCAAATAGCCCAAGGCAAGCGATAATAATGGCAAGCCCGGCAAAGGCGCCAAAGATTTGTCCAAGTCGCTGTTCACTTGCATACATCTGGCCAAAGTCTTCATCTAAAAAAGAATACTGAAAAGGCTGGCCTGGCGCTAACTGCTTCCAGATTTTTTCCAACGATTGAATGGTCTCTTGCGAATTATTGCCATTGATACGAATACTAATAAAACCATCACTTTTGCGAAGAAATAAGCCTAATGATAAAATATTTTCTTTCATGGAAGAGAAATGAAAATCCTCGACAACACCGATCACCGTCCACGATTCGATTTGATTTGGATCAGGTGAGCCATCCGGCCGTTCACCTCCAAATGTGCTGATCTTTTTGCCTATGGGATCATCGCCTAAACCAAATTGCTTAATCGCTGCTTCGTTTAGGACTACAGCGGAAGAATCAGAGAGAAATTCACTGTTGAACCCACGACCTTTTTTAACATTCATTTTAAAGGTGTTTATATAGTCATTGTCAACTCGCCAATCTTGGAGACTAACCAAATTATCCGGATTTGGCTGTTTACCCTCTTTCCAAAAGGTATTGTCATGGCGCGAGATCTCTGAGCTGCCTTCAACCGGAAGGAATCCTGAAATCGTACAACTTTCAACGGAGCCAATTTTCAGCGCTTCATTTCTAAAAGACTGAACATTGGGGCGAAGCGCGTAAGCATCTTTAATCAGCAGCACCTGATCTTTCTCAAACCCAAGTTTCTTACTTTGGATGTAATTCAATTGTCTATTCACCGTTATTGCTCCAATAATTAGAAAAATAGAAATCACAAATTGAAATACCACTAAAGTACTTCTAATGAAACCACTCTTCATACCCAAGGCGACATGCCCCTTGAGTACATTGACGGGCTTAAATGCCGAAAGAAAAAAAGAGGGATATAATCCGGCCATTAGTCCAATAACAAGTGCAGCAACAAAGAGTATCATGTATAAAGCTGGATCTGTTAGAGGTAGATGCAAACGTTTTAATGAAAGGTTGTTAAAAAAAGGCAAGAATAAATAGGCTAAACCAAGGGCAACCACAAAGGAAAAAATGGTGACAAGCGTAGACTCTGTTAAAAACTGTCGGACTAGATGAGATCGCAACGATCCCATTACTTTTCGCACACCTACTTCTTTTGCTCGATTACTTGAGCGAGCAGTAGAAAGATTCATGAAATTGATACACGCGATTACCAAAATAAACAGGGCAATTGTACCAAATAGATAAATGTAGGCGATGTTACCATTGGGCTCAAACTCTCCCTTGAAATTGGAATGCAAATGGATATCTAACAGCCGCATAAGGCTGATTTCATATTTGTTTCCTGCGGCCTTAAATTTTTCCATCGTAAAATCATTTCCTAATGCCTGAGCCAATTGTGGACCCACATATTTTGCGAGATATCCGCCAAGTTTATTGTTAAGCTCTTTTGCCTTAACCCCTTCTTTCAATAGAAGATAGGTAGGGAAATTATTGCTTAAAAAGACGGTGGACTGAGCCTCTTTTGCTACTGGCCAATCCCCTACCATAGAAATAAGAATATCAAAATGAAAATGTGAAGTAGAAGGAATGTTTTCATAAACAGCAGTCACCTTAGCATTGTACTTACTATCCAAAATCAAAGATTGACCAAGAGCGTTGCCGTACGGAAAATACTTGTCCGCAGTGCGTCTGCTGATGGCAACGCTGGCAGGTTCTCTCAAAGCGGTTTTCGGATCACCCAGCAAGACATTAACTGAAAAGATTTTGAAAAAAGTACTGTCGGTCCAGATTACATTTTGTTCCTTGATGCTTTCTCTTCCCTCAGCCGTCTTTACTAGATAGGAGCCGTAGTCTCGAAACCGGACAGTAGCTTCTATTTCAGGATAATCTTGCTGCAAAGCCGAGGCCGTAGGCGCTGAGCTGGTATTCATCAGCATATGATTTCCCCCAAACTTGATCTCATGGTTTACGCGATAAATGCGATTAGCCCTAGTATTGAATTTATCAAAACTGAGCTCATCAATGATAAACAACACAATTACTAAGCATGCGGCCACCCCAACGGCAAGTCCACCGATATTGATGAACGAATAGAATCCTTGCTTCTTTAAATTACGAAAGGCGATGGTGAGATAATTTTTTAGCATAATCGCGGATTTTTGATTTTCAGATTGTAATATTTGCTTCTGCGTTTGTCGAAGGCCAGCGGTATGACCAAAAGATTTCAGCACATGATGATACGCGTCAATAAACTTCTTCCCCTTTACCATCTCTGCTTCAGTGGCTGAGCAAATATGGTCAATCAACTCCTCGTGGATCCCCTCCGCAACAATGCCACGATAGTTGAGGTCTTTGATGATGTAGGCAATATTGTCGGATGTTAAATTATTCAATGCTGTAATTGATAGTATTTTGTTCCCCGTAAGTGGCTGAAGGCAGCGAACACCAACTTTGAGCCTGTGGCATCAAGCCATTTTAGTAAGTCTCAACTTGCAAAATATTCCCCATCGTTTTAATAAACTCAACAAATTCACTAACCCGCTCTTTGACCGTGCTCTTGCCCTCGGGGGTTAATGTATAATACTTGCGCACGCGTTTACCAAGCATTACAGTATCGGTCTTCAAAAGCCCCTCCGCCTCCAACCTATGAAGTGTAGGGTATAATGCTCCCTCTGTTAGGAGAATACTGCCTGCTGATAATTCTTTTACCCGTTGGGTGATTTCGTAACCATACATCTTGCCATTGTCTTTCAACACTTTCAACAAAATAGTCTGTAGTGTACCCTTTAATAGTTCGGATGAATGCATAATAGCCTTATTACCTAAGAGATTTAGGTATTACACGATGATAGGACGAAATAAGTTGCAAAAAAAGTAGTTGAAACCTAAGGCGGTTAATTTTTACTCAACTTAAATTCAACTATAATGCTACTCTAGTTATTTAGTAAGCAACTGGTCACATCAAGAGAAAGCACATCGTCTTGAGTAGCGATTAAGACCAAAAAAAAGACTGCCACTCCCTGAGCAGCAGTCCAGTCAGTTGAACTAAATGGTCATGCCTTTTAGATCAAGCGTTGTTATTGCTTTATTAAATTTGTACCTATCATCCCTACTTTTCCTGTGATCGAAATATTTTGACTTGTATTTGGATCCTTCACATTTACATTGTCACTTACTGAGTTAACCGTAATTGCCAATTCATTACCAAGGATAATGATGGACCCACCTACAGTCTTATCTGTTGGCTTGGTCTGTTTAGTTAAGGTACTATAGTACTGTCCACTTTGTGAGGTGGTGATGGTTCCGGGGTATTCGCAGTCAAAGCTCAAATCGCCTGTGACCTTGACCGTGATAGTAGAACCGCTGGTAGAGACTGCTACTTTCGCATTATAAATGTACCCTAGCTTAGTCACCGGATCGTCTGTCACCTGTATGCTTCCAGCATATGTTCCCAAACTACCCCCAGGTGAAGGTGAAGCATCGTCTTTTTTGCAGGACGATAAGAATAAGATTAAAGCAATTACTGAAACACTGAAGGAAAACTTGATTTTATGCATTTTTATTTTGTTGGTTTTTATAATGATTAACCTGTATTCAATTAGATAGCGCAATAAACTTGAAAATAATATAAAATACATCACCCAAATTGTGGTATCTATTTTAATCCTAGCTAACCATATTTTCAACTATCAATTTTCACGGTTAAGTGTTAACGCCTTTGTTACGATCACGCGCGGTGTCAACGAGATTGAGTCAGCTCGATACAGAATAAGTTTAGCGGCAGGCATTTTTACCACTTCCGCCTTATTGCCGAATTTTACCTTAGTCGGAAACAACTACCACCTATTACCTTCAATCCATCATGAAACTTTTTCCAAATTCTGATGTAGCGAAATTGCCCGTGAATAGGACTACCCAACATTGTTCCCTTTGTATCGTAAGTAATAATCGCAACGGCTGTATCATTAATTATCTTTATTTCTTCAATTGTTAAAATAAGTTGTTCAACTACCATTTCACCCGCTTCATGAGAAGCCAAATCCATTTGCTTAGTTACAACTTGTCCGTTTGGAGCTATGAATAACAAGTCATCATGCAAAATAGTGTTCAAATACTCAACGTCACTTGATTTTATTGCTTTGATGAGCTCAGTTTCTAGTTGAATTATATCTTCTACTATTATAATCATTTACGATTTTCGTTAATTCAGTGATCTCTTGTGGGTGCCGTTACCTCAAGATTTACGCTATAATGGGGCTGAAGGGGCAACTCTCCTTATCCTTAGTTGCGATGATTTTACATCATCAATCCGAGTGATATCCAGTTTTTCGTTATAAGATTTTGAAAGACCCTTAATGATCCCAACCCCAAACGCAACCATTTTTCTACGTGAAGAATAGTCTATTACGACTTCGTTGACAGTAACTCTCTGACAAACCAGCTTTGGTGGATCAGCTAGCTTGTCGGCCCAACGAACAGCTTTATGCATCGTATTCTCTGTGTGTTCAAGCAAATCGAATATAGTCCAGCTCGGCTGGATGGAAGCACTATAAACCTTAAGCAAAGTGGGGGCAATAAATTCGCCAAAAGCAATCATCAATTCCTCTTTCCCTATTTTAATCTGTGCCGCGGCCGCTTGCACAATATCAAAAAACTCTTCATCTGCATACACCTGAGTTGGGAAATGAAGACTTTTCGAGTCTAATTTATCACAGATTTGACCCCACGTATAAATGCCATACGTTTTTACAACAAACTGATTGAATTGATTAAAAATTATTCCATGCATAGACATTAATTTACTACGATACTGTTTTCTTTCTGTTATCTCTCAAATAATCACTTCTTAGGGAATCTTTTTCCTAAACCACTAACCGCGGCAACATTAAAAAAGCCTACTACTTTTTTTCCTGATGGATTAACATTTCGGATATTCGATGAAACATTAGAGAGCGGAGTAGCAAACAACTCAGCAAACCCACCAGGTCGATTGGTTTGAATGCTCACTTGCTGCAAATGATTAAAAGCTGCCAATGTAATCGAGTGTATTTCTACATAAACTGAATCGCCTGGCAGATACGGTGAAAGAGCCGTGCCATTTGCGTCTTTATCAAAAGGACTTATTCCCTCGCGAACGTTGGGTAAAAAAGTAATTCCATCAATTGTAGATTCCGGTGCAAATCCGGCATCCGCTGCAATATTTATCTCAGCGGGTTTATTTAATCGTTGGCCGTTCTTCACCGCACGTACCCAATAGAAGTCACCTTTTCCAGGAATATCCGTTGCCCATTGCTGGGCGATATAAAAATCAGGATTGAGTTTGTCAGGATCATTCTTCTTCAACGTGATGCTATCAATACCGGGCACTCTACCCATTTTTGCAAAAGATTCAAATATTTCCCCTTCCGATTGGATGGATAGTTTGTACGAATTTCCGATCGTCCCAAATAGCTCATTGGCCGTTGGCTTCCACACATAGTTTCCCTTTTTGGTGGGGTCTTCACTAAAATTGAATACTCCACCTTTATCATCTGAAACAGTAACGGTAGCCCCTGCCACAGTAGGAGGTAATGATTTTTCAAAATAAGGTTGCGTTTTAGTCAACACAATAGTTTGATTGCCCGGTCGGTTGGTGATCCACCCATTCACTACTAAAACCCGATCGGCATTTTCTAGGTCTGGGTTGATGTTCAATTCACATGCTGCAAGCAAGCAAGCCAAAATGGATATGAAAAATATTTTTGTGAATTTCATAGTAAGCAACTTCATGGTTAAAATTTAAAATTATAAGATACAGAGGGAACAATGGTACCAATAATGGCAAGCTGCGTTGCTTGTGAAGAGATGGGCTGACCTTGCGGAACGCGAGAGTCTTTTTGTGAAAAGTAAATCGAGAATGGATTTTGACGGGCATAAAGATTGTATACACCAAACACCCAGTAGTCGCTGTGCTTCCGATCCTTACCACGCCTTTGTTTTTTGCCTTCTAGCCTAAAAGAGACATCGAGTCGGTGATAATCAGGCAAGTTTACATTGCCACGAGATTCATTGGGGTTATAGGGAATTAGAATATCTTCACTCACATAACGTGACGTGGGAAATGTAGCAGGGGTGCCTGAGGTGTACACAAAGTTTGCAGAAACAGACCAGCGTTTATTGAGTTCATAAAACCCAACAACCTTGAGATTGTGCGTTTGATCGAAACGGGTAGGATACCAATTATTCTTATTGATACCATCCACTTTTAATTCAGTGCGAGCAAGTGTGTAACTCACCCATCCCGTCAGGCGGCCTGACTTTTTCTGAAGATATGTTTCTACTCCGTAAGCTCTACCTTTGCCGGATAGTAAATCTCCTTCCAGAAATTCGTTGATTAGCAAATTTGCTCCGTCAATGTAATCAACTTGATTGTCTGTGGTTTTCCAATAGCCCTCCACAGACAATTCAAACTGTTGCCGGCTGCCTATGTCTTTGAAATACCCGAGTGTATATTGATCGGCCAGCTGGGGTTTGATGTTAGTCGAACTGGGGTTCCAAAGATCAAGTGGATTAGAGGCCGTTGTATTGGAGATTAGGTGGAGGTACTGCACCATACGTGTGTAACTTCCTTTTATTGCTGTAGTTGGATTTGCTTGAATCTTGAAGGAAGCACGTGGTTCAATATTTCCATAAGAAGCAATAGACTCTCCACTATTATAAGTTCGCTCTCCGATTACACGCTTGCGAAAGCCAGGCACGGTATCGTTATAGGTGTAAACCTTCCCGGGCCCAAACGAATTAAACAAAGAATAGCGTATACCATAATCAACTGAAATGACAGGAGAGAGTTTTTGTGCGTTGCTGATGTAAACGGATGTCTCCAAATTGTTTTTTCTCTCTAGACTAAAATCGACTGGCTTACCATTATTTACACCACCTGCATCGGCAGGTTTAAACGTGTAATAGATTGCCTCTGCGCCAAAGTTTACTTCGTTGTTGCTATTGATGAAATAGGTAAATTGTGGTTTAAAAATGAAGTTCGAGATAGATGACTTCCACGTAAAAGCATCCTTTTCAGTTAGCCCAAACCGTAGGTTATAGTCATAATCACTATAGACCCCCGTAAAATTTGAAAACAACCGATCATTAAAAATATGATTCCACCTCAGGGTAGCAGTGGCATTGCCCCAGTTAAAACCTTGGCTTCGATCAAACTTAAAATTATCACGACCAAAAAAACCAGAAAGGTAAACGCGGTTTTTTGGATTGATATTGTAATTTGCCTTTAGGGTTATATCATAAAAGTTTAAAGCTCCGCCATCTTGCAAGAGTTTTACAAACGGCCTAGCTAAAATATCAATGTAAGACCGTCTGGCCGCTATAATAAAGGAGGCTTTGTTTTTAATCAAGGGAGCCTCGATAGCAAGTCGGCTAAAAATAGTACCAATCCCACCAGTAACCTCAAGCCTTTTACTGTTACCTTCCTTCATACGCACGTCCAACAAGGATGAAAGCCGTCCTCCATAACGAGCGGGTATTGCACCTTTGTACAATTTCACATCTTTCACCGCATCTGGATTGAAAACAGAAAAGAATCCCAACAAGTGTGATGAATTATAAACGGGTGCTTCATCCAACAATATCAAATTTTGTCCCACGCTCCCACCGCGAACATTATATCCGCTGGCACCTTCACCCACAGTGCTTACACCGGGCAATAGCTGAATGCTCTTGATCAGGTCGGCCTCCCCCAAAAATGCAGGGAGTCTTTGAATGGTTCCAATGTCTAATTTATTTGTACTCATTTCAGTATTCTGTACATTGGCTTGCTCAATCTCTGCTTGAATTACTACTTCTTGCAATTGCTCTGTATCTCCGTTGAGCTCAATATCCACTCGCTCATTTTTGTTCAACACCAAAGACTTTGTAATGGAGGCATAACCAACATAACTATAATGCAGCGTATAACTCGCTGAAGGCAAAGTGATAGAATAAAAACCATACTCATTGGTGATACCACCCGTAGCAGTTTCCTTCACATAAACGGTAGCGCCAATAAGTGTCTCACCGTTGGCTTCATCCTTTATATAGCCACTGACGGTGATCTTCTCCCCTACCTGAGCAGAAACATGGAAAGCGCAAGCCAATATTAAAAACAGAACAAATCTCATAGAAATAATAAATTGAACTTAAAAACTGGAAATGTGAATCAGACTAACGGTTGGCCAATAAAGCCTTGAGAAATAATGGCAGCAGAAAGCTGTAGAATAAATTGTTTTTAGACACTGTTACTTTAACTGACTGCCGCCCTTTCATAGTTCTGAGTTTTTTAATGATTGATTGAAGACATTTAATTTCCGCAAAAGTATCAACCCGGTTCCTCTATTCCGTTAACTTAAGGTAAGAAATGGAAAGTGACTTGAATTTTAATTAGGAGGAACTATCCAAGAGATTCAGTCTAAAAATGTAGATCGATATTAGAGAATTGTATGATTGCTCATTTTGTCATCTTTATATTTTGCCCAGCCATCATATGTCATTTCAAACTTGATTTCACCTTCGCCATGAGTTCCAACTTCCTCCCAACCAGATTTCCGGTAAAAGACTTCTGCTCTTGTTTTCGGTTCAGTTCCAAGCCATACTTTGTTTTTTCTTCGAGCGAAATACCAGTCAAGCATAATGTTGTGCAACCGCCTGCCAATTCCTTGTTTTTCAAATTCTGGTCGTAAAAACAGCGCCCAAATATTACTCTCTCTTAGGTCTACAATTGAAAACCCAACAATTTGATTGTCTATCTCACAAACCCAACCTTTTCCTCTCTCAAACATAAATACCTCGCAGTCATTGTCGGTCACACGGTCAGGATTTGTCAATACGTTTTCGGTAACTGAGTTTCTAACTATTTGAATTTGCTTAATGTCATCTATTTTTGCTTCTCTAATGCTAATCACGGGCGTCCGATTAAATTTTGAATACTGTTGTACGCATTTAACTAAAAAAGGTTAATACAATTTATTATGCCTCGTAGGCTGTAAAATAATACAACCTATTTCCTCGAGCCATTTACTTTAGTTAAAAAATAAAGAGAATGAATTAAAATCGAACGAGGGATCTCGAACGGATTCAAACCATCAGAATCATACATGTTATTGACCAGAAGCGTTAACAGAATGAATAATCGCCAAGGATATTAAAGATTATTTATTTGGATACCCTTAGTATCTTAAAATTATAGCTAATCTCAGCGTAAAACGGAATCGTGGGTTTTGTGCTAAAGTTTTGTGTAACCACACTACCTAGCCTTAATAGAATATCACTTTTTTTAAACGAATAGCCAGCTTGTAGTCCATAACTAAAATTACCTCCAGTGGGTATGTACCAACCATCTTTTACATCAGCATAGTAGTTTTCTCTATATAAATTTGAGTGCTTAAAGTGCGTGACAATTGCTTTGTCAAACCCAACCTCAGCCGCCACAAACCACTTGGGTTTGTAATATCCTGCTATTCCTTTCATCTCACTTCCAAAATTTTGAAGGCGAACCAAAGGGGTTTCATACCTTCTATAAATGCCGTGTATAGAGGCACTGAATTGAAAATGATTAATTTTATATAGCCTGAATTGTGCCCCTATTTTAGTTTTAAAATCTTCTAGTACTTTCTCGCCAGCGGGAATAGAAAAATCCACATTTAATAAAATCGGCATCTTTGATTTTATCTGATAGCCGTAAGATACGCCATAAACAATTGCATAGTCCCAACCGGCATGTGCGCTAACAATATGTTTTTGGTCACTCTTTAAGCTTTCCCAATTTACAGTTTGAGAATAGCTGTTTTTGGTTGAAAGGAAGAAAAATATGAGAATAAGTAAGATGGGTTTTATAAATTTCATGAGAATTATAAGTTGAGGATACATTACTTTATTTCTTTTTTTGTTGGAATGATATTTTTTACTTTAGTGAATTGAGGTAGGCAAGCATAACCGGATAGGTGTTATTCCAACCAATGGGAAACGAAAGCATATCATGGCCGGCACCTTCTGTTTTGAATAACTGCACCGTAGCATAAACAGAAGAAACTTTTTGCGCATGGCTAAGGCCGTAAGCTTTGTTGTTTGCACTATAGATGAATAGTACCTTTGGCGTGTATTTATTAAGGTTGTTTGTCCAATTTGGTTTTTCCTTGTCACCTAATTCCAAATAGGCATTGAATGTAACGGCTCCACTTCGCCAAGCAGGTACCTTACCTTCATTTCCAATTTCACTTGACTCTCCTGATACCTGGAGCATGAGCTTGTAATCCAAGATAGCATGTTCATCTTCCTTGCCAGTAATAAACTGGTCCGCATAAACGGCATCGCTCAATGTTTCGCTAAGAGGTTCAAATTTGCGTGAACGTGATATATAGTCTTCTACATCTTTCCAGATGAGCCCGCCCGGTTCGCCAAGAATAGCACCGCTAATAACAGTTGGATATTGATTGATGTAGGCCGAGGCTAGCATGGCACCCCAGGAGTGCCCTAGAAAAAAAACCTTTTGCGTAGGCGATGTTCTGTAGTAGGAGATTACACCGCTTAAATCATCATACAATACTTGCATGGTATAGTGCGATTTTGGAAATCGCTGAGATAAACCCGCACCCCGTTGATCATAAAAAACCACTCTATACCCTTGGTTAGTAAATTCTTTGCAATTCAATAAGTAGCGATAATCGGCTCCCGGCCCACCATGAAGCACCACAATCATTGGCCCAGCTGGCGGGCCAAAAGCTTCTGCATGTAAAAGAGCATTATTTATTTTGATAGCGGGTATTGAAGGATCTTGGTCAGCTGTTTTAGGTACCAAGTTGCCTGATTCATTTATCCGCAACTCTGTATCGCATCCCCCAGATAAAACTGTAGTAAAAATGGTAAAAGCCAGAAGATAATTCCGTTTCATAATTTAAATTTAAAATTTCGGCAAAGATGGCCAAGTCAGCGTGCTTGTTCGCCCCACCATGAAGGATGGCACCTGAAGGCAGTCAATTTTTTTAAAGAAAGTCAGAGATAATGGCATTTTTCATCTAGGCTGATGCTTACGCAAAAAAAAATTAAAAGAAATTAAAATCGAACCAGCTTATAGGATAGCTCCTGGTGACCATTACGACACCATCCGCTACCGACAATAAACCTATTCTTGAAAAGATATCTGAGTTTTTTTCAAATATTCGGAAGGAGAAAGTCCGGTTGCGCTTTTAAAATTCCGGTTGAATGAAGTCTTGGAATTAAACCCACAATCAAGCGCCAGAGCCAACAACGTAAATTTTTCACTTTCTGGTTGAGTAACCAAATGTTTGAACTCCTCTATGCGTAAGGTATTGATGTAATCAAAAAATGTCTTCCCTTCAAAGGTGTTTATTACTTGTGAAAGATTATTAGGATGAACAGAGAGCGTTTTAGCCAACTCTGTCAAGCTAAGTTCAGGATTGATGTAGGGTCTATTTTTCCTTACTAACTCAATGAGGGCACTATGTATTCGCAGAGCTGATTCTTCTGTCAAACTTGAACGTTGGTATTTTGCGTTGGCGGTCGAGTCGCTTTTATTAGTAACTATATCGCTTAAAGGAACTGGCACATTTGAGGTTGGTAATACAGATTCTTCTATTATCTCTGATACATTGGTGAAATAATCCCTGTAAGGCGGATATAGTTGCGTAAATATTCCCATTTGCTTGATTCCGAAGTAGCCCAAAAAAAATACAAATACAACAACCGCGTTAAAAATCAAAAAATCATTACCAACAAATACAAATAGCCAAATAATGCCGATACTATAGATCAAATAGCGCAACCAAGCCAAGTTGATTTTCCCTATGGATGAAAATTGATCTTCTATTGTCCGTTTGTGTCTGTTTAATAGCCAAAGCGAAAGCGCCACATAAACAACCCCTGAAATCATGATCGATACGATCATGATTGTCAACTTGGTTTCATAGCCTAGGCCTTGATTTTTAAAAATCACAATCTTTTCTGACGATGGCAATAAATAGAATGGGAGGAAAAGAAAAAAAAGTAACAAAAAAGGTATAAAGTGTGCTGCCTTATATTTAAACCCTACGTTTCTATTTGTAAGAGCCGCTGTATATAAAAACAGAAAAGGTCCCTGCAAGAGCGGAAAGGGGAAGCTAAGTCCTATTAAATAGGGAAATGAGTAAATCTTTTTGGTAAATGCCAAAAAGACGAAAGAAAGATGCAATCCAATGATAAACAGCCAAAGAGCCAGAATCCAGTCAGCTGCACTCTTTCCTTTTTTTGTTATTAAAAGAATGGAAAGAAAAAATGTTAATACTATTCCAGCTAAATAGAACATGATCCAATATGATTGACGGATTAATTTACCCGCAAATATAAAAATCATAAACTCTGGAATGCCTCTTCTTTACCTACTTTTTTCTAGATAGCGAGTTTAAGTTAAAAACGATACTTCGATAATTGAAGCATAGAGGAAATAACCATAATGCAATGTATAACCAGACGATGGCAAGGTGCTCGAATAAAAACCATATTCATTGGTAACGCAACCCGTGGAGGTTTCTTTGACACTTACACTGACACCAAAAAGCGTTTCGCCTTTGACAACATCCCTAATGTAGCCACTGACGGTGATCTTCTCGCCTGCCTGAGCAGAAAAAGCGACAGCGCAAGCAACTACTAAAAACAGAACAAATCTCGTAGAAATAATAAATTGAAGTTAAATGGTGAAAAAGCTGTTTAGATTAACGGTTGGCCAAAAAACCCTAAGAAACAAACCTAGCCGTGCTACTTGCATCCGCTGTGCTATTTGGATTGCCTCATTACTTTCACTGGCCAAGTGGCTTTTTGAGAATTTTTATGGCAAGTGTATTGGGCTATATTCTGGCCAAAGCTACAACTGAAACAAAAGGGACTTTGAATTGCATGGGTAATTCATTTTGTTCAGGATCTTATAATATTTAAAGCGTTGTTGATGATGAACGTCAAAAAATAAGAAGACTAATAAAACCATCGCTTTTGCGAAGAAATAAACCCAAATAAAAATATTAGTTTATTAGATACTATGTAATGCTATGTATATTGCTTAACATTGTACCAATGAATGATAATTTTATTGCCAAATGGGAGTCGCAGGTAAAAAAAGGAGTGCTGGAATTTATCATTCTTATTGTTCTCTCAAGAAAGGAATTGTATGGATATGAATTGATCACGGAACTAAAAAGTAGAACCGATTACAACGTGGCCGAGGGAACGATTTATCCCATTCTAAATAGACTTAAAGCTGAAAAATTAATTCAATCGCATTGGCAAGAAATGGAATCAGGTGTACCCAGGAAATACTATAAGATAACTAAAGAAGGAACAAAATTACTTCAGTTAATGATTACTTCGTGGGATGCGTTAGCAACAAGTATTCAACGCCTTAAGACCAAATGAGAAATGACATTTAAAAACAAGTCTGCTGAGCAAATCTATAACTCCTATTTCAAAAGGGTTAAAAGAATTATGTCTCCCCTTTCGGAGCAAGACAAGAAAGACATTCGTATGGAATTAGA
>Ga0105044_10008635_pt1 | contig 13979 bp, 12 predicted proteins | sample MAT01_FD_78092 | JGI IMG/M metagenome (GOLD analysis project Ga0105044, IMG submission 78092) | Freshwater microbial communities from Lake Fryxell liftoff mats and glacier meltwater in Antarctica - MAT-01 | ecosystem: Environmental > Aquatic > Freshwater > Ice > Liftoff microbial mat | place...
GCGGCGTGGATGCGCTCTGCTTTGAGGGGCACGGTCGCCACGTCTTCATCGCCCACCATGATCAATGTGGGCGTCGTGATGTGTCCCAGCTCTGACATGATCGGCTCGCGCTCGATGACACCATTGACCGCGCGCCAGATATCGCGACGGTTCCGCGACAATCGATCACGCCAGGCGTCACGCTCGATAGCACGGGCGGGATCGGTGAGAAAGGTCGTGCCGAACATGATCGGCATGACCTTATTCGCCACGAGGCGCAGTCCGAACCACCTCGCCACCCGATTGAGGGTGCGGTACCTCGGGACGTTCTCGGCGGGTTCGGCCTCGGCACTCGTTTCCAGCAGCACACACGATCGGACCAGATCCGGACGACGCGCGGCGAGTCGCATGGCCACGAAGCCACCCATGGAGAGGCCGACGATGTGCACCGGCGCCACGCCGAGTTGCTCGATGATGGCGACCGCGTCGGCGTAACAGTCTTCGATGCTGATGGCGCGAACATCGGGCACGTCGCTCTGACCTTGGCCGCGATGATCCCAGGCGATACAGCGGTAGCGCGAGCGTAGCGTCGCCACCTGCGCATCGAACATGCGCGTACTCCAGAGCAGTCCGTGCGAGAACAACACGGGCGGTCCACTGCCGCCGGTGTCCTCGACCCAGAGTCGAACACCGTTGATGGTAAGGTGCAGCCCGGTTGGACTCACGTGATGCTCACATTACGTACCCGGCCGCACGATTACCGCGATCACGATGATGAGCAGCAGGATGGTGGGGACTTCGTTGATCCATCGACAGGCGGTTTCACTGAGCACATACTCGCCCTCGAGAAACTTCTTGCGCGTCCACGACGCAAGGCCATGATAGCCGAGCAGGAAGAGGACGGCGCCGAGCTTGGCGTGCATCCACGGCATTTTGAGCAACGATGGATTCATGACCAGCATCGCCGCGCCGGCGCCGAGGGTGACGACCATGGCCGGCGTCATGATGGCGCGCAGCAGACGCCGCTCCATGACCTCGAGGGTGGCCGTCACGGCCGGCTCGCTGCGCTTCTGCACGTGGTACACGTACAGGCGAAAGATGTAAAACAGCCCGGCGTACCAGGCGATAAGGGCAATGACGTGTAGCGCCTTGATGGAGAGGTAGCTGGTCCCGTTCACGAAGCCTCATGTCTACGTAGAAGTCGAATCTCGACAGAGAGGATAGCATGGCGCGACACGATGCGTACAACCCGTCGTCGCCACGGAGATCTATCGGAGCGCTCCCTCTATAATGGGGCGCGACGAGCGCAGTCGTTCAATTTCCGCGTCAATTTCAGCCGGCAGCAGGAGGTTGTCCGAGATTCCGGCGATCTCCTCGGCCTCGCGCCAGCGCGCTTCGAGTGCGGCTAATTCCCCGTCGAGCGCGCGACGCTCGTCGTCTTCGTGAAGGCTCATTTCGAGCGCGAGGCGATAAGCGCCAGGGAGTCGTCCCAGCGGCACGCTCGCGAGCTTCATATACGACCGGCCTTGACGATCCTTGGCGGTCAAGAGTGCCTGCGTCTCACTGCCGCGCGCGCTCGCCACGTCGACCGCAGTGGCGACGGTCTTCCGACTGTCGCCCTGATAATTCACGGTCGGGAGCAGTGTCGCGAGGGCAAGACGTGCACGGTCGCCTGTGAGATCGCGGTACGAGAAGCCAGCATCTGACGAGACATTGCGGTGTGCGAGGCGCATCGTCCACGCACCGTCCTCGCGATTTACGAGTTCGGAGCGACTGGCATCCCATGCTGTGAGCGTCAGCAGCACGCCCTCATCGTCCCGCACGCGCAGGCAGACGTTTCGCGCACGGCGGAACATGCTCACCATGCCAGCCATTTGTGCGGTCACCGCCGCCGCGCTTAATCCCGACACTATCGATGGCGCCACGCCGGCGGCCATGAGTGCGAGGTAGCCAATTGACAAGATCGCCGGTGGTGCGGCCACCATCGCGGCACGTTGATATCGCTTACGGAATACCCAATCATACCGCCACGCCGCGAACTCGGGCAGGAGCGGTGTGCCGATGCGCACGAGCTCCGTGCCTTCCTTCAGGCGCGCGAGGCCGATGTGCTCCGTGGCGGTGCGTAGCTTCGTATCGCGGTAGGCGCGCTCCGCTTCCTCGATCGCTTCCCAGCGACTCTCGAGTGGCGTGAGGTTCCAGCGTGCACACGTGGGGCAGACTACCCACAGCCGCCCCTTGGCCGCGTCGAACGCCAATCGACGACCCACGGGGAAGTGCTCAATAGATTCGTTGCGGCCGAGGGCGCCAGCGCAGAACAGGCAGGTGGAATACACTTTCAGAGCTTACGGCTGGCGTGGTGTGGTTTGATAGTCTGTTGGTTCACGCGAACCTACGGTGTAGTACCAGCACTCAGAACCCGTAAAGAGCCGCCGCACGCACCCGCACCTTTGCCGCGGCTATCGGAACAGCAAGCTCGATCGAACCAACCGCGATCTCAGGAATACGGTCGATCGCGCCGAGGTAGTAATCACGCCACACGTCGATGATGTGACGCTCGGTCTCTACGTTACCGCCGCGTGACAGCGTATCGCGGCCGAGCACGATCTGCGTGGCGAGCTCCTTTTCGGCCGCGCGCGTGAGCTCTTCGAGTGCGGCCAGCACGACGGCGCGCGAGCCGTCGGCCAGCAACAGGCCCGTGGTCAGGGCACACGCGCCCACGTTGCCAAGCGACGCGGCGCTCACCATGTCGATGCGATCGAGGTCGGTATGATAGTGCTGATCGGTGAAGTGCCAGAGGAGCACGGCGGGGATCTGCGCGTTCAGGAATGGCGTGTGATCGCTACCGCCTTCGAATGGATTCGCCTTGACCACCCACCCTGTTTGCGCCGCGCGATCGAGACAGCGCTGCCGCACGAAGTCGTTGAACCAGTGCGGCCGAATGTCCTTCTCCGCCAGCGCGCGTCCGCCCCACTCACTGTGCTTGTCCTCACCGCGCACCCAGACGGCACTCGGATCCGGCATCTTCTCGATGAGGAATGTGCCGCCGGTTTTCGCGGTGTTCTCGCCGACCATGTCGAGTGACATGCCCCATTTCACACCGGCCCGGCGCGTGCTGTCTTCCTTGATGAACCGATCGGTGGAGCGGATCTCGTCGCCCCACAGGAAGGTGACCGTGCGCTGCGGATTCGCCGTTCCGGCTTTGACCATGAGCGCGGCCACGCGTGCCATCTCGGCCAGCGTACCGACGCCGCTGGCGTTGTCGTTGGCGCCGGGCTCCTGCACATGGGCCGAATACACGAAGCGCTCAGTGGGCTTGGACGCGCCGCGAATCTCGGCTATCAACGTGCGTTCAGGCCGACGCTCGAAGAGCGTGCGCACGGTGACGTGCACGCTGACGGGACTGCGCGCGAGCGCCGACTTGAGCGCATCGCGAGAGGACCTCGACACGAAGAGCAGCCAGCCCGGCATCAGCGTGTCGCGCGCGATGCCGGTGAACTGGATGGAGGTGACGTTCTTCGACTGCTGGTTGTACTCGGGGAGTTTCTGCGCAGCGAGCACGCCGACCGCGCCTTTCTGCATGGCCTTCAGGAAAATCGACCGGGCGTTCCCCTCGGCCAGCACGATCTTGCCCTTTACGTCAGTTGCGGCAAAATCCGCGTCTGCACCGGCGCCCACGTCGACCACGGCGGCCGTGATCCCCGCGGGCGCAGTGGAGGCCGAGTTGATCGCGATCATGTTCAGGTTGGCGGGCCACGACTGCAGCGCCGCAGACTGGCCGACGATCGTGATCGAGGCACCTTCCGGCGTCCAGGCCATGTCGCGCATCGGACGCGACTCGATGCGATACACGAGACGGGCCGAGGCGGGCGCGCCCGCGTCGTCGACGTAGCCGGCCACTCGAAGGAGTGAGGCGACGGTGTCGATGGCCAGATCGAATCCCCGATTGCCCGGCAGCCGGAAGTATCGCTGTACGTAGTCCACGGTCCGGAAGGCCCGGTCGCCGCTGATGACGCCAGACACCGCCCGCGTGATCGGTGCCATGGCGGGTAATAACGTTGCGGGCTTCGCTGCTGGCTTCGGCTGGGCCGTGGCGACGGCGGCGGAAAGCGATATCGCCGGAAGCGAAAAGACGAGCACCGCGCCCGCGAATGCGGGTGGTAAAAAGCGACGCGAATGGTTCATGCACTGATGTTCGGTGAAAACCCGCGCCTTGTCGAGTGCTAGGTGGACGCGCTGATCACCAGAAAGCGGGTCCAGTTCGCCGGAACGTCTTCAACGTGTCGGGCAATGATTTCGAGATTGTAGCGTTCGGCCGCCATTTCACTCGCGACCGCCCCCACCGTGCGATCACCCAGTTCGGACACCATGCGCGCCGCGCCTGCGGTGTCATCGTGCGGCGCCGGAATAAGCCACCCGTGACGCGCAAAGAAGATGCGGCACTGCGCGAGCGCCACGGCATGACTGTGCACGAGGCGTAGTTCCGCCAGCGACGCGCCGTGCGGTGCGAGCAGGCAGAGGTGAATCGGCACGCGCAGTTCACTCCGCTCGACGACCTCGATGCCGGCGCTGCGCAGCGCGTCGAGCGCGACGTGCACCGCCCCGACGATCGCATTCTCCACCGGAATCACGCCGTACTCGGCGGCACCGCTGCGCACGCTGGCGATCGTATCGGGGAAGGTGCGGCAGGGGACCGGGGTCGCTCCCTTCGGCCATTGCTGGCGGATCGCGAGCTCGCTGAAAGCGCCCAACTCACCCTGAAACGCGACGCGTGGAATCATGAATGCAACGTATTGACAGGGATCGACACCCACCATAGCGTGAATGGTATGACGCGTCACCGCTTCGCCCGCTATTGGTATTTTACGCCGACCCGCATGGGCCCCGGTGTATTTGGCGTGCGCGACTGATTCGCTGACGCTCGATCACTGTGAGGCCCGTGCAATCGCACGGGCCTCGGTTGTTTCCGGGCTCGGCGACGCGCGAAGCCTCGTGACGTTCAACGGCACCCCTTCACGAGACGACCCCGATGATCATCGTTACCGTTCCTGGAATTTCCGACGACGCGCTCTCCCGTCTCGTTGAGCACGTCGAGGCCGCCGGTCTGCGCTCGCATGTGTCGCGCGGCGAGCATCGTACGATCGTGGGCTGTATCGGCGACGAAGGCTTGCTGAGCGAGCACGGTCTCACGCAGCTCGAGGGCGTGGAATGCGTGCTCCCGGTGCTCAAGCCGTACAAGCTGGCGTCGCGTGAGTTCTCGGTGCAGTCCACGGCGATCCGGTTGGGCGATGCAGCCGATACCGTGATCGGCGGACGAGATCTGGTGGTGATCGCCGGTCCCTGCTCGGTAGAAGGACGCGAGATGATGCACGTCACGGCGCAGGCCGTGCAGCGCTCCGGCGCACGACTGCTGCGCGCCGGCGCCTTCAAGCCGCGCTCGTCGCCGTACGCGTTTCAGGGAATGGGTGAGGACGGGCTCGAGATTCTGGCTGAGGTGCGCGCAGAAACGGGTATGCCGATCGTGACGGAAGTGATGGACACGCGACAGGTGGAACTGGTGGCGAGCTACGCCGACGTGTTGCAGATCGGCGCGCGTAACATGCAGAACTTCCCACTCCTCTCTGAAGTCGGTCGCACGCAGCGCCCAGTGTTGCTCAAGCGCGGTTTATCTGCCACGATCACCGAGCTGCTGATGGCAGCCGAGTACATCATGGCGCAGGGTAATGGCGACGTGATTCTGTGCGAGCGTGGCATCCGCACCTACGAAACGGCCACTCGGAACACGCTCGACGTGGCGGCGATCCCGGTGCTGAAGCGCGAGACGCACTTGCCGGTGATGGTCGACCCGAGTCACGCCGGCGGTCGCGCGTATCTGGTGGCGCCGCTGGCGATGGCCGCCGTTGCGGCAGGTGCCGACGGTCTCATCGTGGAGGTGCATCCGCATCCGGCCACGGCCAAGTCGGACGGCGAGCAGTCACTGGAGCCGGGCGCGTTCGCGGCCATGATGCAGCAGGTGCGCGCGGTGGCAATAGCGGTGGGCCGTGAGCCGAGCTGGGAGGTCGAGCTGGCGGCGGTGTAAGGTCGACCTGCAACTGCAACGACAAAAGCAAAAGCCTTGACGCGAAGCGTGAATGTTTTTGCTTTTGCTCTTCCTGCAGTCTTTCGCTTCGCGGTGCTATCAGCCGATCGGTTTACGATCCGAGGGCGGCAAGACGGCGCGGCCGATCGTGCCTTGGTCGCTGCCGAACCAGATGGTGCGGGTGTTCTTGTCGAACACCATGTGTCGTACCGTGTTCGGCCCGGCTCTGCCGATGTCGGTGGGCGTGGTGAATGTGTTGGAGCGCGGATCAAAGCCCACGAGACGGTTCGGCTGCTTGCCTGTTTCCACGAACCACAGGCGATCGGCGTCGTCGACCGTCATGGCATACGGGAGCGAGGTACCGCCGCCGGGCATGGGCCAGTCTTTCACGGCGCCGCTGACGGGATCGAGGCGGCCGAGGTAGCCGCGCGCGTAGTCCACATACCAGACGGCGCCGTCGGTGGTGAGGGCGATACGGCGGCCACGGGCGCGCTCGTCGGGTAACAGGTACTCGCGCACGCGCAGGCTGGTTGGGTCGATCGTGCCGATCTTGTTGATGCCGAACATGTTGAACCAAGGGCGGCCTCTTGCATCGATCACGATGCCGTACGGGCGTGAGCGAGGCGTGGTCATCCGCATGATCGTCACCGTGCCCGTCTTCTTCACGAGGCGACCGACCATGTTGCTGTTCTGTAGCGTAAACCAGAGGTTGCCCTGCTGGTCGAAGGCGATCGTATGCGGATCCTTGGCGTCTGGATCCGGCATCGGGTAGCGCGTGATCACGCCGGTCTTGCCGTCGATCTTGCCGATCATGCCGTTGCGATTGCCGGTGTACCACGCATCGCCGTCCCTGTCGACGGACACCGTATGCGGAAACGTCCCCGCATCGATCTCGAGCTTCGTGAACACACCGCTCTTCGGCTCGAGGCGAGCCACGTAGTTGCCTTCCTGACCGACGAACCATACGCGGCCCTGTGCATCGAGCGACGGATCTCGTGGACGCGTGTTGGCCCACGGCACGTTCCACTCCGTTACCGCCGTGGTATCTGCCGCGCGCTTCTGGGCAATGGCGGTGGCGGGAGTGACGGCGGTACCGGTGACGACGATCAAGAGGGCCATACGGCTCGCTCTGGTATCGCTGAATCGTGCCATCATGCGAAGTCTCCGATCGAGGAAGCCGATCGTGGCAGCGACACGCGGAAGCAGGCGCCGCTGGCACGATCGAAACACGGACGCAAAACAATATGGCCATCATGCGCGTGGGCGATAGCCTGCGCGATCGCGAGTCCGAGCCCGGCGCCGCCGCTGTGCCCGCCGTCCTCGTATTCGGGTTGGGACGACGCACCATGTACGAAGCGTTCGAAAACCCGGTCGGGCACGGCGGGCGGTACACCGGGCCCCTGATCTTCCACGTCAATCTGCACGAGCTGATCCGTGGCACCCACGCGCACGTGAACGGTGCTCTCTGTCGGCGCATGCTTGAGCGCATTGTCGAGCAGATTCAGCACGAGACGGTGTAGCAGCACGCGGTCACCGAGCACGTGCAACCCCACGGTGGCGTCCGATTCGTTGAGCTGAAGCGACACCCCGCGCGATTCAGCCAGCGATCGTACGCTTCGTACGGCCGTCGCGACGAGCTCGGCGATCGCCACATGGCGATGCTCGCCGATGGGGCTACCGGCGTCGACGCGCGTCAGCAGGAACAGGTCATCCACGACGCGTGCGAGACGCACCGATTCCTGTTGAATCACCTGGAGCGCCTCGCGGTACTCCGGTTCATGGCGGGTGCCGCGACGCAACGTGACGTCGGCCTCGCCGCGGATGATCGCGAGCGGCGTGCGCAATTCATGCGAGGCATCGGCGACGAACTGTCGCTGCGTACGGAACGCATCACCCACGCGTCCCAGCAAGCCGTTCACGATGTGGGCGAGTCGACCGAGCTCGTCATGCGGATTCACGACCTGCAACCGATCATCGAGATTGGCCGCGGTAATGCTGGCGGTTCGGGTCGTGATCGCGTCGAGGGGTGCGAGACTCCGCCGCGCCAGCGCGTAGCCCGTGATTACCGACGCCAGCAGCGCGAGCGGAATGGCCAGGAACAGTGTGTTTCGCACCGCACGCAGCAGTAACCGATCATCTTCGAGCGAGTGCAGCACTGTCACCAGCAGCGGCGGCTCACCGGGATCCAGCGCCATCGGCGCCAGACGCGTGACACCGGCGCGCCAGCTTACACCACGTAGGCGAATCGTGCCCAGGGCAACCTCGCGCTCATCGGCAATCTCGGCCGCACGCGTTCGCACGATGTCGCGCAGCAACGCACGGACCTCGTCGGGCAGGAGCAACGTCTCGTCGATGGTGTTGATCGACGTGCCGGAGGCGCCGAGCTGGCTGGCCGCCATCAACTGGGTCCCCTCGTCGGCGATGAAGACCTCGAGATCGCCGATACGCAGTTCGCGCAGCACGGCCTGCTCGGTGGCGCCACGCACGGATTCGACATCGCCGCGGGCTTGCGCGGCGGCGCGCTCGACGCGAATGGCACCGGCGACCACACGCGCAGACTCACGCACCGCAGCGTCTGTGCGCTCTCGCAGCGCCGTCGTGAGCGTGATCCAACCGGCTAGGGCAAACGCGCCGAGGACGAGGGCGAGCACACTGGCGTTCCAAAGCGTGAGGCGCATCCGAATGGACAGACGCAGCATCGCTTTGGTCAGCCCATCCGTCACGCTACTGATCACGAGGGGGCGACCTCGGAGAGCATATAACCGGCACCGCGACGGGTATGAATGAGCGGTGGCCACGGCGCACGATCGATCTTTCCGCGCAGGCGGTTCACGTACACCTCGACGGCGTTGGTGAACGAATCGTGATTGTCATCCCAGACGTGGGCCACGATGTCGGCCCGCGACACGACGGTGCCGACGCGGCGCGCGAGCAGTTCGAGCAGTGCGTATTCCTTGGCGGTGAGCGCGATCGGCACACCGGCGCGCAACACGGCGTGCGACTGCAGATCGATCTCGCAATCGCCGACGCGCACCCGCGTGGCTTGCAAGGCTTCCGGCCGTCGCAGCAGCGCTCGCACTCGCGCGAGCAGTTCACCGAAATCGAACGGCTTCGTGAGGTAGTCATCGGCCCCATGATCGAGGCCGGCAATGCGATCGGCCACGGCGTCGCGCGACGTGAGCATGAGCACGGGCGTGCGCACATGTCGCCCGCGCAACGTGGCGACGACGCCGAAGCCGTCGACCCCGGGCAGCATGACGTCGAGAATGATCGCGTCGTACGTATTCACGACGGCCTGCACGATGGCGTCGGTCCCGTTCGCGCACACGTCCACCGCGTAGGCCTCCTCGCGGAGACCGCGGGCGATCAGCCGCGCGAGGCGGGGATCATCTTCGACGACCAAGAGGCGCATGGCAACCGGGAGGAAGGATACGGACCGCGCGACGACGGCGTCGGTCGCTGCGTTCGGCGTACAGTCAGATCGGGGATTTTTTCGTCCGTCGGATCGCGACTCTGGTTCGAGCCTTTTCCTTGGGCCGGCGCCGGAACCAGCTGGCCACGAGGTAAAACTCGTCGAGATCATGGGTCGGGATATCGGCACCCGAGGGGTCGGGTCCCGTGAACACCTTGGCGGCGAGCTCACGAAAGGCCGTGCGCTCCTCGGGTGTTTTCGGCACGGGCACTTCGGCGCGCACGGTGCCGCGTCGCACCAGATAGACCCACTCCTGCTCGCCGGGTCCCACTGCATGATAGCGAAAGGTGAGACGATCCACGTTGGCGTGGAAGTGCTGCACCCGTTCGTGCAACCAGCTCACCAACGCCAGGCGGTCGCGGATCACCGCCGCGCGTTCGAAGGCGAGCTGTTCGGCCGCGTGATGCATGGCCATCTGTAGCGTGCGCACCGGCGCGTCGCTGCGGCCGTCGAGAAAAGCCCGCACCGCTACGGCGGCGTCGCGATATGTCTGCGCCGTGCCGGCCCCGATACACGGACCAGCGCAGGTGCCGAGGTCGTGGCGTAGACAGCCCGGAGCGCGCGTCCGGCTCGCGCCCCGACGCGGTTGTGACGCGGGATCGTCGTCGAACCAGAGCGCACTGCCGCGACTGGCCACGCTGCCGGTCGTGCGTACCACGTCATCATGTACGCAGTCGCGGAGGCCGGTGCCTTCCGCCAAGGCCCGCACCGCGTCGCGGAGCTGCGCCACACGACGGAACGGCCCGAAGAGTGCGATAGCACTCGGGTCGTCGGAGCGAGCGACGACGCTCAATCCCGGGACACTGCCGCCGGTGAGCGCCACGTAGGCGCGCGGCCATTCATCCTGCACCATCATCGCGTTGAAGTGCGGACGATGCTGCTTGATGAGCCGCAGCTCGCGTAGCAAGGCGCCGAACTCGGTGTTGGTGTACTCCCACTCGATCTGAAACGCGTGACGCAGAATGCGCGCGCCCTTGTCGCGTCCCTTGGCGCGAAAGTACGACAGCAGTCGCGTGCGCAACGCGCGAGACTGCCCCACGTAGATCACCGCACCGGTGGGCCCGAGCATGCGATACACGCCGGGCCGGTTCTCACATCCTTCACGCACCAGCGCGCGCAGTTGCTTGCGATGCGTTGGTGGCGATTGCGGCGGTCGAGCGTGCAGGCGGGTGCGCTGCGGGGCGGGCGTGTCCACCTGTGCAAGCTAGAGTGCGCGAGGCCCGTTCAGCAACGCGCCATCGGTACTACGACCCCGCGGCTGGCGGCGCGAACGTGCTGTCGTAGTCCAGCGACTCGCGGAACGCGGCCGCCTGCGCGCGGATCTGCACCAGCTCCGGCTCGTCGATGTTCTTCACGTGCACGAACATCATGCGCATGCGCGGATGATTGCCGAAGCGCGCCTGATGCGACGCCAGAAAGTCCCAGTACAGCACGTTCACGGGACAGGCGTCGGGACCCGTGCGCTGCTTCACGTCGTATCGGCAGCTGCCGCAGTAGTTGCTCATGCGGTTGATGTACGCGCCCGAGGCGACGTACGGCTTGGAGGCGAGGACGCCGCCATCACCCCACGTGCCCATACCGACCACGTTCGGAAGTTCGACCCACTCGTAGGCGTCGGTGAACGCACTCCAGAACCAGCGCGAGAGGGCGGCTGGTTCGACGCCGAGCAGCGTGGCAATGTTGCACTGCACCATGAGTCGGGCGATGTGATTCACGCGTCCGTGATCGCGCACCTGTCGGATGGTGTCGGCAAGACAGCGCATCTCGCAGGCCGCGGCGGTGCGCCGCGAGTCGTCGTAGGCTTCGCCGTCGGGGGCCCAGAACCAACGTGGCAGCTCGAGGGTCGCGTTGAGCGCGTTGGCGGTGCGGAGTCCGGGCATGAGGTGCCAGTACATGCCGCGTATGTACTCGCGCCAGCCGAGAATCTGCCGGATGAAGCCTTCGGCCGACGCGATGGGAACGTGTCCTGCATGCCACGCGGCTTCGGCTTTGCGCACGCATTCCAGCGGGTGCAACAGCCCCACGTTAAGAAGCGACGAGAGCGTGGAGTGCAGCAGGTCGGGGGCGCCGTGCACCAAGGCGTCTTCGTAGGGGCCGAATTCCGGGAGTCGTTCGGTGATGAACCGATCGAGCCAGACTTTAGCGTCGGCGCGGGTCACGGGTAGGGCGAAGCGATCCACGCTGCCCCAACGATTCCGCCAGCTGCGCACGCGGTCCATCTGGGTGCGCGTGATGTGGTCGGGCTCCACGCGCCACACGGCGGGTGCAGGGCGGCCTTTGGGCCACGGCTTCCGGTTGTCGGCGTCGAAATTCCACTGGCCGCCCGATGGCGTGCCGTCGGCTTCCATCAGCACGCCGTGTTTGCGGCGCATCTCCCGGTAAAAGAACTCCATCCGGTGCTCTTTGCGCCCGCGCGCCCAGGTGGCGAACTCCTCGCGGGTGGCCAGAAAGCCACGGTCCTCGCGCAAGGTCAGCGAACGGCGATCGGCTTCGAGCAGAGTGCGGGCGCGATCGAGTTCGTCGACCATATCCTGCTCGCGTCCTTCGGTGGCGACGACTTTCGCGGCACTGAACTCGGCGGCGGCCGCCGCGATCCCCTCGGCGTAGCTGGGCGCCTTGCGATAGGCGACCCGGTACCCGGCGGCCTCGAGCGAGGCGGCGAAGTGCTGCATGGAGGAGAGCAGCAGGACCAGCTTCTGACGGTGCCAGGGGAGAGCAGAGCCTTTGGCGACCGATTCCAGCAGCAGGACGACGACGTCATCGCGGGGGGAGCGAGGGAGGTTGGCGACGGCGCGCGAACATTCCCAAGGGGCGACGAAGGCGAGGGTGGGGGACACCCGGGTAAAACAGGGGTGGGGAGGGGAGAGGTTCCCTCGTGGACGGCGCAACCGCAAAAGGCCGTGGGCTCTCGGCTTGGAGTTTGAGGTCGTGGGTATTGGGTCATGGGTTCACGTCCGATCGTGACCCACAACCCATTACCCAGAACCCAGAAGCCACGGCCCCAAGCTATCCGCCCACTGCTGAAGCTCAGCGCCCAAAGCTCAGTCCGTTTGGTCCATATCCACCTGTCCACTCATCGCCTTCGAGACATGCGACCAGCTCATCCCCACCGCCAACAGCACGGACAGGCACAACAGTACGACGTACGAAATCCCGCGCGCCGATCCCGCGCTCACGATGCCGAAGTCGAGCAGGATCCACACCAAGGCTCCCGAGATCGCGACCACGAGGGCCGCTCCCCCAATTCCAATCGAACGGCGGGTTGCGTTGAGAAACACGCCCCACCCACCCACCAACACGATACCCACCAGAACCTTGACCGATGCTGGTCCAGTGCTGGTAGTATGTCCTAGTAGTGGCGCGATGGCCCAGTGATAAAACGAGTATCCCTCGGGGTTATACGTAGCGAACACCAGCACGAGTGCGGCGAGCAACCGTGCAGCGATGCCGCCGGGACCGGGTCCGTTAGCCATGCGCTGGGCGGGGAAAGAGACGCTTGAAAAGAGCACCGGCGCACCACGCGGCGGCGAGGAAGACCAGCAGAAACTTGAACGTGGCCGCCACCCCGGCGACCAGCGCCAACGGCGTAGACGCGCCCGCCACCAGCATACGCCAGAGCGCCGCATTCTCGAGCGCATCGAATGGAATGCACAGGAGCACGGCGACGGCGATCCGCCCACCGACGCGCTGGAATCCCGACCCATCGTCGCGCCGCAGCAGGTGCACGAGGCCGCGGAGTGTGAACGGATAGACCAGCAGGAACGCCACGTCCAGCCCGAGACTGACGAGCGCGTTCTCGATGACGCCCATGCTGCGCCACACGCTGATGATCTCCGCGGCGCGGAGCTTCGTGAATGCCAGCTCGAAGCCGACGATCCCCCACGGGGTGTCGGGCGACGTGAGCGCGCCGTCGGCCAATCGGAGCTGCACCATGAGCACGAGTGACAGCGTCGCCAGGAAGAGCCAGCCAATTAAGCGCATGGCCACAGAGTAGTGGGCGGACGTCGCGGGCGGAACGGCGCCGTGGTATCTCTCGTGTATGCGACCGGATGCATTCCTCACGAGTGATGCCCTGCTGGGTGTGGCGATCGGACTCGGGCTCGCGGCGGCCGCGGGCTTCCGGGTGTTTGTGCCGTTGCTGGCGGCGGCGATCGCCGCCAAGGCCGGCGTGTTGGAGCTCTCTCCCGGCTTCGCCTGGCTGGCCACTACGCCGGCCATCGCGGCACTGGCCATCGCCACGCTGCTCGAGATCGGCGCCTACGCCGTGCCGTGGATCGATCAGCTGCTCGACGTGATTGCGACACCGACCGCGCTGCTCGCCGGCATGATCGCGGCGGCGTCGGTGGTGGTGGATTTGCCGCCACTCGTGAAGTGGAGTGTGGTGTTGATCGCCGGCGGGGCGGCGGGCATCACGCAGGGCGCGTCGGTGCTCACGCGCTTCAAGTCGACGAC
>Ga0105044_10008640_pt1 | contig 13973 bp, 11 predicted proteins | sample MAT01_FD_78092 | JGI IMG/M metagenome (GOLD analysis project Ga0105044, IMG submission 78092) | Freshwater microbial communities from Lake Fryxell liftoff mats and glacier meltwater in Antarctica - MAT-01 | ecosystem: Environmental > Aquatic > Freshwater > Ice > Liftoff microbial mat | place...
CAAAACCCGTGCTCCTAAATGGCTCTGCGATCGTAATTTAGAATGGACCTATCGGCTTTATCAAGAACCGTGGCGCTGGAAACGCATGACCGCCCTTCCTAAATTTGCATGGCGATCGATCGTGTATCGAATCACCGGAAAATAATCATGAACCCCGACCCAAAAACGAGCAAGCCTCGCGTCATCCGTCTCGACAACGTGAGCAAAACCTACCGCAATGGTACCGCCGCCCTGCGAGACCTGACCATGGACATTTTTGCTGGAGATTTTTATCTGCTCACGGGCACCTCCGGCTCCGGCAAATCAACCCTACTCAAACTGCTCTACGGTGAAGATCTGCCCAGCAGCGGTGATATTTGGGTGAATGATTATCATCTCAACACGGTCAAAGGCAACAAACTCGCTGAATTACGTCGAACCCTCGGCATTGTCTTTCAAGACTACAAACTCCTGCCCCGCCGCACCGTATCTGAAAATATTGCCTTCGTTCTTTGGGCACAGGGCTATAGCCGCGCTGAAATCGATCGTCGCCTCCCCCCCGCCCTAAAAATGGTCGGTCTCCAGCACAAAGCCACCAGCTTTCCAGAAGAACTTTCCGGCGGCGAACAGCAGCGCGTCAGTATTGCCCGAGCGATCGTCGCCACTCCCCCAATTCTGTTAGCCGATGAACCCACCGGAAATCTCGATCCCGACAACTCTCGTCAGATTTTAAACATCCTTAAACAGCTCAATAAAATCGGCGTAACCATCCTCATGTCTACCCACGACGAAGCTTTAATTCGCACCTCCGACTTACCCATTCTCCAACTCAGCAACGGTCAATTGAAACTAATCAACCGATAAGAATTAGATAAATAAAATTACATAAACGCTGTCACGTACAACATTTTCAGTAAATCGACTTAGGGAGATCAACACACAATAAAGAGGGTAATCCCGGTTACACAATTCACTTGTCTGTATACGCTGAAGTGCTTACTAGGTCAATGATTGCAATCTGTCAACCAATTCTTAAGAGAACCTAAAGCTCCGATCGGGGATCACGATCTCGGGAAGCATTATGTGAGTAGTCGCAACGAGATTTTGCCCTCAGAAAGCGATCCCTGGACTTATTGCACAATAGCTATGGCGTTCAACCTAAGAACTCTCCGTAACTATGAATAATATTGATCCCCGTTACTATATCGTTCCTAAATCCGATTCCTTTGCTGAGGAGTATTTTTCTCATACTGTCGTCACGTCGCTGATAGATTTGCTGCCAACAGACGACAAAATTACGACAAATATTATTACTCCTGAGACTATTTCTCGTAGTTGCCGTCACTGCCGTCATTATGTTCATGAAGGACGACGAGGCGGACAGTGTGAACAACTGAATGTTCCTGTCCAAAGCAGTTGGAATGCCTGTGCCCTCTCACAAGCCATTTTTCTGGATGCCCCAATCCCGTTTCTATTTCCGATCGTCATCCCTAAAAGCCCAGAACACACCGCTACTGAGCTTCACCGCCACGCAACTGTTGTCGCGTAAATTTGTCCCGTAAATCATTTAGATTTCACGTTGCCGAGCTTACCGATCGTGCCATCATCTTTGACCGTCCAGATGTCATAGCTACCAATCACGTCCCCATTGGCATCAAGATCAACGTTTCCGCTTGCACCTTGGTAGTTAATCGGTTTGCCCGCTGTCAATAGCTTCAGACCTTCACAGACATCCGTGACAGCCTCACCGGGACCATTTGCGACGGCACTAATCTTACTTTGAATTCCTTCACCAGTGTTTTTTCCAGACGCTTGAGCAGCCAACACTAAGAGGGCGGCAGCATCCCAGGAATGGGCCGCGTAGGCTCCCACTGGACGTTTAAGTTTAGCTTCCCAAATTTTGGTAAAGCTTGCGAGGGCGGTGCCATCTGCACCGGGAATGGTCCCTAGAACGCCCGCTGCAATGTATTTACCGTCTTTGGTCTGGCCGACTTTTTTAGCTAAATCGTCAGAGTACATGCCGTCGGGGAGCAGTACTGGAATATTTTGGCTCAAGCCCTGTTCGTAAGCGGATCTGAGCAGGAGGCTGCCGCTCTCCAGATACATAATGGCGGCGACGGCATCCGGTTTACTGCTAAAGACCTCGGCGGCTTCAGTTTTTAGTGTGGTGGCTTTGGGGTCGTAGCGAGTCGGTTTGGCCTCGTTGACGATCGTACCGCCCAGCGCTTTGAAAGCTTTGATGAATTCTTCTTCAAAGCCGATGCCGTAGTCATTGTTGATTACGATCGTTGCGATTTTTCTATAGCCTTTGTCGTAGGCAAGTTTGGCCATGGCGGGCGCTTGATAGGCATCAGACGGCGCAGTTCTGGCCCAATAGCCGTTGAATTCCTTGGATTTTTTAGTTAGTTCTGGACTAGTGCTTCCTGGCGAAATCATCATCACTTTGTTCCGAGAGGTGACAGCCGCTCCGGCCATCGATACCCCACTGGCAAACGATCCCACGACTCCAGCAACTTTCTCGACATTTACCAGACGTGTGACAGCTTCAGTTCCAGCGGTCGCATCCGTCTGGTCGTCGCTAGCCACTAGGGTTACAGGCTGACCATTCACACCACCGCATTGATTGACCGTATCCACTAGCAGCGGTACAGATGCCATCATCGGTCCCCCCAGCGAACCCAAGTCGCCAGTGGAAGGCAACAGAGAACCCAACTTGAGTTGCTTTGGATTTTCGGCGCTGGTCGTGGTCGTTCCTGTCTTTGGGGTTTCGGCTTCTTGGCAGGCCGCCGTGATCATCCCGAGTCCCATGACTAGACCCGTCACTATCACGCCTCGTCCAACGCTCATTCCAGTTCTCTTCACAGCCATAACACAAGCCTCACACAAGTTCCAAATCAAACCTAAGGTTACAGCCGATCGTAAAGCTTGAAAAGCCCCCTGTACATTCCCAAGACATCAAAAAGCCGCAAATTGGGTTACAACTCACGGCTCTTTAAGTTTATCTATCTAACGGAGAGAGAGGGATTCGAACCCTCGGTACGGATTAATCCATACAACAGATTAGCAATCTGCCGCTTTCGTCCACTCAGCCATCTCTCCAGGCATTCCGACTTGAATAATATATCAGAGATGTCCCCAAAAGTATAACAAGTCGTATAAAAATTGTGAAATTGAACTTGTGTGAGTGTGAGTTGATTACTTAACGGTTGTAGCTAAAGCTAGAAGCGCGAGAACGATATTCACAGTGTAGAACCAACCTACTATCTGGGTTTCGGTCCAGCCACTGAGTTCGAGGTGATTGTGATAGGGCGACATTTTGAAAAATCGCTGGCCAACACCATCAGCATTTTTCGTCATCTTAAAATAAGAAACTTGAATAATCACCGACAAAGTTTCCCAAAGGAACAATCCGCTAATTAGCAATAACGCAAACAACGAGTTGGTCATCAATCCAACTGCTGCCAATGCTCCACCGATCGCGAGAGACCCGGTATCGCCCATGAACACCTTGGCCGGGTTTCGATTGTGGGCTAAAAATCCTAGGCAAGCACCGCTCAGACATGCCGAAAATGTCATTAGCTCAGGATTAGTGGGAGCAGCGATCGCACCCATGCCCAGCATCGCTACAGCAACAGTTCCACCCGCCAAACCATCAACTCCATCAGTCAAGTTGGTTGCATTACTTTCAGCGACTAGCGTAAAAGTGGCTAACCCCCAGAATAGTAATCCAAGCGGAATCACCATACCAAAGGGAAGTTTGATGTCTGTCGAGACCTGACCAAACATCATCATCCAGATACAAAACGCGACAGCAAAGGCGATTTGCAATCCCATTTTAGTGCGAGCCGAAATTCCTTTGTTCGATCGCCGACGGATAATTTCCCAGTCGTCTGCAAACCCGATGCCTGCATAGGCCGTAGTCAGGGTTGCAACTGCTATTGCATTGGGGTGAAAGCCACTCAAAATGAGCGACATAATAATGGCGACGGGAACAAAAAAGGCACCTCCCATCGTCGGAGTGCCTGTCTTCTTAAGATGGGATTTAGGTCCATCTTCCCGAATGATTTGTCCTGCTTTCAATGCACGTAATAGGGGAACAGCACCAATGCCAACTAGGCCAGACAAAAGACCACAGATAACTAGCGGAGCCGTTAACGAAGCTGATGAAACGATCGATCGACTAGCCCATAAATCCAAAACGATGGCCGTTGCCGTCATTCCTGAAACTAGTGCGACAAATAATTTGGTTCCTGAAAGACTCAGCGATTGACTTGTAACAAATTTTGCATCCACAATCCGCACACTCACACACAAATCACTACACACACCACACATAGGGGAAAGTTGATTTTCCGAACGTAATTTGAAATTAAGTTCAAAACAATACAATCTAGCCAACCTAAATTATTGTTTACTAGAACGATCGCTTGATGAAGGTGAAACGATCTAGTAATTATTCTTTTGCTCATGTCTTTGGACGATCGACGTTTCGGTTCAAAATAGACTAATCGTCCACATCACCCAAATCGTCATCCTCCTCTTCCTCTTCGTAATCCGCATCATCATTGCCCATCAAATCGTTGATTTCTTGTTCGTCATCAACGAAGTCAAAATCTCCAGGCTGACGAGCGCGAAGACGACCAGCTTGTTCCAGCCAATCTAGAATGGAAGTCTGCCGTCTCACTTGAAGAACCGTAGCGGGTTTATCCCGAGGCTCTTCTCGTAGTGATGGGTTGTAAACTTCAAGTGCAATAATCTCAGTCATTGGCTGCTCTGAATGGGTCTCACAATATTGACAGCAGAGAAGAAAGTCTGCTGAAAGTTAACCAGAGTTTATCACCGAGTTTGAAAGTTGACGCATCGATCGCTAACTTTCTCGCACTTTAGGGATAAACGATAACTCCGAAAAGACTATACCTTAGATGGAGTGCGCCAAAAAGCATTCCATAAAATATCTATGCCCCGACTTTATATAACTCGTGAATTAATGCAATGCTGGAATTACTTAAACTAAAAGATACATTGCTCCAAACATTAAGCCATCAGCGCCAAGACCATCTTTGGCAAACCCCGCCCGAGTCTGTTCCGGACCTGAATCAATTGATTGCAGAGTTGGAAGCTCAATCCCCTTGTCCGAATCCATTAGATTCGCCCTTGTTGATGGGTGACTGGCGGCTGATTTATACGACGAGTCGAGGGATTTTGGGACTCGATCGGATTCCCTTGACGGACTTGGGGCAGGTGTATCAGGCCATTCGAGGCGATCGGGTTTATAACGTAGCGGAAACGAAAAGCTTGTTAGGAATAGAAGGCATTGTCGCGGTGGCGGCGCATTATGTCCAATCGGGCGATGCGAGGGTTTCGGTCACATTTGAACGATCGATTTTGGGGCTACGGAGCATTATGAGCTACCGATCGGTGACGGCTTTTGTCGATTTATTGGAGGCAAAGTCTCGGTTTTGGGCGATCGATGTGCCGATTCCCTCACGAGATGGCGTGGCTCAGGGCTGGCTGGAAGTGACGTATTTGGATGAAACGCTACGGATTAGCCGGGGTAATGAAGGCAGCATATTCGTTTTGGTGAAAGATTAGGCATTTTAGTGAGCGATTAGCAATGAAACTTTCTCAAGGAAATCTGACAATATTAGATAGCTGTCCCAGATTATTTCAACATACAGTTTTGGAACAGTTAGCGGTGCCGCAGCTAGGTGAGAGCTGGGAGAAGATGCAGTTGGGCAGCCAGTTTCATCAACTCATGCAACAACGATCGCAGCAGCTTCCGATTGAAGCCATAGCGGCGACGGATCCCAACTTAAGACGATGGTTTGAAGCCGTAGATGCCCAGTCTGCCGACCTTTTCCCAGATGCTGGCGAGGCTTGGACAGATAGTGAACATGTGCGCACGATGGATTGGATGGGGCACACGATTGTGGGTGTGTATGACTATGTGGTGTTGCGATCGGATTCAGCCCAGATCTTGGACTGGAAGACTCATGCGAAACCTCTTGATTCCCGGCGGTTGCGGCAGAGTTGGCAATCAAGGTTGTATCCATTACTTCTGGTGAGTAGCAGCAATTATTCGCCGGATACTATTGAAATGCGTTACTGGTTTTTTCAAGGCAGCGATGAAGCCCAGCCCCAAATGCTTCGATTTGAGTCGAGTGCAGCGGCAATAGCAGAGACGACAGCGGCCTTAACCCAACGATTAACAGCATTGAATTTGTGGCTCAAGGCTTATGAGTTGACGGGTGAATCGTTTCCTCAGACGGAGACTCGACAAACGTGCGAAATCTGTAGCTTTGCAGTGCGTTGCGATCGGGTGAATACGCCTGTGATTGAGTCTGATTTGATGCAATTGGAAACGGCATGGGATTCGATCGCAGAGGTCGCATTAACTAAATTCCCGTAATTTTACTTATCTCACTTTGCCGCTAGTCCAACAGCTTGATCCAATGTATCCAGTCCGGCGACATCAAGCCGATCGACCAGCCCTTCCAAAATTCGACGCACCATAATTGGCCCGTTATAAATCCAGCCTGTATAAACCTGAAGCAAACTTGCCCCGGCTGTGATTTTCTCCCAAGCATCATCTGCTGTAAAAATACCGCCCACGCCCACAATTGGAAACTGCCCGTCAGTATGGCGATAAATCAACCGAATTACTTCCGTCGATCGTTCCCGAACAGGGGCACCGCTGATCCCGCCCATTTCGTCTACGATCGGATTTCCAGTACTCGCCAAAATCGTGGTTTTCAGATTGTCTCGGCGAATGGTAGTGTTTGTCGCAATGATTCCGGACAATCGGGACTCACGAGCGAGATCAACCACCGCCAAAATGTCATCATCCGTGAGGTCTGGTGCGATTTTCACCAAGATTGGTTTGCCGCTATGGTTTTCCCCGTTCAATGCCTCAAAAATCGGGGCCAACTGTTCAACACTTTGCAACGATCGCAGTCCCGGTGTGTTGGGCGAGCTAACGTTTATAACGAAATAATCCCCAAGATCCCGCAGTCGCCGGAAACTCTCGCGGTAATCGTCCGCCGCTTCATCTAATGGTGTAATTTTTGATTTCCCCAAATTGATCCCCAACGGCATGTGCTGGACCGGGCGATCGGGCTGATTCTGACGAGATGCCAAGCGATCGGCCAATGCCTGAGAGCCTTGATTATTAAAGCCCATACGATTCAGTGCCGCCTCGTCTTCAATTAGTCGAAAGAGTCGAGGTTGAGGATTTCCCGCTTGAGCATGTTGCGTCACCGTGCCCAGTTCAGCAAACCCAAACCCGAAATGAGGCCAAATTGCCGCACCCTGACCATCTTTGTCAAAGCCCGCGCTCAAGCCCATGGGATTAGCAAACTCTAGGCCAAAAGTCTTTTGAATTAGCCGATCGTTGTTAAACCCGTAAGTTCGTGTCATTTGGCTCAAGATCGCCGTGCGGACAAACGATGAGGCATCCAAATCGGTCCACTGTAACCACTGAAGCGTCTGCTGATGTAGCCATTCGGGATCGAGATTCAGGCCCGAAAACAGGAGCGGACGTAGCACCGAACGATAGAACTCTGGCAAGCAAAACTCCGAATTAAAATCGATTTGATTCTACCAAACATCCTTTGGCTTTGAGATTCGGGTTCATCTCCAGCATTGAGAGGTATGGTGTAAGTAAAAAAAAGTTCTACAAATTTTATTTGTCGTTACGAACGATGCAGCAACCTCATTTAACTCATTCACTGATTTAGACCATTTAACAAACTTAATTACACTGGCTAACCAAATTTAGACAACTATATTTGGCCAACTACGGCTATTTGCCGACATTATCGGGAATAGTTCTAAGTAGATAGTATTCACAATTCTCACGCTCAAGCTTCATTTATAAAATTATGGAGCAATCTTGCTCATTTCCCGTTCACCTTGTTAATGCCGTCGTACCATGGGTCCTCTTAAAGAGCCAAATCTGCAAGAACATAACCTTATCTTTCTAGGACAAGTCCTGCAAACCCTGCGGGAAGCGGAGACTGATGAGCTACTAATTGAGTCTCTACTCAGTTACCTCAAAACCTCATTTCGTCAACAGCATGGGCTGATTTGGCTGGGACTATACGATCGGGTAGACCATCGCATCATCGGTAAAGGAGGTTGTCTTCCGGACATCGCCGAGGCTAAAAATGGATCCATTCGATCTGATATGGCAAGAACTGGATTCACTAGATCCTCAGAAGCTCGGATGAATCCGCTGACTCAAAAAATACAGCTTCTATCTGGCGACATTCTAGAACAAGTCGTGATTCAGCAACGGCCTCTAGCTTTGGCTGATTTGCGGCAGGAAATGCGGGCGGGCGAATGGCGTAAGACGGCTCAGAAATATGATATTCAAGGCGCGATGCTGTTTCCCTTGTGCCACCGCGATCGGTGCATTGGAGTCGTTATCTTAGGCTCGCAGCGTTGGGGAACCTTTCCAGGAACTCCCGAGAAAGCGGCATTGAATATTGTTTTGGGCACGTTTTCAGCATCCATATCTCACCTGGAATTAGAGTGGCAACGTCAGCAGCAAAAACGCCCTGATAAGCCACTTTTGAGTAATTTAGAAGTGGTTAGAGGTTTACCTAATTTTGGCCGACAACTAGAGGCTGTTATTGAAGAAACGCATCAGTTTTTAGCCCCGTCTCGCACCAGTTTGTATTGGTTTGAATCTCATAAGCGCTACTTCTGGCGACGACTGACCAATCAAGCGCCAAGGGCTAAGGGCTTACTGGACAACACCATAGCAGCCTCAACTATTACGGCTCAAGAAATCAATAGCTTTTATCACCAGCTTGTTCACGATCAAATTGTGGCGATCGGGGAAGCTCACAGCTCCCTGAAGGCCGATGCTACTTCGCGGTTAATGCAACTGATTCAGGCACGATCGCTTCTTGCTGCCCCCATTCTTTATCAAAATCAACTGCTGGGCTTTTTGGCGATTGAAGGGAATCAACCGCGAATTTGGCAGGAGGAAGAAAAACAATATTTGCGGGGTGTGGGCCAACTCATTGCACTGATGGCTCCTTTGGAGAGAATGGAATCCGTCATCCAAGAGACCCAAATGGATCAGTCGCTGACGACCGAAATTACCCGATCGCTTTATAGTTCTCAAGACTGGAAAGTTACCCTGAACCGATCGGCGGAATTGTTGACCCATCGGCTCAAAGTTGAACGCTTTATGATGATTCTGTACGATCGGGCTACAGGAAATTTTGAGGTCTGCTATCAGTATCAACCCCGTAATCGTCGCAGCAGTCCCTTGGCTCAGCTTCCGCCCTTAAGCCAGATGGATCTTCAGCTTGTAGAGCGTAGCAACCAGGGGCTGCCCATTGAAGATCTCGAAGATGATTTACGACTTGCCGCTTGGCGCAATGTGCTTTGGGATTTGGGAGTGCGATCGGTTTTATTGACCACTACTTGTCCCGGTCATCGGTTGGAAGGATTGCTATTAGTCTGTCACCACACCCCGCGTGCCTGGATGTCTCAGGAAACCCACTTAGTGCAATTAGTGGCCCAGCAACTCGGTGTGATTTTGAATCAGTGGCAATTGCAGCGCAAAGTAGAACAAGAATCCAGGCTGCACCAAAATACCCAGCGCGCTATTCAATTGATCCAGCGTAGTGACTCCATTGATGAACTAGAACAAGTGGCCCTTAGAAGCATTTCTCAAGTTTTAGATGCCCAACTGACCTTTCTTGTCTCTTGGTTCCCTGGCCGTCGGACGGGACGACTGGTACTGCCTCAAATTATGGACCGCCAGTATCTACTCCTGCCCAACACCAAAGTCTCTGTTTATGGCGATCCCCTGATTCGTATGGCCCAAGAGAATAACTCGGTCCTGATTTTCACTCCGTCCCAGATTCCTGGTGAAACCCGTCAGTGGCTAAATGCTCAGGGTATGGGACAAATTCTTGCTATTGCCCTTCGGACCAATCCCGATGATGAATCGACTGGGTTGCTATGTTTAGCGTTGCGAGATGAACGCCATTGGGATGAACAGGCGATTAATACTCTCAGCCTGTTAGCTGGCCAGTTAGCCGCCGCTCGTCGCCACCTAAAACTAGAGTCTACGTTGCAGTCTGAACGCCTCAAACTTGAGCAAATTAGTTGGTACAAACATCGTCACCTTGAAGAATTACATCGCAGCGTTCAAATTGGCATTCAGCGTCTAATTGAATCCGTCAAACCCGCTAGTCAAGATGCTTTGGCTGCCACTCGTAACGAACAAATTTTGCGCCAAATCGCGGATGCCATGGCCCCAGTACAGTCGGCATTACTGAATGAAGCTTGGCAGATGCAATATCGTCAAGAGAGTGTCCCGCTGTTGGGCATTTTACGGCGGGCGATCGATCGGGCTGATGTTTTGTTAAAGCAGCGTCAGATCTGGTCTCAGGTTCATCAAGAGAGCAACCCAATTATTGCTGGTGACATAAATAAACTGGAAATGGTACTGTATGAAGTGATTTCCATTGCAGGGCAACGATCGGAGGCCGGGAAGCGCATTGATATTTGGTGTCGTCAGTTCGATCCTCGCTGGGTCGAAGTCGCCATTACGGATGATGGGACCATTGAACCCAGATTGATTAAAGAATTGGAAGCTACTCAACCTCTGGATCCCCTCGCTCCAAGCTTGCTCAATCAACCGCCCGGAATGCATCTTGCAATTTGTAAGGAAGTCTTGCGGATCATGGGGGCACAACTCACCCTAACTCGACTCGACGATGGTCGCATTATGACGCGATTGATGTTGCCAGCCGCACAAACGGGACGGGATGGGCAGTCGAGATAATCTGGCTAATTGTCATCATCTCGCTCCAATTTTGTAGGGTACAAATTGTTTGTTTGCCAATAATTTTAGATGACGCTAGATGGAGAGTCTGAAGGATGATAAAAAGATACCAAACTCCTAAATCTGTGGATCGGACCAACGAGAAATATTGAAATTTTGGTCGCAATTGAGGAGTCTCCGGTTACACTACTTTTCACTCCCTGTGTGTTTCTTGTCTTGTGTGTTTTACAGTTTTTCGATAAGCGTCCTTTAGGGGACTCGATAGCAGTCTTTTTGCTGACAGGTCTTTTTTTGCTGACAGGTTTGTTATGGTTCGCTCTCCCTCTCGTCCGACCTCTCGCCTTACTCAACAACGATCGTCCTCGTATGCGTCTCAGCCGTTACGAGATTTTCCGAGTCAATCAATGCCCCGATCGCCTCGAAGCATAGGAAATACTGGAAATACAGTTCGCCGCATTCCCAAATCCTTTGTACCCCGATCGCCTGTACCCACGCCATTAAAGCCATTAAAGGGCCGATCGCTCCGATCGACTCTCAAGGCAATGCCCGATCGGATGCCACTTCCTATCTGGCTCCGTACCTTGAAAAAGATTGAGAATCTCTCCGTTGTTGTCGCTTTACTTTTAGTGGGTAGCGCTGTCGTCACCTATGGTTGGGCGGTCTATTCTCAACAGCTCTGGGGAAAAAATTACAGTCGCCTCAATACCTTGCGACGTGATGAGAGACAGCTCTTGAAGGGCAGTGAATTGATGAAAAATGATATTGCCCGCCGCACTGATCCAAAACAGTATGGACTCGTGCCCCGCAATTCTGAGCACATCGTGGTGATTCCCGCTTCACCTCTTCGGCCCGCGATCCCTACTCGCAACACGGGTCTAGACTCCAAGGCCAAACCCATCATGCCGATCGGATACTAAACATCATGGTTCGTCCCTATTCTTCTCGCCAACGATCTCACCAACGATCGCTAGCTCGACAAATTGCGGCATTACCTGACGCGAAACCCACGCTGCTCCGACTGCGTGTCGTGTGGATGATGTTGCTCGCGAGTTGTGGCTTACTGGGCCTTAATCTGGTGAGACTTCAGGTTTTTCAGGCCGCTGATTTAGTAACTCGCGCAAAACAGCAGCAGACAACTTTATTAAAACCGTTCACTCCGCGTCGTCCGGTGGTCGATCGTAATGGCAACGCGATCGCCATTGATGAGCAGGTTTATACAGTTTTCGTTCATCCACGATATTTTAATAAAAAAAGCAATCAAGAGGTCGCAAATCTACTCGCTCCTTTGGTGAGTCAAAATCCGGCTGAACTCCAAAAGAAATTTGATGGCAGCAAGACTGGGATCAAATTAATGGACCAGTTAGAAGAAAATATGGCCCAGCGAATCAAAGACCTTCTGATTGACGGCATCGACTTCATTCCCTCATCTCGTCGCGTCTATCCGCAACAAGATTTGTTCGCGAACATCACTGGCTATGTCGATCTTCAGCAAAAAAGTCAAGGCGGCATTGAAATCACCTATGAGCATCTTCTAAAACCCCTCGAAAAATCAGTTCGGCTGAACAAAACAGGCGATGGCTCAATTTTGCCCGAAGGGGTTCCAAATGGATTTGTACATCAAGATGATCAGCGACTTCAGTTAACAATAGATAGTCGGATGCAACGGGCAGTGCAGGAAATTGTCGATCGGCAAGTCTCCACATTTAAGGCAAAACGGGGCTTAGTGATTGTGATGGATTCCCAAGATGGATCTATTTTATCCATGGTCAATAGTCCCAGGTTTGATCCCAATGAATATTGGAACGTCAAAGATTTCGCCGTGTTGAAAAATTGGGGTCTGACGGATTTGTATGAACCGGGATCGACCTTTAAACCGATCAATGTCGCGATCGCCCTAGAAGCAGGCACCGTAAAACTTGGCGATTACTTCAATGATTCCGGCACCATTGTGGTCGGAGGCTGGCCCATTAGTAATTCAGACAATGCGGCGCATGGGTCGCTGAGTTTGACGGACGTAATACGCTACTCCAGTAACGTTGGCATGGTTCGCATTGCTCAAACCATGAAACCATCGGTCTATTACAGTTGGTTAGAGCGTATTGGTCTTGGGCAATTTACAGGCGTTGACCTGCCCTTCGAGGCCCAAGGCTACCTAAAACCGAGCCAAACTTACATGACATCTCCTATTGAAGTGGCGACCACTGCCTTTGGGCAAGGGTTTTCCATGACCCCGATTCAGCTTGCGAAACTACATGCCATGCTGGCCAATGGTGGAAAAATGGTCACACCTCATGTGGTGAAAGGGCTTTATGACAGTCAAGGACGACCGTTTTGGGAACCGAAGCAATCAATGCCAAAGCAAATTTTTTCACCTAAAAATACCAAAGCGATTCTTCGGATGATGGAGGCAGTGGTCGATAGTGGGACGGGGAAAGCGGCTCAAGTGCCGGGATTCCGAGTGGCGGGGAAAACTGGAACGGCGCAAAAAGCAGCGGAGGGCGGAGGGGGCTATTCAGATTCTCGATTTATTACCAGTTTTGTGGGAATCTTCCCGGTGGACAATCCTCGTTATGTGGTGCTGTCTGTCTTGGATGAACCCCAAGGTCAAGCCTACGGGGGAACGACCGCCGCTCCTATTGTCAGTGAAGTGATCAAGGTGATCGCAGCAATAGAGCAAGTCCCCCCGAGTAAACCGGATCCTTAAATTGTGAGATTGCAAAATTATCCATTTCAATTTTTATTACGATTTGAATGGTGTTTGCTGACGATCGCGGCACTCGGCGAATTGATTCAGATCCCGCCGTTTTGACTGGTTTACGATTGCCAAGCCCTAATTTACGGCGATATTCTGCTGCATTCTATGGTGCTTTATTAGTGGGGTTGCTTGCGATCGCGGCCTTTGGGACTGGATTTAGGCTGTTGCCGTTGCTCTGCATTGTGGTGGTGTTGCGCTGTGGGGTGATGTTTGAGACGAGGATTTCCTGGGTGTTGGCGGCTGTCACCTTTTTGACGGGGGCGGGGGCGCAGATTTATACCATCACTAATTTTAGATTGCCTCGGTTAGGCGATTACACAGAAAGAATTTACCCCGCTGACTTCGATCAACATCCACCTTGGATTTCAAGATTCTGTTGGCGAATTGCTCGCTTCGTTATTCACCCACTGGGATTAAAATCCCAGCCTA
>Ga0105044_10008641_pt1 | contig 13973 bp, 12 predicted proteins | sample MAT01_FD_78092 | JGI IMG/M metagenome (GOLD analysis project Ga0105044, IMG submission 78092) | Freshwater microbial communities from Lake Fryxell liftoff mats and glacier meltwater in Antarctica - MAT-01 | ecosystem: Environmental > Aquatic > Freshwater > Ice > Liftoff microbial mat | place...
CGTCAGGAAATCGGAAATCAGGAAGACGACCGAGCGCCGGTGCAGCACTTGGTTGAGATAATCCAGCGCCGCCGCCGGCTCGGTCCCGCGGCCCTTCGGCTCAAAGTAAAGAATCTCGCGGATGAGCCGCAGCGTGTGGACGCGGCCTTTCTTCGGCGGGATGAAAAGCTCGACGTGATCCGAGAAGAGAATCAGCCCGACCTTGTCGTTGTTCCGAATCGCGCTGAACGCGAACAGGCACGCGACCTCCGCCGCCAGCTCCCGCTTGCTCAGGTGCACGCTGCCAAATTCCCCTGACGCGCTCACGTCCACCACGAGCATCACCGTCAGCTCCCGCTCCTCGGTGAACTTCTTCACGTAAGCCGCCCCATGCACCTCGCTGTACTTCGCCGTGACGTTCCAATCAATCGACCGCACTTCATCCCCCGGCTGGTATTCCCGCACCTCCTCGAAGTTCATCCCGCGCCCTTTGAAAACCGAACGGTATTGCCCGGAGAACGTGGCCGCGACAAGGCCGCGCGTCTTTAGCTCAAGACGCTGGATTTTTTTGAGGATGTCGCGGGCCGCTTCCATTTCAGGAGAAAAACCCTGTCATCCTGAGCGGAGCGTAGCGGAGTCGAAGGACCTCTGATTTTTCGCGGGCGGAGGCGGTGCGGAGCGCCTCTCCACCCACCGCCTCCGCCCGCGGAACAGTTGGAGGTTCTTCGACTCCGTTCCCGCCCGCCTGCGCCCGCCGGGAACTCCGCTCAGAATAACAGGTCGGGATGGATGCGCCAAAACCGGCTCCGCGCGTCTTTAGCTCAAGACGCTGGATTTTTTTGAGGATGTCGCGGGTGGAGTCCAAGGGGCTCGGTGATTGGTGATTAGTGAGGGGTGATTGGCGGCTCGCTGCCACGCGGATTCACGGCTCGATAGTCGGTGTCCGAAGCGTTTTTACAGAAGTCTCCGGCGCGATCGATCATGCGCGCGAGCATCGCACTGACTGAACGAAAGCTGGCATCCAATGCCTCGAAGTCCGACGGCGGTAGGTAGCCGGAATCCAGAGCGTGATCCAGCCAGGCCTGCGTTTCCATCGCCTCGCCGAGCGCCTCGTCGATCTTGTTGATGAACGCCGCCTTGTAGCGCCGCCTTGCCCACGCTTCCGCGAGCATCGCATTCACCGCCCGCGAACTCCGTCGAATCTGATCCGTAAGCGAAAAGCGCTCTTCTTTGGGAAATGACTTCGAGACGCGAAACACCTTCCCCGCCGCTTCCCGCGCCAGTTGATAGACATTCAAATCCCGAAACGATTTCGCAACAGCCATACCAATCACCTCTCACAAATCACCAATCACGCACCGACCCCTCACGGCACCGCCAGCCCGGCGAAAATCTTCTCGACGATCTGCTCGCTCGTCACTTCCTCCGCCTCGGCTTCGTAGCTGACAATGATGCGGTGCCGCAGCACATCCGCACCCACGCTTTTCACATCCTGCGGCGTGACGTAGCCGCGGCCGGCCATGAAGGCGCGGGCGCGGGCGGCGAGGGTGAGGGCGATGGTCGCGCGCGGCGATGCGCCGTAGCGGATCATGCCGTCGAGCTTCAGCTTGTAGCTGGCGGGATCCCGCGTGGCGAAGACCACATCGACGATGTAGTCCTTCACCCGGTCGTCCACGTAGATCGAGTTCACGATCTCGCGGGAGCGAAGGATGTCAGCGGGTTCGGTGATCGCGAGGACGTTCAGGTTCGGCGCGCTCGTGGCCATGAGGTCGAGGATCTTGCGCTCCTCGGCCTTGCTCGGATAGCCGACTCGGAGCTTGAGCGTGAAGCGGTCGAGCTGCGCCTCGGGGAGTTGGTAGGTGCCTTCCTGTTCGAGCGGGTTTTGTGTGGCGAGGACGAGGAAGGGATCGCTGAGCGGATAGGTGGTGTCGCCGATCGTGACCTGCCGCTCCTGCATCGCCTCGAGCAGCGCGCTCTGCACTTTGGCGGGGGCGCGGTTGATTTCGTCGGCGAGGATGAGGTTTGAAAATAGTGGGCCGCGCTTGGTGGTGAATTCTCCGCTGCGGGGATTGTAGATCAGCGTGCCGATGAGATCGGCGGGCAGCAGATCGGGCGTGAACTGGATGCGCTGGAATCCCGTATGGATGCAACTCGCGAGGGTCTTAACGGTCAGCGTTTTCGCCAAGCCGGGCACGCCTTCGAGCAGGATGTGCCCATTGGTCAGCAGGCCGGTGAGCAGGCCATCGACGAGATATTTCTGCCCCACGACGACGCGGGCGATTTCGTCCTGCAGCGGCTTAATCCACTGGCTGGCTTCCTTGACTTGCTCGGTGATTTCCTGGGTCGTGCTCATTTGAAAAATTCGGGCCGAAGAAGACAGCGCGGCCCGCGGTTACGTTCGATCTGGGAGCGCGGCGGACTTCCCTCGCCGCGCCGCCGCGAATGGTTACGACTTGCTCGGGCTTCCTGCCGGTGCAGTGGAAGACGCTAATGGCGTCGGCTTCGAAGCAGCCGGATTGGAAGATGGCTTCCCTCCCGCCGTCTCTGGCGAGGTCAGGCGTACGCCGGGTTATGTGACCCGTCCTCAGCAGATGCTGAGCACTTTCCTGATCACGTCCTGCGGATTGGGCAACTGCTTGGGCTCAACCTTCGGGCTGTAGATGGCGGGGGCGTCGAGGGCGGTGACGCGGAGGATGGGCGCGTCGAGGTCATCGAAGCATTTCTCCTGGAGCATCGCAGCGATCTGCGCGCTGACGCCGCAGAAGGGTTTGTTTTCATCGACGAGGACTGCGCGGTGAGTCTTGCGGACGCTGGCGAGGATGGCGTCTTCGTCGAGCGGGCGAATGCTGCGGAGGTCGATGACTTCGGCGCTGATGTCGTGCTCCGCGGCGAGGAGTTCTGCGGCCTTGAGCGCGGTGAGGGCGGCGCGGCCGTGGGCGATGAGGGTGATGTCGGTGCCTTCGCGTTTGATGTCAGCCTTGCCGAGCGGGATGAGATACTCATCCTCGGGAACCTCCCACGTCTCGCCATAAAGGAGGGTGTTCTCCATGAACATGACGGGGTCATTGTCGCGGATGGCGGTTTTCATCAGGCCTTTGGCGTCGTATGCCGTGGCGGCGCTGACGACTTTGAGGCCAGGCACGCTGGCGAGCATGTTCTCGGGCGTGTGTGAGTGGGTGGCGCCGACGTTGGTGCCGCCATTCGCGGGGCCGCGGATGACGATGGGGCAGTTGATCAATCCGCCGGACATATAACGAATCTGGCCGGCGTTATTGATGATCTGATCCCAGGTGACGGTGGCGAAGCTCCAAAACATCAGTTCCATGACTGGCCGGATCCCGAGCATGCTGGCACCAATACCCATGCCAATGAAGGCAGCCTCGGAGATCGGCGTATCGACGACGCGTTTGTCGCCATATTTTTTCCACAGTCCCTTGGTGACTTTATAGGCACCGTCGTATTGGGCGACTTCCTCGCCCATGAGGACGACGTTGGGATCACGTTCGATTTCTTCGGCGAAAGCCTGGTTCAGGGCGTCGCGGTAGGGGATAAGTGGCATGTCGGGTGGCTGGCTAAGGTGTTATCTTAGTCCCATGTCTAGTTAGAAGGTTGCCTCGCGGAAAGCGGAGGTTACTAACTTAGATCCAGGAGTTAGTTTGTTAATCGTTGAAGAAGTGCTTTCCGGTGCGGCCGGCTTCGGTCTGGCGGTCCACTTCGTAATACACATCCTCGAAGATGCTGGCGTCACTCGGGAGCGGGCTTTCTTCGGCAAACTGGGCGCTGGCTTCGGCTTCGGCTTTGGCGGCCTCGCTGATCTCGGTAAATTGTTCTTCGGTCAGCACGCGCTCTTCAATGAGACGTTTCTTGAATAACTGGATGGGGTCGTGGTCACGCTTGTAAGTTTCGATTTCCTCCTCTGGCCGGTAACCGCCTTTGTGTTTCGCGTCGGCGACGGAGTGGCCGTAATAGCGATAGGTGTCGAACTCGAGAATGGTCGGCTTCGACTCATTGTGCGCCCGGTCGATGGCCTTCTGAGTAACCGCGCGGACTTCGTAGAGGTCTTCGCCATTGGCCTGCGCCCACTCGATGCAAAAAGCCTCGCCGCGTTGGGCGAGGCAATCCTTGAAGACGGAGGAGCGATCAAGGCTGGTGCCCATTGAGTAGCCGTTGTTTTCAATAATGTAGATGACGGGTAACTCGAAGAGCGCAGCCATGTTCAGCGACTCGTAGAAGCAACCCTGGTTCACGGCACCGTCGCCGAGAAAGCACAGGGCGGCACCTTTCAAACCTTTGTATTTCAAGCCGTAGGCGAGCCCGAGCCCGAGCGGGGTCTGACCGCCGACGATGCCGTGGCCACCCCAATAATTCTTGTCAGGGGCGAAGAAATGCATGGAGCCACCCTTGCCTTTGGAACAGCCGGTGGCTTTCCCGTATAGTTCGGCCATGCACTCGTTCATGCTCATGCCGACGGCGAGAGAGTGTCCGTGACAGCGGTAGGCGGTGATGACGTGATCATGGTCGCCCATCAGTGAGCAGGTGCCGACCGCGACTGATTCCTGACCGATGTAAAGATGGAGAAAGCCGCCGATCTTGCCGGCTTGGTAGTGTTTCAGTGACAACTGCTCGAAACGCCGGACTCGCAGCATCTCGCGCAGCAGCCCGACTTTACTCTCCGGCGTGAGGGCTTTATTGATCGGGGCGAGAGCGTGATCGGTGGATTTTGTGGCTGTGTCCATAGTGTCGGCGCAGGCTGAGGGTGAGTATTAGCGGCAGGTCATCTTTCACGCAATAGGCAACACGACAACGCCGCAAATTCTGCGCCGGAGGGTGGGCCGAAGCCGGATTTCCGGCAGAAATGCGAGTATTTCGGACGAACTGCCCACTGTTCCACGACTCCCGCTCAAGCCGGGGTCAGACCGAGGTGTCGGCCGATCTGCCGGCGCAGGTCGCGCTGGATGGTCTCGACGCGAAGGTTGGCGTTGATCACGGTAAAGGCATGATCTTTCGCCAGGCGCTGATACTCGGTCGCCAGCAGGCGCTGATATTTGACGAAGCTGTCGAACATGTCGCGAGAAAGGCCGAGATCCATGCCGCTCTCCCAATAGTCGAGCGTGGGGTTTTTCTGAAAATTGCGCTCGACTAGTTGGCGGGCGCCGACGCGGAAGTAAAACACGGCGTCGGGGAGGAGAGCGGGGCTGTAAAGGTTGCGCGTCCAGGCGCGTTCGGCACCGCGGACGATGTCTCGCGCCATGAGCGTGTAGATGTAGCGGTCCGCGAGAACGATGAGGCCCGCGCGGAGGGCGGGGATGATCTCGTGGACGAGTTGGTCAAAGAAATCCGTGGCGTAAAAAAGTGATAAAGTAGTGTGGGTGAGGACGTTGCCTTGTTTTGCGTCCTCCAGTTCTTCGGCTACGAGGTTGGATCGCCGCAGGCCCATGTGGCGGACGGCGAAACCGTTGGCCTCGAGCCATTGACTGAGCTGCGCGATCTGTGTCGAGCGCCCGGAGCCGTCGGCCCCTTCGATGGCAAAGAGTTTTCCGGCGAAGTTTGTGTCGCGCACCTCGGGGAGGGGGCGGCCGAAGAATGGCTGGTCCTTCAGAGGCATGGGCGGCGGCGAAAAGCGGGCAGGTCGATCTTTTCGCGGATGAGCTGGCGGACTTTGGCCTGCTGGATATGGATTTCCTCGGTCGCGTCAATGGGAGTGAAACCAAAGTGCTCGCGCATCCCTTCATATTCCGCATACACTTTGCCCTGAAAAATGCGAAAACTCTCGTACGGATCGGTGCTCCAGCCCATATCGAGGCCGGCCTCGTGGTATTTCAGGGCTGGGCGGCCTTCGAGAATGCGGTTGAGCGAGATTTCAAGCGGGACGCGGAAGTAAAACGTGATGTCGGGATGGACGGCGAAGCTGTAAAGCTCGGCGACCCATTCCCGGTCGACGCCGCGGACAGCGTCGCGGGCGAGGGCGGTGAAAAGATAGCGGTCCGCGAGAACGATGTAGCCAGCGCGGAGGAGTGGGAGGATCTGACGCTCGTAACGGTCTGCGAAATCGGTGGCGTGGATGAGGGAGAAAGTGGTGGGCGTGAGGAGCTGGCGTTTCTTGCCCTTGGTCGTGGACTTTTTGACGAGGATGGACGAATTCCACTCCGTGAAAAAGACGCGGTAGCCTTCGAGTTCCAACCAGCGTTTGACGAGGTAGATCTGCGTGGACTTTCCGGAGCCGTCCAAACCCTCGACAGCGATGAGTTTTCCGGAATAATTGCGTTTCTGGGCGACCACGGGGAGGATTGTTGTCTGCACCTCATAGAATGCAAACGCAATTCCAGAGCTGCCGAGTATTTTTCCACCAGACGATGAACTTTGAGCCACTGATCCAACAAGCGCGGGAAGCCCGCGAGCGGGCGTATGCCCCGTATTCACGGTTTTCCGTCGGTGCGGCGCTACGGACCAAAAGTGGACGCGTCTTTGTGGGCTGCAACGTAGAGAACCTTTCGTTCGGGCTCACGATCTGCGCTGAGCGCGCTGCGGTTTGTGCGGCCGTGGCGGCAGGTGAACGGGAATTGGAAGCGCTGGCGGTCGTGGCGGACTCCCGAGAACCAGTGACACCATGCGGTGCCTGCCGCCAAGTCCTGGCGGAGTTTTCCCTGACGCTGCCGGTGTGTTCGTCGAACCTGGAAGGTGCTACTTATCAGTCCACGATCGCGGAACTTCTGCCGCGGGCGAAGGAAGGCATTTTAGGGATGTGACTTGTTCCACGTAGAACCATCCATGTTCATCTATCCAAAAACCTACGATGTCATTGTCATCGGGGCCGGTCACGCCGGGATTGAGGCCGCTATGGCTTCCGCCCGGCTCGGCTGTGAGACGCTGATGCTGACCCAGAATCTCGATTCCGTTGGCCAAATGTCCTGCAACCCGGCAATCGGTGGGCAGGCCAAGGGCCAGATGGTCCGGGAGATCGACGCACTCGGCGGCGTAATGGGGCTGAACACCGACGCGACGAGTATCCAATTCCGGATGCTCAACGCCAAGAAAGGCCCCAGCGTCAGGTCCCCCCGCGCGCAATGCGACAAGAAGGCGTATCAGTTTCGCGCCAAAGCGGTGCTCGAGCGGCAAGAGCGGCTCGACCTCAAGCAGGGCAACGCCATCCGCATTTTGGTTGATGCCCACGGTGCCTGCGGCGTCGAAACCAATCTTGGACTGCGCCTAAATGGGCGTGCCGTGATTATCACGACGGGCACTTTCATGCGGGGTCTGCTGCACGTCGGATTGCAAAGCCAAGCTGGTGGGCGAATGGGCGACAGCTTCTCCACGCTCAGCGACAGCCTCAAGGACCTGGGATTTGAAGTAGGCCGATTCAAAACCGGCACACCGTGTCGCCTTCATGGCAAAACGATCGATTTCACCGTCTGCGAGCGTCACGACGGAGATGATCCCGCGCTCCCTTTTACCCATGTGCCGGAAGCACTCACCGACGAGAAGCACGACATCTTCTCCCTCAACCATTGGCGCGATGGCGTGTTCCATGTGGAACAGCTCCCCTGTTGGGTCACACATACCAATGGCCGCACCCACGAGATCATTCGCGCCAACCTCGATAAATCTCCGCTCTACGCTGGGAAAATCGAAGGCATCGGCCCGCGCTATTGCCCGTCAATCGAGGACAAGGTCGTCAAGTTTGCCGAGAAAACTGCCCACCAGATCTTCCTCGAACCAGAAGGCCGCCACACCGAGGAGTATTACGTGAACGGCGTCTCCACCAGCCTTCCCATGGAAGTTCAGTATGCCTTCATCCGCACCATTCCCGGCCTGGAAAACGCCGAGATCATGCGCCCTGGCTACGCGGTCGAATACGACTTTTGCCCGCCAACTCAGCTCAGTCACTCGCTGGAAACGCAGCGCGCCCCCGGCCTCTACTTCGCCGGCCAGATCAACGGCACCTCCGGCTACGAGGAAGCCGCAGCTCAAGGGCTGGTGGCTGGTGCCAATGCCGCGCTCAAGATATTGGGGAAGCCCCCACTCCATCTTTCCCGCTCCGATGCCTACATCGGCGTTCTCATTGACGACCTCGTGACCAAAGGAACCCCCGAACCTTACCGCATGTTTACCAGCCGAGCCGAGCACCGGTTGATCCTTCGGCAGGACAACGCCGACCTCCGCCTCACGCCCCTCGCCCACGCTTGTGGCCTCGCTGACTCTGCGCGCTGGGAGAAAGTGCAGCGTAAAACCGCCGATTTGGAGCGTCTGCGCGCATTCGCCGAGAGCACGCGGTTCGGCGAAGGCCGGCTCGCCCAATGGATCCGCCGTCCCGAGAACACAGTGGACCAACTGCCCGCAGCGATCCGAGCCGGATTTCCGGCCGACCGCTGGGAGGCGGTCGAAATCGAGCTGAAATATGCCGGTTACATCAGCCGCCAAAACGACGCCATCGAGCGCCTGCAGGGGAACGAGGCGAAGCGCATCCCCGCGCAACTGGACTTCGATTCCCTCTCCGGTCTCCGTGCCGAGACGCGCCAGAAACTGTCCCGCGTCCGTCCCGAAACCCTAGGCCAAGCCGCCCGGATCAGCGGCATTACCCCCGCCGACATCGCCCTCCTCTCTGTGATCATTCAGCGACCCGTGCTGCCCAAGCAGCCAGCGGAATCTCTTTAGAGCCCTGCGAATCGCCGCGCGAGCCCGATCGCCAAGCCGCCTAGGATGACGGGGATCACCCCCCATTTCCACCGCACCAATCCGGCGAAACCGCCGAGCGCCAGCGCCAAGCCGAGCCAGTCCACTGACGTCCGGCCGGGAAAGATCACTTCCGCCCCAAAATGCACCGCGAGGCTCGCGATTACGCCCACGACCGCTGCCGTGATCGTGGAAAGCGCCGCCGTCAGCCCGCGGTGCGTCCTCAATCGCTCGACATACGGCGCTCCGAGAAAAATCCACAGGAAGCACGGGACGAACGTCACCCATGTCGTCACCGCCGCACCCAGCGTCGCGGCTGCGAGTGGCGGCAGGTCGCCAGGATGCTGCCACGCCCCGACAAACCCGACAAACTGGAGCACCATGATCAAGGGACCCGGCGTTGTTTCCGCGAGCCCGAGCCCGTCCATCATCTGGCCCGGTGCGAGCCATCCGTAGTTCGCGACCGCTTCCTGCGCCACATACGGCAGCACCGCGTAAGCGCCTCCAAAAGTCACCACCGCAGCTTTGCTGAAAAACAGAGCCTGCGCAAAAACGCTGTGGTTCCAACCCAGCCATGCCCCCAGAACGATCACCGGCAACCACCAGCAAAGGCTTCCGGTCAAAGTGGTTATGAAAATCCTACGATAACCACTAACCTCCTTGCGCACAGGGTCTTGTGCTTTTGGAACGCTCTCATTTGCAAAACCATGTCCCCCCTCTTCAGGCAGCACCGCGAATTTTTGTGGCCATGATCGAGAACCGAGATACCCGAGAACCGCTGCTCCCAGGATGATCAGTGGAAACGGTACCAGCCCAGCGTCCATCAGGCCAAATGCCGCCGCCGCCAGGCCGATCATGACCCCGTTCTTCAGCACCTTCCTGCCGATCCGGACCGCCGCCGCGGCAATGATCGCCAGCACCGCTAGTTTGAGACCACCGAGCAATCCCACCGCCAGCGGCAGCGTCCCAAATACGACATACGCGTAGCTCAGCGCCCACAGGATCGCTGCCGACGGCAGGACGAAGAGCGCCCCCGCGACGATCCCGCCCCGCGTCCCGTGGAGCATCCAGCCGGAGTAAATCGCGAGTTGTTGCGCTTCCGGGCCGGGCAGGAGCATGCAGAAATTCAGCGCGTGGAGAAAACGGCTCTCACTGATCCAGCGCCGTTTTTCGACCAACTCCTCGTGCATGATCGCGATCTGCCCCGCCGGCCCGCCAAAGCTGATGAAACCAAGCTTCAGCCAGAACCGGAACGCCTCGGCGAATGACGGGCTCCGCGCGGGCGATGCGGTCAGCGGTTGCGACATTCGCCAGCGGTAGCACCTCGTCTTGCCGCGCGCGAGTGCCGCGAGGATTCACCGCGGCCCGACTGCACTCACGAGCCCTTCCCGCAGAGCCTCCCAATCCTCCTCCCGCGTTTCCCAGCCGCCGCTGAAGCGCAAAACGCGGGAAGCCTCGGCTGCGCTGAAACCCATCGCCGCCAGGACGTGCGAAGTTTCCTCCTTCCCGCTGGCACACGCTGAGCCGGTCGAGACCGCAAAGCCCAGCTTGTCCAGCTTCACGACCCAGCGCTGACGGCAGTCCGCCAACTCAGGCAGCACCACGGAAACCGTGTTCCAGAGCCGATCCGCGGTCGCTCCGACAATCTGGATGCCGTCCAGATCGCGCGCGAGTTTCGCTTCAAAATCCCGGCGCCCGTCGAGTCGCGTCGCGAGCTCTGCGCCGCGCGCCAGCATCGCCTCGCGTTCTTCCAGCGCGGCGACCATCGCCAGCACGCCGGCCACATTTTCCGTCCCCGCGCGCCGTCCTGCTTCCTGCGATCCACCGATCAGCAGTGGTCGAAATTTCTCCGGGCATTTCAAAAATCCCACACCCTGTGGTCCGCCGAACTTATGCCCGCAGCCGCTGACGAAATCGCTCGCACCCAAGCCTCTGGCCGGCAGCTTTCCCACCCACTGCGCCGCATCGCAGAAAAACGGCACGCCGTGTTCCTGGCACAGCGCCAGCACCTCGCGCCACGGCTGCAGCACGCCGGTTTCGTTGTTCGCCGCCATCACCGCGACCATTCCCGGACGCCTGCGTCGAAGCCCATCCGCGAGCCACGCCACCTCCACCACTCCGTCTCGCGTCACCGGGATCAGCCGGTGCGCCTTTGGAAAATAGCGCCGCGCCGACGCGATCACGCACGGATGCTCGATCGCTGAAATCCACACCTCCTCCGCACCGGCGAGCCCCGCGTGGTGCAGGACCGCGCTATTCGCCTCCGTCGCCCCGCTCGTCCACACGATCTCCGCCGCCGCGCACCCCAGCCAGCCCGCGAGGCGCTCCCGCGCTTGCTCCAGCGCCGCCTCCGCCCGCGCGCCGAGCCGGTGCGGACTCGACGGATTCCCCACGAAGCGCTCCGTCGCATCCAGCCACGCCTCCCGAGCGATGCGCGAAAGCGGATGGGTGGCGTTGTGATCGAAATACAGCACGGGAGGAATGAGGAATGACGAATGACGGATGACGAAGGACGAAGGAAGTCCGAATAAGAATGAGCGGCGCGCCCACACGGCCTTCGCACTTTTGGAATTCGTCATTCCCCCCGTCATTCGCCATTAGTCATTCGTCATTCTCCATGTCCGCCACCTCCTTCTACAAACGCTCCAACTTCGTCACCCACCTCCCCGCCGACTGTCTCTACAGCCCATCGCATTTCTGGCTGCGCGAAATCGAGCCCGGCCACTGGCGCGTCGGCTTTACGAAATTCGCCACCCGCATGCTCGGCGAGATCGTCGAGGTGCAGTGGGAAAAAACGGACGCCGCGCCCGTCGCCAGCGGAGAAATCATCGGCTCCATCGAGGGTTTCAAAGCCATCAGCGACATCTACTGCGTGGCCGATGGTCGCTTCGCCGGCGGCAACTCCGTGCTTCGCGAAAAGATCGAACTGGTCAGCGATGACCCGTACGGCGCAGGCTGGCTATATGCCGTGGATGGCATACATGATGGCAAGTGCATCGACCTCCCCGCCTACCGCGCGCTCCTCGACACGACCATCGACCGCATCCTCGAAAAGCAGGCCCACGAAGAATGAAATCCGAAATCCGAAATCCGAAATCCGAAACGGCCAAGGCCCGCTACATCATGCTCGGCGGCTTTCTCGGCGCGGGCAAAACGACCGCCGTCGCCGCGCTTGCGCAGCATCTCACGGCCAAAGGCCTGCGCGTCGGCCTCATCACCAATGACCAGGGCAGCGAACTCGTCGATACCGCCATGCTCCGCTCGCGCGGCTTCGCCACGGAGGAAATTCCCGGCGGCTGTTTCTGCTGCCGCTTCAATTCCCTCGTCGATGCCGCCCGCTGTCTCGACGCGGCGACGAAGCCCGACGTCTTCATCGCCGAGCCCGTCGGCAGTTGCACCGATCTCGTCGCCACGGTCACCTACCCGCTGCGGCGCATCTACGGCGCGCAGTTCGTCATCGCCCCGCTCAGCGTGCTCGTCGATCCGCTGCGCGCCGAGCGCATCCTCGGTCTCGCGGACGGAAAAAAGTTCTCCGACAAAGTCCTCTACATCTACCGCAAGCAGCTCGAGGAAGCCGACCTCATCGTCATCGCAAAAAGCGACCTGCTGTCCGCCGAACGGCTTCAGGCCTTGCTCGCGCGGCTGGTCCTGGAATTTCCTCACGCCGCGATCCTCGACGTCTCCGTGCGCGAAAACCGCGGTCTCGCCGAGTGGTTCACGCACCTCGAAACCGACGAGCAGCGCAGCCGCGCGACCATGGAAGTGGACTACGAGCTTTACGCCGAAGGCGAAGCCCTCCTCGGCTGGCTCAACGCCACCGTGCAGCTCGCCCACGCCGACGGCTTCGACTCCGACGCCCTCCTCACGCACCTCGCCCGCGGCATCCAGCAGCGCCTCGACGGCGCCGAAATCGCCCATTTGAAAATGACCCTCAGCCCCGACGGCGGCCTCGGCGACATCGCCGTCATCAATCTCGTCCGCAGCGACTTTGTCCCCGAGCTTTCCCTCCGCCTCGAAGCCCCCGTGCCCGCCGGCCAGCTCATCATCAACTGCCGCGCCGAGGCTGATCCCGACTTGATCCGCGCCGCCGTCCGCGCCGCCGTCGCCGCGCTGCCGCAGGAATTTCCCGGCCTCACCGCGCAGCTCGACCACCTCGAATCCTTCCGCCCCGGCAAACCCACGCCCACCCACCGCGACGCCACCCCGGCGTGACCCAGCCGCGCGCCCGTGTCCGCGTTCTCCTCGAAGCCGATGAGGCGAGGAACCGAGCCAACCGGAGCGCAGCGAAGACCGCCAGTCACCCAAAGAAGCAGCCGTGGGCATCGGCATGGATCACCTCCAGCGCGGCAGCCAGGGAGGCGGACTCCGGGCAGGGTTGGTAGCGATGCCAACGACCATCGGCCCGTTTCCAGTGGACTCGCCAGACCTGGCGGGAGCGGATGAATTGCACTTTTGCGATCGCTTCCTCGCTGTGTTCGCCGGGGCGCTGGAAAGCGGGGCGGACGAGGAAAAGCTCGATGCTGGTGCCGTCGAATCGCTGCCCTTCGCGCACCTTGTCGCGCAGATGCAGGGGCGGACGGCTCCTCTTGAAACGTCCGCGTCCGGTGATGGTTTTCCTGATCGTCGATGTCGGAGATCAAGGCATCCACGTCTTTTGGGCCGACAGAAAAACAGCCATATCCGCGTTGCCATGAAAACGCGGCGAGTTCGGGCGATAGCGGTTTAATCCATTTCGAGGAGGCGGTCTTCAGTTGTTCAATCAAGCTCGCGATGGTGACGGTGCGAGAAAGGCGGATGGCGAGATGCACATGATCCGCCACGCCGCCCGCCCGGTAACATTCACAGCCAGCGTTGCGGGCCACGGTCGCGAGATACGCATGGAGTTTGGGCCGCGTGACAGGGTCGAGGAATGGGTGGCGATCCTTCGTGCTGAAGATGACGTGGACGATGACGAGCGAGAGCGATTGCGGCATGGCGATGGGTCGGGCTTTCAGCCCTTGATCGGTTTTGGGTCGGGGACCTGGGGCGTTGCCCCAGGCTGGTATGAAGGCGCGCCGTTGGCGCTTTCGGCGTCGGCGTCCCAAACCTTATTGATGGTGACTTGAATGCGCTGGCGGTATGCGAGGATTTCAGATTCCAAGCGCGCAATCTCTTTCTGGTAGCCCTCGATCTCCGCCACGATCTCCTTCTGCACCTCCAGCGGCGGCAGGGGAATTTCAAAGTCGGTCAGCATCCCGAGTTTGATATATGGCATCGTGTTCCCGAGCTTCTGTTTGGAAACGGTCGCCTTGAGGCGGCTGTTCAGCAGAAAGTAGAGATAGCGC
>Ga0105044_10008642_pt1 | contig 13972 bp, 10 predicted proteins | sample MAT01_FD_78092 | JGI IMG/M metagenome (GOLD analysis project Ga0105044, IMG submission 78092) | Freshwater microbial communities from Lake Fryxell liftoff mats and glacier meltwater in Antarctica - MAT-01 | ecosystem: Environmental > Aquatic > Freshwater > Ice > Liftoff microbial mat | place...
CCGGTTTCAGTACCATTCTGAATTCCGTCCGAACATGTCGGTGTGCTGCTGCCGCAACCATTTGAGCTCAACAAACTGGCTCTTGCACCACCAGGACCAAATAGTGCCCGCATGCGGGTTTTTTGGCCTGACGTATAAATGTTCATGCAGGCATCATTAGAATAATCCATATAGTTTTGAACCATGTCGAGTGTATTGCATTTTACAGTGGTCAGCGCACATCCATAATTCGCAGAACTTGAAGGAGGGGTATCTGTGACAAAATCATCCTGACTACAATTCCCATCTCCCCAAATATGTCGGAGATTGAGGTAATGGCCCACTTCGTGCGTGGCAGTCCGACCTTTGTTGAAAGGAGCAGTTGCAGTGCCTGAAGTTCCTACGTATCGATAATCGCAAACAATTCCATCCGTTGCGGCAGAACCGCCTGGAAACTGGGCATACCCCAGAATTCCACCACCAATATTGCAAATCCAGAAATTCATATATTGACCCGCAGGCCAGGCATCCTTTCCGCCTTGAGAGTTGAATTTAACGGAATTGTTGGTGCCGAATGTTGTATTGGTGGTAGAGGTCCGGGTAATGCCATTGGTGGCCGTGCCATTGGGAGCGATACTTGCCAGACAAAATTCAACTTCAGCATCTGCTGCCACGCCTTGAAATTGAGAAAGGGTTTGAGAGGCGTCAGCGTTTAACCTCCTGAAATCTTCATTCAAAACCTGAATCTGGCTTTGAATCTGGGCATCGCTGATGTTTTCTGAGGCCGTGCGGTAAACCACATGCACCACTACAGGAATAACGATCAAATTGGCGTTTTTAGCAACACCACTTGCTTCCTGAGAAATCATAAACTTCGTGTGGTTTTCTATTTTTTGCATGCGCTCGGAAAGCCCGGGATCGAGTTGTTCGAGTTGATGAAGGTGCTCCATCGTGCCGCAATTTCGTTGCGCAAAGGCATTTGATGACAACATCAGGAGTGCGCAAATAAAGAATAAAATTTTGTTCATGAGTTTATGATTTAAGTGGAAAATCGCCCGAATTTTACGAAATATTCACGTTCCTTTTACAAACCCGAAGAAATTTAGCTTTACAAGGCCGTTTTTTCTTTTGACAATTGATTATCCAATAATTTTAGCTGATGGGTTTGCTTAAAATTAACTGGAAATGAAGTTTTTGACTTCAATAAACTAACCATGGGGACATTTTTTCAAAAATCAACCCGCCCTGATACATACCAAAAATTCGCGCTTGACATTCATATATTGAGCTCCATCCAATGATTTTAACACTGGCTTTTTATTCTGCGCCATCATAAATTTCATTTCACTTACTTAACCTCGCATTGCAGCCCAATTTGTTACTTTGGAGTAACTTTGCATTAAACCAAGTTCAGGCAATGAGTAAACATTTGGATAAACGCCACAAGATGAAATTATTATCTTCTATTTGGCTTATTTTAGTTCTCCATATTTTTTTGATTGCCTGCGAGTCAGACGACGATCAACCTGTAATTATTGTGCCCGCGTCTTTTACAGGCAGCATGGTGCATCCCGAAGATGGTTCTGTTACAGAATGGAATACATCAACAGTAAGGGCTTTTCGAACTTCAGCAAATGAAGTCATCATCGAAGCAACCCATCCAAATGGAGATAAAGTTGCCGTGATTCTGGAAGATTTTCTAACCACTGAATATATTTTTCACAGTCTCAGTGATAATGTCTCCATCTATGTCCCGTGTGAAGATCAGGAATTTTGCGCGTCGAATAATTCCCTGGACCAAACTGGCCTGGTTCAGACTGGAAATGTAGTCCTCGCAACTTATGATACCCAAAGAATGCGCATCAGCGGTGAGATTTCGTACATGGAGTGGTATGTGGGAGCCAACGATGCGTTTGAGAGTTTGTATGCCACCATGAGCGCTGGCATCTTTGAGAATGTTCCCATTACCGAAATCGATTCGTACATATTCAATTGGAGGGATGCCGATGTTGCCGCCACCATTCAGGGCTCATCCAGAACCTTCCCCTCACGCACTTCCTTTTTAGATATGACTCAACTTCGGTTGACAAGGCGATTTGAAAATACCCGAATGGTCATCGAATTGCAAAAACCCTTTGAAATTGGGAGTTATGATTTACCATCAGATAAGGTATCCATTGCTGTGCTGGAAGATGCGGAAGAAATTCAAATCGAACAGAACCTCACAACGGGCAATGTGACCATCACAGATTTGGGCTGTCCTGGCGCCATGTCTGGCACTTTCAATGGCACCTATACCAACTTCGCAGGAGAAGTAGTGGTGATCTCTGCCGGGACTTTTGTTTTGGCTCAATAAGCCTTCTTGTTTTAAAATTGAGGCCGCAAACGGCTATACCCGAAAGGGTGTAACTCTGAACGCACATCCATTGATTTAGGGAATTGCATAGAATCCTGTCTCATTTGCTTTTCATGAAAAGCAGATGAGAGATTGCTCATCCGTTTCGAAATTTTAGATTTACAGTTGATCGGGCAGCCCCTTTTCTGCTTCCAAATAAAGAAATTTTATGAAAGATAATACCCAGGTGAAATGTCCCAATTGTGGTACATCCATCGATGTGCAGGACATTCTTGCGCATCAACTCGAAGACGAAATCAAAAAAAAATACCAGTCACAGTTGGCTGATGAACAAAAACGGTTCGATGCCGGGCAGGAGAAACTGAACCGCGCCATGATCGAATTTGAACAAAAGAAAAAACAGGAAAATGAACTTTTTCAGGACCGTCTCGCCCAGCAACTAAAAGAAGAAAAAAAACTTCTTGAACAAAAGCTTCGGACAAAACTGACCGAAGAAAGCGCTGAACAATTCGCATCATTGCAAAAAGAGCTGAATGAAAAGTCAGAACAGGTGCGCGAACTCAGCCGCACAAAAATTCAGGTGGAAACGCTTAAACGGGAAAAGGCGGAACTCCGGGAAGCTGTTGAAGCGGAATCACAAAAAAAACTCAATGACCTGCTTTCAGCAGAAAAAGAGAAAATCAGAAAAACGGAGGAAGATCGCAACGAACTGCGTTTTCTTGAACTGAGAAAACAACTGGAGGACCAAAAAAAACTGACCGAAGAAATGCGTCGGAAGCAGGAACAGGGCTCCATGCAACTGCAGGGCGAGGTTCAGGAATTGGCGATCGAAGAATGGTTGGCAAATCAGTTTCCACTTGATACAATTGAGGAGGTAAAAAAAGGAGCGCGCGGAGGCGACTGCATTCAAATAGTTCATACCCGAACCCATCAAAACTGCGGTAAGATTTATTATGAAAGCAAACGAACCAAGGATTTTCAGGTCGGATGGATCGATAAATTTAAAGCCGATATGCGCGACAAAGGTGCAGATATGGGCGTACTTGTCACCGAGGCTATGCCAGCGGGTTTTGACAGACTCGGGCAGCGGGATGGAATTTGGATTTGCAACTTTGATGAATTTAAAAGTCTCTGTGTGGTGCTCCGGGAGTCCATTATCCAATTGGATGCAGCCTTGCAATCGCAGGAAAACAAGGGCGATAAAATGCACCTGTTGTACGATTATTTGACAAGCACCACATTCCGCATGCAGATTGAAGCCATTGTGGAGGGATTTTCATCAATGAAATCGGCCCTGGAAAGTGAAAAGCGCTCCATGCAGCGCATATGGAAGGAGCGTGAAAAACTCATCGAAAAAGTAACCTGCAATACCATAGACATGTACGGATCGGTGAAAGGAATAGCCGGAAACGCGATTCAGTCCGTGAAGGCCCTGGAACTGCCGCAAGGTGACGGCAGCGAATGATCCATTTTGACGGAAGGCAACAAGTCGATAGATCAAATCTTACAAGACATCATTCGATGCGATGGATTATCGTTTCGAAAAGCTTTGTGTCTTTGTACATTTGCACCCTGAAATCAACCTGAAACTATGAGCGAAGAAATTGAACATATAAAATGTCTGATCATTGGATCCGGACCTGCAGGATATTCCGCTGCCATCTATGCAGCCCGGGCCGACATGCATCCGGTGATGTATCAGGGATTGCAACCGGGTGGTCAGCTTACCATCACCACAGAAGTGGAAAATTATCCGGGCTATCCCGAAGGTACCAAAGGTCCGGAAATGATGGAGGACTTTCGGCGGCAAGCAGAGCGTTTCGGGACAGATATTCGATATGGAATGGCCACAGCTGTGAATTTTACCGAAGGGAAACACACGGTAACCATCGACGGCAACAAATCAGTGACGGCAGATACGGTGATTATTTCTACCGGGGCTTCCGCCAAATGGCTGGGATTGCCCTCGGAGGAGCGACTCAATGGCTATGGCGTAAGCGCCTGTGCTGTATGCGATGGTTTCTTCTTCAAGGGTCAGGAAGTGGCCATTGTGGGAGCCGGAGACACGGCTGCCGAAGAAGCGAGCTACCTGGCCAAGTTGTGTAAGAAGGTGTATATGATTGTACGCCGGGGTGAGATGCGCGCCTCAAAAGCCATGCAACACCGCGTGATGAATTTGCCCAATATAGAAATACTCTGGCATTCAGAAACCATGGATATTTTGGGAGAAGATGGCGTGACCGGGGTTAAAGTTTTTAATAGCGAAACCAGCGAAGAGCGAATAATTCCGGTTACTGGATTTTTCGTGGCAATTGGTCATAAGCCCAACACAGATATTTTCAAAGATCAACTCGAAATGGATGATGTTGGGTACCTCATCGTGCAGTCGGGAAGTACCAAAACCAGGATTCCAGGGATATTTGCGTGCGGTGATGCTGCTGATAAAATATACCGCCAAGCCGTTACCGCAGCTGGTACGGGATGCATGGCTGCCCTCGATGCGGAGCGGTATCTCTCCGCTGCTGGAATACATTGATGAAAAAGAAAAAGCCTCTCCATAGCATGAGAGGCTTTTTAACTCCAAACACTTTAAGGGCAATTTATATCAAAGTAAACCAATATAAAATTACGTCACTGTAAGGTTTGTACTCGATAAACCAAAGGCGCTATTTGTTCAATTTGTTGCGACTTGTCGCTGTAAAAAAGCCGGTTGCGCTGAGGCAACTGGATTTGGATATTCTTTTCGAGCGCAAGCGCACCAAACAAAGTAGCAATCCTATCAACCGTAACCATTCGATAAACGTTTTTATCTGCATTTTGAATGGCAGTTATCATGCCAACTATTTGTCCATTTGAGGACAAAACGGGCGCCCCGGGCACCGAATTCTGCAAGGTTATCTGACCCACGCCGTCCTTTAGATAGTTGAGAATGCCGTCGGTATAAAATAAATTGTCTTCCGGAAAACCCAAACTGTAGAGCATTTCGCCCACCTTGGCCGGCGTTGGTGCGAATCTGTACGGTACAGGATGAATACCAGTGGTTTCCGGCTTTGCCTTCAAAACAGCCAATCCACTCAGCGAATCGACAAAAATAATTTCAGCGGCAAATATTTCCCCATTTTCAGGCTGAATAAGGTTCACATTGCCCAACCCGCGAATTTCGGAAGCCGTAGTAAGAAAATAACCTTCAGAGTTTACTGCAAAAGCAGTGGAAACAAAAACCGGCTCCGGAACCTTTGCAGGCTCTGCGGTTTCTTTTACCACCAATGTATCTTGTACAAGTGTCAATTCCTCATTTTCTGCCCGCATAGAACCGACTACCCCAAATGCCGTGATGGCCGAGATAACCAGCGCTAAAAAGGCCGAACCGACCACAACTGCTATTGGTTTCATGTTAATTTTTTTTGATGGTTCATGATCGGATCGCGTGTGTGTGTCCACCACGACATTGACGAGTAATTTATCCTGCAATTCCTTCAGGACCTGAAGCCGCTTTGTGCGGATTACATAATTGCGAATCATCGCCACGATGCGGGAAATCATTGTAATAATCACCTTATCAGAATCCGGAATATCCGCCTTTTCGGCCGACATGCCATCGAGTACATACCGGAGGTGCTTGGCGAAAACAACGTCTGATGCTGCAAATTCTTTCGACTCACAAAGTTTGATGAGCTTGCGGATTCCTTTTGTGATTTGTGCAAAAGCGCGGTCTTCATCTGCGAATCCCAATCGGGGCGCCACATCGGGGATCGGACTTTTTCGACCGATGCATTCGATAAGCAGCGTTCGAAATGGCTCTCCTATTTCAGCCAGTTTCCCGGCAGTCTTTGCACTCCGGGTATTGATTGAATCAATTTCGTGGAAGGCTTCTTCCATCTCAAAAAATTCCCAGCGATGTTTGACATAATTGAGATCAACCCGCCGTTTTTCCAGCTTTTTGATCCACAACTTTCGCGAAAATGAATAAACGATCTGTTCTGCTTTTCCAATCAGTTTTGTGCCGTGCAATTCAAGCAACTGCGTATAACAAACGAATGACTCCACATAAATATCACGCGCCTCTGCAACGGTTCCTTTATTTTCTGTCACAAATTCAAAAGTGGGTCGGTAAAACCCGACAAACTGGATCTCCAGTGCCTTCCAGTCTTCACTTTCAAATACATAAAGGTTTTCAGGATTCATAATTTTTTTGGGTGTGAATTCCGATATTTTTTTATCCTTGTTTAAGCTCCGTGATCCGTTTTCTAATCCCGTGAATAATATCTAAAATAATTCATACGGCATTTGCATCCATAGGTTTCACGCCACATATAGCGAGCCCTTCGAAGGAACATTTCTGATGGGACCGCGTTTAATACGGGAAGTCGTTAACCTTAATTAACGCAGCAAGAAGAACGGCACCGAGGCATTAAATAACTAACTTTATAACTCTGAATAAACAATCATCCCTTATGAAATTACAGTTGTCGGCCATCATGGCCTTTCTTGTGTCTGTCTCTGTATGGGCGCAAGCTCCGATTGAATTAGAAGAGCCAGGCTTTAGAAGATCCGCAGAGAAATTTACAGCCCTCCTTTACCATCTCGAACAAAATTACGTAGACAGTGTAGACACCGAATTTCTGGTGGAAGAGGCTATAAATAAGGTGCTCGCCGAATTAGATCCGCACAGTGTATACATACCCGCAGAGGAAGTGGCCCGGGCAAATGAAGGCCTGGAAGGGAATTTTGAAGGAATCGGAATTCAATTCAACATTCTGTACGACACCATCATCGTGGTTTCTCCCATCGCCGGAGGCCCCAGTGAAAAACTCGGCATCATGGCTGGTGATAAAATCGTTTCAATAGAAGGTCAGAACGTAGCAGGTGTAGGTATCAAAAATAGTGACGTGACCGAAAAACTGCGGGGCGCGAAAGATACCAAGGTCAATATTGGCATTCGCCGATCTGCTGAAGAAAATGCGATAGAATTTGAAATTATTCGGGACAAAATCCCCATTCACAGCCTGGATGCCGCTTATATGGCCACCGATAAAATAGGTTATATCAAGCTGAACAGGTTTGCAAAAACCACGATGACCGAGTTTAAAGAAGCGCTTACGAAGTTGGAAAAACAGGGGATGGAAGATCTCATTCTCGATCTCCAGGGCAATGGCGGAGGCCTTCTGGAAACAAGCATTGAGCTTGCAGATGAATTTTTACAGGCCAATCAGTTAATCGTTTATACCGAGGGAAGAAGTTATATGAGAAGAGACGCTGTGGCTACATCCAAAGGAAATTTTCATGAAGGACGTTTGGTGGTATTGATCGATGAAGGTTCAGCCAGTGCTTCCGAAATCGTGTCGGGAGCAGTGCAGGATTGGGATCGCGGATTGATTGTCGGTAGAAGAAGTTTTGGAAAAGGATTGGTGCAAAGACCCATTCCGCTTCCGGATGGATCGATCATCCGACTGACCACCCAAAAATATTATACCCCCAGTGGAAGGAGCATTCAAAAACCATACGATGCCGGGGTCGAAGCCTATTATAACGAACGAATCTCACGGTATGAGAACGGAGAATTTTGGTCACTGGACAGTCTTTCTCTTCCGGATTCGTTAAAATACTACACAGATAAAAATCGTACCGTATACGGCGGTGGGGGAATCCTCCCAGACATCTTTGTACCCCTGGACACCTCACAGGCTTCTGCACTCAACTCAGACCTGATTCGCAAGGGAACAATGAACACCTTTGCCATCACCTATGCCAACACAAACAGAAAGAAAATATTAAAAACGTATGCGGATGTGAAAACCTATATCAGGGATTTTGATGTGGAAACCCTTATGGCGGACTTCAAATCTCATGCGGAAAAGGAAGACGTAGAATGGGGCGAAGAGGCTTATAATGTTTCAAAAGATATGATTCAGGGAAGACTTAAAGCCATGATCGCGAGAAATATATGGGATTATTCGGCCTATTACGAGGTTTTCAACCCGATCTGGCCATCGTACAATGTAGCCATCGAAGTTCTTACAGAAAACAAGTACGCGGATTACAATCTGGCCCACCGGGAGTATTAACGATTTGTTAAAGCATTGATACCATTTCCAATTTTCGTAAATTTGACCACTCATTAGAAAAAACCCTGCCATTATGAATGAAAAAATTAAAATCGGACTCTTAGGAGTTATTGCCGTTGCGCTTATTGTCAATGCCTATTTCCTGGCCAGTGATCGCGGTGTGGATTACGCCAGCCCCACCGAGGCCAAAGCGAGTTTTGAACGGGGCACACCTGCCCTCAATGCCGAACAGGCGCGAAAGGATGCCTTGGCTGCTTCGATTACAGACATCGACCCGTTGCAAATGAACAATAAAGAGAATGTAACACCATCAGGCCCTGTTACCACGATCCAGTTTAAAGAAATGGCGCACGATTTTGGCACCATCAAGCAGGATTCTGACAACAAAAAAATCTTCAAGTTTACCAATACAGGTTCAGAACCATTGATTATCGAAAATGCAAAAGGATCTTGTGGTTGTACTGTACCGCAATACCCCAAAGAGCCCATCGCTCCAGGCCAAACTGGTGAGATCGAAGTGGTATACAAACCTGGCAAACAGAAAGATCAGCAGACCAAGAATGTGACCATTACAGCGAATACAACTCCAGCCAATACCGTATTGACAATTTCAGCCAAAGTGCTGGAAATACCCTCATAATAGCTATGTTCATCACAGTGTGAAGTCCCGATTCTTTCGGGACTTTTTTTTGACCCTAACCCCGCGTTTTGCCTTCCGGAAAATTGATCGTGCCGGGTGAAAAGAGAATCACCCTGGGGTATCTTTTAAGACCAAACCCATTTGCTCAAGCAAAAAACTGGCGTTCATGTTTTCACATACACCATCGCGCAAGGTATAGTCGAAATGAAGTTCTCCAGCCGAAAATTCCACTTCAAATCGCTGATTTAGAATTTCATCCGGATAACTATTCTTTACCGCACAAAGCGTCAGGTCGTGGGTTGCAATGAGACCTTTTGCCGGAAGGCTGAGCAACTTCCGTAAAAATCTTTTCGACCCCTCCGCTTTATCAACACTGTTCGTGCCTTTCAGTATTTCATCGAGAATGACAAAATGTGGAGCTCCTGTTTCGAGCGCATCGGTCATTTGCCGGAGCCTTTTCAATTCACTGAAAAAATAGGATTCATTTTCACCCAAAGAATCAGAGGCAAGCATGGAAGTATATAATTGTACCGGACGAAACCGCATGGCTGCGGCCTGCACCGGCAGTCCGCGCATGGCAAGCACAAGATTCAGACCCACCATCCGCAGGTAGGTACTCTTTCCAGCCATATTGGCCCCGGTGATAATCACAAAACGCGACCGGGCGCAAAGATCCAGATCGTTTGGGACCGCGCCTGACTGCATGAGCGGATGACGCCCCTGATCAATGAAGAAATCGTCGTCACGGACCATCTCAGGATATATATGATCGGGATGGTTGTGGCAATATGTGCCCAATGAAAGATAGGCTTCGGTGTGGCGGAGAAGATGTAACCAATCAGCCACCTGACCACCATAGATTTTTTTCCATCGTGCAAGCTGCCGGGCGCATTGGAAATCCCACGCGAGAAAAAGATTGAGCGCAATGGCCACCACAACATTGTTCCGACTTTCGATAGAGCCCACCACTTTCCGCAATTGGCGGATCCCTTCCTGACTTTCGTCAAAATGAGCCGATGCCAGTTTTTCTTTGAAAGGTGTTTCCGAAAAATCGCGTTCCCGTATGAGATTGAGCATGCCCTCATTGGCGGTTACATCCTGCAACAATCTGAGGAACCTGGCAAAGCGCTCCTGGTGTTTTTTGAGGGAACTCATTACCACAATCCCAGGAACAATCAGGATGAAAACCAACATATTTCCGCTGATCACATCTGCGATGTACAAACCAAGCGCGACAAACATGGCCACCGGCAGCATGCGCGTGGTCAAAAACCAAAAAACAGGTTTTCGGTCAAATTCCTTTTCATCTTTCCACTTGTCTACAGATGTGAGTTCTTCTTTTGATTCTTTGATGGTCCTGGCTTGCGCCAAAAACTTCAATGTCCAATCCGGATCTTCGGCAAGGTGTGCGATGATGCGGCGCTCCATAACCACACGATCAATATCCGTAAGATTGGTTTGCAGCCAGTCTGCCAGAATCCGCCGGGCAGTGGGAGTTTCGCATCTGTTGATAAATTGGAACAGGCTGTGCTCTCCGAAAATATTCAGATCGGAAGCGTATGGATGTCCGGGAATGCCCAAATCCATTCCCTTGTCCCTGAACCTCCAGTGCCCCGAGAGTAGTGCAATGGCTTCAATTGTCAGATCGAAATAATGTTTTTCAAGCTGCAAAGATTCCTTTTTATCGGCGTGTTTTCGCACAAAAAAGAGGAACAACCCGGCTCCCAAAAGAAAAATAACCGCGCTGAGAAGCGTGGATGACCAAAAATAATAAACCCCCAGACCCGTGAGTAGAAATATGGAGATTCTGAAAACAGAAAACGTCGCCAGCCGGGTTTTCAGTAATTTTATTCTACGTGCAGAGTCATCCCGAAAGGCCGCATATTTTTGTAGGGGTGTCATCGCACAAATGTACACAATGCGCCCTGCAATCGACCATTCAATAAAAAAAGTAAAATAAATGTTGGCTATTTAAATGTAGGTACATATATTTGTGCCATGAAAATTGAGGACGCCATCAAACAGCCTGTTTTCAAGTCTCCATTTGAAAAGGTTGTGGTAAATATTTTCTATACAGCCAATTGGCTTACTTATACAGAAATGCATGCTTTCAAGCAATTTGACTTGTCGCAACAGCAGTACAACATACTGCGCATATTGCGCGGTCAATACCCGGAGGCAGCTACGGTAAATCTTTTGATAGAGCGGATGTTGGACAAAAGTTCAAATGCTTCCCGTATTGTCGAGAAGCTTCGGGCAAAGGGTCTGGTGGTGAGAAAAGTTTGCAAAATCGACAGGCGGCGGGTCGATGTCAAAATCACCGAGAAAGGCCTTCAAATCCTGGACGAAGCCAGCAAAATCCTGCATGATAGCAGAAAAAAAATGGAGGCGCTCACAGAAGATGAGGCACTGACGTTGAGCGACCTCCTTGACAAAATCAGAACACACGAAAACAAAATAAACAACACAATTCAAAACGACGAAGTATGAAAAAAATGATGACAACAATTGCAGCATTGGCTGTGGCTATCGCAACATTTGCCGGAAACGGCAATGAAGAAGGGAAACCCTACAAAGTAGACGCTGAAAAAAGTACAATCTTCTGGACCGGAAAGAAAGTAACGGGTGAGCACACGGGAACCCTGAATGTAAAAGGAGGAGAAATCATCGTAAATAATGGCATTCCGGTGAGTGGTAGTTTTGACCTGGATTTCACAACGATTACATGCACAGACATAAGTGATCAGGGCACGAACGAGAAATTTATTGGTCACCTGATGTCGGATGATTTCTTTTCTGTGGAAAATCACCCCGTCGGGAAATTTGCAGCGATGCGTTTCACCCCCATCGCCGGAGCCAAAGACAGAGAAGCAAACTATACGATAAAAGGCAATCTGACCATCAAAGGAATTACCAATGAAATCGAATTCCCAGCATTTGTATCCACCAAAGGTGATGCGCTTGTTGCCAATGGAAAAGCGACTTTCGACCGAACCAAGTACGACATTCGTTATGGTTCGTCTTCATTTTTTGAAAGTCTGGGCGACAAAGCGATTTATGATGATGTAAATCTGAATTTTGTGCTTGCTGCGAAAGCATCCTGATTCGCAGCGGGATATTCTCTGTTTTATCGAAGCCGGTTCTGAAAAGGACCGGCTTACATTTTTTTCCAATCCGGTATTACGCGGTTTACCTTTGGCCTGGTGGGTTTCTGAATCGGGAAAAAATATCTCAGATCAACTGAAAAGTAGGAGCCATCGAGCAGGCCTCGCTGACGTCCGGCAAAGGTCGGAATTGTCTGATCATTGTCCGGATAATAATTCACTTCAGTCACCATGATATCACTCAATATTTGGTGAAAGCCGGCACCGATATAAAAATAGCCATCTTTTTCTGTGCGATACTCCACACCAACATTGGCGAGCACCGCTCCTTTTACAAAGGCGCCCCGTTTGTATGCCTGCACATTAAAACTGCGATCCAAAGCGATGACATCACTCGCAAAAAAATCAGCCGAACCTCCTAGCGCAACATCCATAAAAATTTGCCTGCCCATTTGAATATAAACCAATGCTTTCAACGGAATTTCATAGCCCACCACACGGAGTTCGGTGGAACCTTCATATGAATTCTTTAAATCGGTAACGGTAAAATCAAATCTCCGACGGGTATAATTAATACCAGTTTCAACATTCCAAAACTCCGTCAATTTCACCCGTACAATTCCCCCAAAGCCAAATCCTCCGGCGTAATTGTACACCGCCCGGAAATTCTCCCCGGGATCGATGAGTACCACAGAATCAAGATTAAAAACGGTTGGATTGAGCAGGGCTTTAAATTCAACGCCTACGGTATAGCCAATGGTGCCATCCTCCTGCGCGGAAAGGCGCTGGAAAAAAAAGAACAGAACACCGAAAATTAACAATCTTACCATCAGATACCTACCTTGAGCTTCTGACCCACTGTAAGGATTTGGTTTCTGGATATTTGATTCAATTCACATATCTTTTCCACCGACGTCCCGTGCGTCTGAGCTATTTTGTAAAGATAATCACCTTTCCGAACCTCGTGCATACGAACTCCCTGAGGAACTACGGCCAAATATGCACCAAATTTTTGAAAAGTAACCACTTCACTTCTTAAACGGTGGTTTTTGAAGTCTATGAGGGAGGAAGGTTTAATTGGCGCTCCCTGAAACCGCACTTCAAAATGTAAATGACTTCCTGTGGAATTTCCTGAACTTCCTCCCAAACCAATTATATCTCCCGCTTCCACCTCATCTCCCGGTTCTACCTTAAACCGATGCAGGTGCGCGTAGAGTGTTTCGAGACCATTGTGGTGACGGATGACCACCACGCGACCATACCCTTTGTAATTTTTGGCCACACGCACCACACCCGGAAAAGCGGCCCGCACGGGATCCCAAACTTCGAGATCGATATCGATGCCATTGTGGTTGCGCCCATATCTCCATCCGAAATTGGATGTCACAACGCCTTTGAAAGGCGCAACAAAACCGCAGTTCTGGTCCTCGTCCGTGAGCCGAAGCGTTAAAGTGGAATCAAAATTCGCAAGATTGTTTCTTTCAGGCACCGGAATGTCTGTATTCCAATCGCCATAAAAAAAATTGGCCGGATAAGGGCTTTCATCCTTTGGAATGTACACGGCAAATCCGGTAGGCGCCACCAACGATTCCACCATGGCGGTCATGTAGATGTTTACGGCAGTCAAAACAGGTTTTGGTACACTCGGAGATTCGAAAATACTGTCGATGACGGCTCCCAACTCGTCCGGCTTGCGTAAGGAAAGTGTGCGGTAGATATTGAGTTGGTTTACAAGCGTAACCGGGATGGTATCCAGCCTCACGAGCGAGTCAATTAAATGGGTATAGTCTGCAGTGGAATAAGAAATGTTCGGGATAAACCTGGCATC
>Ga0105044_10008643_pt1 | contig 13972 bp, 17 predicted proteins | sample MAT01_FD_78092 | JGI IMG/M metagenome (GOLD analysis project Ga0105044, IMG submission 78092) | Freshwater microbial communities from Lake Fryxell liftoff mats and glacier meltwater in Antarctica - MAT-01 | ecosystem: Environmental > Aquatic > Freshwater > Ice > Liftoff microbial mat | place...
CACTGTCCTAAACAACGCGCACCGCAATCTAGTGCTGAGTCTGTCATGACGCCCGATCAAGTCCTCAAAGAATTCGCGAAAGCGGGTGCGCTCCTCAAGGGCCATTTCATCTTGTCGAGTGGCCTGCATAGCGACACGTTCCTGCAGAAGGCACTGGTGTTTCAGGACGCCAGGCGGACCGCCAAGCTGATCAAGGCGCTGGCCGCCAAGGTGCGTGAGCAGGTCACGGGCCGGATCGACGCCATCGTCTCGCCCGCCGTGGGCGGAATCGTGCCGGGCTACGAGATGGGCCGTGCGATGGGTCTGCCGGCCATGTATGTCGAGCGGGAGGGCGGCAAGTTCTCACTGCGGCGTGGGTTTCATCTCGACAAGACGATGCGGGTGCTGATCGTCGAGGACATTGTGTCGACGGGCCTGTCCTCGCGCGAGTGCATCGAGGCTGTGAAGGCAACGGGCGCGAAGATCGCCGCCGAGGCATGTCTGATCGACCGTTCCGGCGGCAAGGCCAAGCTGGGCGTGAAGCTGATCGCGTTGGCCAGTATCAAGGTGCCCGCATGGGAATCTGACAAGCTCCCCATCCATCTGGCGGGCACGCCGGCTGTGAAGCCGGGGAGCCGAGGCCTCGTATGACGCTGCGCCTCGGTGTCAATATCGATCACGTCGCGACGATCCGGAATGCCCGGGGTGGGGCGCACCCCGACCCTGTGCTGGCGGCGCGCATCGCCGCTGCGGCTGGCGCTGATGGAATCACGGCTCATCTCCGCGAAGACCGCCGCCACATCACAGATGCAGATATTGCTGCGCTGACGGCTGAGATCGCTTTGCCGATCAATTTTGAGATGGCGGCGACGGAGGAGATGCTGGCGATTGCGCTTCGTCACAAGCCGCACGCAGCCTGCATCGTGCCGGAGAAACGCGAAGAGCGGACGACCGAGGGCGGGCTGGATGCCGCCGGACAACACAATCATCTGGCGCCACTCGTGCGGCGGCTAGGCGATGCAAAAATCCGCGTGTCGCTGTTCATCGAGCCGGACCCGCTGCAGTTGCGCATGGCTGTCGCGCTAGGCGCGCCGGTCGTCGAACTGCACACCGGTGCCTACGCGCACGCGGTGATCGAAGGTGACAATAACAAGACGGAACGGCTGCTCGAACGTCTGCGCGAGGCGGCGCGGTTTGGGCAGGACTTGGGCTTGGAGGTTCACGCAGGACACGGCCTGACCTTCGACAATGTGAAGCCCGTCGCTGAAATTTCCGGCATTGCCGAGTTGAATATCGGGCATTTTCTGATCGGTGAGGCGATCTTTACCGGCCTCGATGCCGCAATCCGCAGGATGCGGGCGCTGATGGACGAGGCGACGGCATGATCCTCGGGATCGGCAACGACCTTTGCGACATCCGCCGCATCGAAAAGACGCTGGAGCGGTTTGGCGCCCGCTTCATCGAGCGGACGTTTACTGAGATCGAACAGCGTCGGTCGGAGCGCCGCGCCAAGCGGGCCGGGAGTTATGCCAAGAGGTTCGCAGCCAAGGAAGCCGCGTCCAAGGCCCTCGGAACCGGGTTCCGCGGGGGTGTCTATGCCAAGGATATCGGCGTGGTGAACGCGCCGTCGGGTCGTCCGACCCTGGCGTTGACCAACGGTGCAGCGGCCCGGCTGGCCGAAATGACCCCGCCCGGTATGCGCGCCGACATCCACATCACGCTGACCGACGAGTATCCGCTGGCGCAAGCCTTCGTGATGATTGTCGCGGTTCCGCTTGGCCCCTCTTGACCAGACCCGGCCTCCGGGGCTTTTGCTAGACAGATGCAGGCGCCGTGCGCCGCGAACCAGGACCCTATGAGCTTGACAGACGCCGTCACGACCAAGAAGCAGCGCAAGAAACAACGCGGCTGGTTCCACGAGATCATCTCGACCTTCGTCTATCCGTTGCTGCTGGTCGTTGGGGTCTACAGCCTCCTGTTCCAACCCTTCCGCATCCCCTCGGCCTCGATGGTGGATACGCTGCTGGTCGGCGATTTCGTCTGGGTGACGAAATTCTCTTACGGCTATTCCAAGCACTCGATCCCGTTCAGCCCCAACATCATGGATGGACGCATCTGGGGCGCCGAGCCGGTCCGGGGTGACGTGATTGTCTTCAAGCTGCCACGCGACAATTCCACCGACTACATCAAGCGTCTCGTCGGCCTGCCGGGGGACCGTATCCAAGTGAAAGAGGGCATCCTCTACATAAACGACGTGGCCGCAAAGACCGAGCTAGTCGGCGAAGTGGATGTGCCGACCGAGAGCGGCCGCTCGTCGCGCACGGTCTTAAAATATCGCGAAACTCTGCCGAATGGCGTTTCACACTACATCTTGCAGGAGCCGGGCGGACGCCCCTCCGCCGGGATCGACCCCGACAATACCGACGAGTATCTCGTGCCGCCCGGCCACTATTTCATGATGGGCGATAATCGCGACAACTCGATCGACAGCCGCTGGCCGATTTCGGCGGGCGTCGGGTATGTGCCTTATGAGAACCTCGTGGGCCGCGCCGACCGCATTTTCCCGTCATGGGATGCCTCGCAGGCCGAATGGTACGAGATCTGGAAATGGCCGATGGCGATCCGCTGGGACCGTTTGTTCCAAACGATTGAGTAACGGAATCTGTTATGCTGGCCGAACGGGGCTGTTCCGCCCGCTAAAGGTCCGTGACTATCGCCCATGAGCGTTGAGAGCCCCGTCGCATTGCAGCGCCAGCCGCGCCTTTTGGCGGAAGTCGCGAAGACGTTGATCTATGCGCTACTGATCGTGATCGGCGTGCGCACTTTCCTGTGGCAGCCGTTCAACATCCCCTCAGCCTCCATGGTCGATACGCTGCTGGTCGGCGACTATGTGTGGGTCAACAAATACGCCTATGGCTACAGCCGCTATTCGCTTCCCTTTGGATTGCCGCTGTTCAGCGGCCGCATTTGGGGCGCCGAGCCACAGCGCGGCGATATCGCGGTCTTCAAACTGCCACGGGACAATTCCACCGACTACATCAAGCGGGTGATCGGTCTGCCGGGCGACCATGTCCGCGTGCATGGTGGGATCCTTTACATCAACGGAGAGGCCGCGCCGCAGAGCTTCATTGAGAACGTCGAAGTAGACGGACCCTTCGGCGTGAAGACCGAAGCGAAACGTTTCCGCGAGACCCTGCCGGGCGGGCGCAGCCACGACATCATCGACATGTACGAGGCGAGCGCCGGCGACAACACGAAGGAATTCGGGGTGCCGGAAGGCTATTACTTCATGATGGGCGACAATCGCGACAACTCGACCGACAGCAGGTCCGACGATGTCGGGTTCGTGCCTTACGTCAATTTTGTGGGGCGGGCCGAGGCGATTTTCTTCTCGGCCGACGGCTCCGCCGGGTTCTTCGAAATCTGGAAGTGGGGTTCGGCGGTGCGCTGGGAGCGGATTTTCCGGACGCTGCAATGAGCGCCGACCTTGCCGCCCGGCTGGGGCACAACTTCACAGACCCTTCGCATTTAAAACTGGCGCTGATTCACGCGAGTGCCGCCGGTGCGCGCTCCAATGAACGGCTCGAGTTCCTCGGCGACAGGGTGCTTGGACTAGTTGTGGCGGGTGAGCTGATCTTGCGCTTTCCCGGTGCGGTTGAGGGCGAGCTCGCAATCCGCCTGAACGCCTTGGTACGCAAAGAGACCTGCGCAAAAATTGGTGAGGCTATAGGGCTGATCCCGCATCTGGTGCTGGCACCGGGCGAGCGGATGCGGACCGGCGCGGCGCGGATCAGCCTGGTCGGCAATGCCTGCGAGGCGGTGATCGCGGCGCTCTATCTGGATGGCGGGATGGACGCTGCCTCGCGCTTTATCCTCAAGGAATGGGCGGCGGAGTTCGATGCCAGCGTAAATGTGGCGACCGATATCAAATCCGAGCTCCAGCAATGGGCGCAGGCGCGTGAGGATCTGGGGCGCGCCCTGCCGGTTTACACCGTGATCGACAGCTCCGGCCCGGCCCATGCTCCGCATTTCATCGTCGAGGCGGCGGTCGAAGGTGCTGGCGCGGCGCGCGGGGAAGGCGCATCCAAGCGCGAGGCGGAGCGCAACGCCGCCGCCGCCCTGCTGGCGACCCTGAAAGGCTCGAAGTGACCAAACCCAAGACCCGATCTGCCCTCGTCGCCGTGATCGGCGCCCCCAATGCGGGCAAGTCGACGCTGGTGAACAAGCTGGTCGGGGCCAAAGTCAGCATTGTTACCCATAAGGTGCAGACGACGCGGATGCGCATACGCGGCGTGATGATCGAGGGCGATGCCCAGATCGTCCTGGTCGACACTCCCGGCATCTTCGCGCCTAAGCGCCGGCTCGACCGCGCGATGGTGGGCGCGGCGTGGGCCGGCGCCGAGGACGCCGACGCGGTGCTGGTGATCGTCGATGCCGCCGATCTGGACGAAAAGCCCAAGGGGCTGGGCGCGCAGGATACCGACCGGATCATCGAGGGCCTGAAGAAGCAGAGTCGCAAGGCGACTCTGGTGCTCAACAAGGTCGATTCTCTGAAGCGCGAGAAGCTGCTGGAGATATCGGAGAAGCTGAACACCGCCTTTGCCTTCGACGAGACCTTCATGATCTCGGCAACCAAGGGCAGCGGCGTCGATCGCCTGCGGACATGGCTGGCTGCCAAGGCGGAACCCGGACCGTGGTTTTTCCCGGAGGATCAGACCGCCGACATCACGGGCCGTATGCTGGCTGCGGAGATCACCCGCGAGCAGATCTATATGCGCCTGCACGACGAGCTGCCATATGCCATCCACGTCAGCACTGACGCATGGGAGGAGCGCAAGGACGGGTCGGTGAAAATCGATCAGGTCATCATGGTCGACAGAGACAGCCAGAAGCCCATCGTCATCGGCAAGAGTGGGGCGACGCTAAAGGCCATCGGCGCGGCCTCGCGCAAGCAGATCGGCTCCGTTCTGGACCGCACGGTGCATCTGTTTCTGACTGTGAAGGTGAAGTCAGGCTGGGCCGATGAACGCGGCGTCTATGACGAGATTGGAATCGATTTTAAGTCATAATATCAAATATATATCGTGATTATCTCAAGTTGTGTGAGAGCCTGAGATGGATTGGCAGGACCGGGGTTTTATCCTGTCTGCCGCACGGTTCGGCGAGTCCGACGCTATTCTCGACATCCTGACGCACAGCCATGGCCGCCATCTCGGGCTGATGAAGGGCGGGCTCGCCCGGACGCGCCGGGCCGATATCCAGACCGGAAACCTCGTTAGCGTTGAATGGCGCGCCCGGCTGCCGGACCAGCTTGGCAACTACACGCTTGAGATTGTTCGGCCCTATGCGGCGCTGGCGCTGGACAGCCAAGCGGCGCTGGCCGGGCTCTCGTCGGCGGCGGCGGTCGCGACGGCCTCGCTGCCGGAACGCGAGGCGCATCCCAACGTATTCGACGCGACCGAGGTGCTGATCGAGGCGCTGATAGGCTCCGATATCGCCTTTGGTGCGGCGGTCTATGTGAAATGGGAGCTCGGGCTCATCCAGGATCTGGGCTTCGGCCTCGATCTTGGAAGCTGCGCCGTAACCGGCGTTCTGGACGATCTGACCCATGTATCGCCGCGCACGGGCCGGGCTGTCTCGCGTGAGGCAGCGAAGCCATATGGTGAGCGCCTGCTGCGCCTGCCGCCGTTTCTGCTTGGGTCGCAGGCGGGTGAACCCGACCCGCAGAGCGTGGCAGATGGCCTCCGCCTGACGGGACATTTTCTCAGCCAGTCGGTACTGGCCCCGCACCGGCGCGAACTTCCGCATGCGCGGGGCGTCTTCGTCGATCTGGTGGCGCGACAGCGCGCTGGGTGAGCGCCAAGCCTGTGCTCAAGGCCGCCACTGCGGTCGGCAGCTGGCCTCACCGCTGGACGGATCGGGCAGGGGACGGCTATCCGCTGTGGCATCTGATAATTAATTGATTCGTATGGCCCGCACCGCCGCACCGACGCCGCCGCCCATTGACGATATACGCGATGAACCGCTCGCCCGGGCCTTGGGTGAGCGCTACCTCGCCTATGCGCTCTCGACGATCACCTCGCGCGCCCTGCCGGATGTCCGCGACGGGTTGAAGCCGGTGCACCGGCGCATCCTGTTTGCGATGGGCCAGCTCAATCTCTCGCCGACTTCGCCGTTCAAGAAGAGCGCCAGCGTCGTCGGTGAGGTGATCGGCAAGTATCACCCGCATGGCGACCAATCGATCTATGACGCGATGGTCCGCCTCGCGCAGGATTTTGCGGTCCGTTACCCCATCGTCGACGGGCAGGGCAATTTCGGCTCGATCGACGGCGATAACGCCGCCGCCTATCGTTACACTGAAGCGCGGCTGACGGCGGTTGCGACCGCGATGCTCGCCGGAATCGACGAAGACGCCGTCGACTTTCGCCAGACCTACAATCAGGAAAACGACGAGCCGGTGGTAATGCCGGCGGCCTTTCCGAACCTGCTTGCCAATGGCTCGGCGGGTATCGCGGTCGGCATGGCGACATCGATCCCGCCGCACAATGTGGGTGAGATCTGCGACGCACTGGAGTTCATGGTCGACGCCCACATCAAGGGCAAAGAGGTCATGGACCGATCGGTGCTGTCGCGCATCAAGGGACCGGACTTCCCGACCGGCGGGGTGATCGTCGAAACCCGCGAGGCCATCGAGGAGGCCTATCGCACGGGCCGTGGCGGGTTCCGCACGCGCGCCCAGTGGTCGAAGGAAGACGGCTCGCGGGGCTCGTACGAGATCGTCATCACGCAGATCCCGTATCAGGTCCAGAAGTCGAAGCTGATCGAGCGAATTGCGGGGCTGCTGCAGGACAATAAGCTGCCATTGCTGGAGGATGTCCGCGACGAGTCGGCGGAAGACCTCCGCATCGTGCTGGAGCCAAAAAGCCGCACGGTAGATCCCAACATGCTGATGGAACAGCTTTTCCGTCAGACCGAGCTGGAGAGCCGGTTCCCGCTCAACTTCAATGTGATCGACGCGACCGGCGCGCCGCGCGTGATGAGCCTTAAGGAAGCGCTGCAGGCGTTTCTCGATCACCGCAAGGACGTGCTCGGCCGCCGCTCGCGTCACCGCATGGCGCAGATCGCGCGGCGGATGGAGATTTTAGAGGGGCAGCTCGCCGCCTATCTCAACCTCGACAAGGTCATCAAGATCATCCGCGAGGAAGATGAGCCGAAGCCGAGACTGGTTGAGGCGTTCAAGCTGACGGACATTCAGGCCGAAGCGATCCTGAACATGCGCCTGCGCAATTTGCGTAAGCTCGAGGAGATAGAAATCCGCGCCGAGCACACGGCCTTGAAGGCCGAGGGTGCGGGCCTGAGAAAGCTGATGGGCTCGGACGAGCTTCAATGGACGCGTATCGGCGAGGAGATCAAGGAGATCGACGCGAAGTTCGGCAGCAAGACCCCGCTGGGCAAGCGCCGCACGCAGTTCTCGGACGCGCCTGTGCTGGACGATTTACCTGAAGAGCATTTCATCGAGCGCGAGCCACTAACCATCATCTGCTCCGACAAGCTGTGGGTACGGGCGATGAAGGGCCAGGTCGATCGCGCCACCGACATCAAGTTCAAGGAAGGCGATCGCGGCAAGTTTTTTGTCCACGCAGAAACCACGGACAAGATCATCGCCTTCGCCACCAATGGCCGTTTCTACACGCTGGGCGGCGACAAGCTGCCGGGCGGGCGCGGCATGGGCGAACCGATCCGTCTGTTGATCGATCTGGAGAACGACGCCGATATCGTCGCGCTCTTCGTCCACAAGCCGGGCCGGAGCCTTCTCGTGGCCTCTACCAGTGGCCACGGCTTTGTCGTACCGGAGGACGAGGTGATCGCCATGACCCGCAAGGGCAAGCAAGTCTTGAACGTCGCCGACGGAGCCGAGGCCTGCGTCTGCACGCCCGCTGAGGGCGACACGATTGCGGTGGCAGGCGAGAACCGGAAGGTCGTGGTGTTCCCGCTCAGCGAGCTGCCCGCCATGTCGCGCGGCAGGGGCCTGACGCTTCAGAAGTACAAGGACGGCCAGCTTGTCGACGCCAAGGTCTTCAGGATGAAAGAAGGCCTGAAGGATTCCAACAATCGGGTTTGGAGTGCCGCCGAGTTGTCGGATTGGCGCGGCGCCCGGTCCCATGCCGGCCGCTTGGCGCCGCGTGGCTTCCCCAAGAGCAACCGCTTTACGCCGGTCGGTGAATTCTAGCCGACCGCGACGAGAACGCCGTCGCCGATCCAGCTTCCCAGCATGGCACCGGCGAATGCGGCGGTGGCTTCTTCATCAGCAAAGCCCGGCGCAATGTCGCCGCAGATTTCGCCGAAGGATTTGCCGACACGGGCAAGGGTCAGCGCCGCAAGTTCGGTCATCGAGACGGTCTTGAATTGCGGCGAGAGCGCCCGTCGCCACACGATGAGTGCGGCCGACGGGTCGAGCCGTCGGGCTGCGGGCGGCGCCGCGCCCGATGCCATCGCGTTCCAGATTTCGGCGACATTTGTGGAGATCGGGCGGGCGGCCAGTGTGGGCGCGAGAGTCAGGGCGGCATTGTCCCAATCGACCTCGGCGAGCGTGGCTGGAACGAGCGCCGGAGCATCCGGCCCGTCAAAGGCGCGGCGCAGCGACCAGTCGAGCCAGGCCAGTTCAGTGACCTCGGGATCTGCCGGGTAGAGACCCCCCAGTGTCCTGTCGAAGCCCTCGCCATAGGCCGCCAGCGTCCAGCTCTGCGGCGCGTGCGAGGCGATGTGCGCGGCTGCTGCGGCGTCAAAGGCGGCATCGCCGAGCCATGCATGGGTCTTCTCGAAAGCGCTGCGCAGGCAGTCGGTCAGATTGGCGCGGAAAGCGTGATGGTAGACAGCGAGCCCGCGCTGCGCATCCTTACTGACGGCATCCGAAACGGCGCGGTCGCCGCTGCGGATGAAGGCACTGAAGTCGCGCTGGAGATCGGCGAGGGTCATCATGCCGCTACCCGGTCGGCCGCCGCGATGCCGCGAGCCATGTCGAGCTCGGCCAGCAGATCGTCGAGTGGCGGGATATTGTCGTCGCGCTCGATCATCGTCGCGACATGACCGAAGCGCTGGCAGGCGTCGCGGTACAGCGCCCAGACCGCATCGGGCACGGGTTGGTCGTGGGTGTCGATCAACAGCCCATCGCGGCCCGCCGTGTGGCCGGCGAGGTGCATCTGACGAACACGGTCCACGGGAATGGACTCGATGAAGGTTCTGGCGTCGTAACCGTTGTTCCGGCTGCTCACATAGATGTTGTTCACATCGAGCAGCAGGTAGCAGCCGGTACGGCGCGTCATCTCGGCGAGGAAGTCCCACTCAGTGTAACTGTCGGCGGCGAAGGTCAGATAACTCGAGGGATTCTCGATCACGATCGCGTGGCCCAGATAAGTCTGGGCCTCGTCGATATTGGCGCAAACGCGGGTCAGCGCTTCGTCGGTGTAAGGCAGGGGCAGGAGATCGTGCGTATTGAAACCGGCAATGCCGGTCCAGCACAGATGATCGGAAATCCAGAGCGGTTCGACGCGCTCGGCAAGAGCTTTCAGCTTGGCGAGATAGTCGCGCCGCAAACCGTCAGCCGCGCCGATGGACATCGAGACGCCGTGCATCGCAACGGGATAGTGGCGGCGGACGCGGTCGATCACGGTCAGCGGGCGCCCGCCATCGACCATGAAATTCTCGGAGATAACTTCGACGAAGTCGACGGGCACATCGCCTTCAAGAAAGCGTGGGTAATGAGGCGGCCGCATGCCGAGGCCGAATCCGGTAAAACGGGAAACGGGGCTCAGCATGCGGGCGCGTCCTCAAAATCCAAAGGGGCGGCCGTTTCGGGCGCCCCCCTTCAGAATTCTTACTTCTTGGTCTCGGTCAGGCTGCCACCGGCTTCAGTGCAGGCCGCTTCGGTAATTGCCTTGAAGCCCTGGCCTTTGCACTCGTTCTGGCCTTTGCACTCATGGCCGTAGGACTTGCAGTCCGATGTACCCTTGCAGGTGTTCACGTCATAGCAGTGGACCAGCTCGGCTTTCGCGTCTGCGGCGACGGCGCCGGTCGTGATGGCGGGGGCGGCGGTCAGAGCGAAAAGTGCGGCGGTCGCGGCGATGCTGAACGAGGACTTGAGGTTCATGTGTATCTCCCAGGGGGGCTGGTTCTATGCCGGGTTGGCATGGAACCATTCGCCACGCCATGAACGGAGGTTACATGAGTGTTGAAACTTTCCGGGATCGGGCGAGAGGGTTACTCGGTCGTTCTGAAATCGACGGTCGTTTCTTCGCCCCAGAGCTGGACGAACACCGTGTAGGTGACGCCCGGCTTGTAGCGCTTCGTATCGAGCATCAGCGTCGCGCTTCGCGCGATTGTCTCGCCACCGCCTAACCGCTTCTGAGGCTCTTCAGGGACGCAGTCCTGTCCCTGCGCTTGGACGAAGACATCGCCGGGTGCCTGGACGGCCCAACGGAAGACCTTGCAGGGATCGGCGGCGCTGAGCTGGATGATCTCGCCCGTGCGCTCTTGCAACGTCAGTTTGAGCGGCAGGGCGCTTGGGCCATTGGCAGCAAGCTTGATTTCCGAGGGTGCCTCCGCCGTCAGACGCAACGGGTCGCCGCCGAAATCGAGCTTGTCGCGATACTGGTAGGCGACGAGCAGAACAACCAGCGGCACGATTAGAGCAAGCGCCAGGCGCGTGAAAGACCTGCGGGGGATTTGAGCCATTAGCCGGGCTTTACGGGAGTCCAGCCTTCAGGGCCATGGCCTTCGAGGGGCTGGAAGCGTCCTTTGTAGGCCATCTTCCGGCAGTCCTCGACCATGTAGCCGAGATACACGAATGGAAGCCCGGCTTTGCACGCCCGCACTATGTGATCGAGCACCATGAAGGTGCCGAGGCTGCGATGATCCAGCGCTGGGTCGAAGAAGCTGTAAACCATCGAGAGGCCGTCGCTCATCAGATCGGTGAGGGCACAGGCCGCGAGTTCACCTTGAACGCCCCGCTCGGCGGGCGGTAGACGGTACTCGACGAGCTGTGTATCGACCGTCGTGTCCTCGACCATCGCCACGAAATCCAGCACCCCCATGCTGGCCATGCCGCCGCCTGAATGACGGGCGCCGAGATAGGATTTCAGAAGGTAATAGTGCTCCTCACAGGCCAGTGGATCGACCGCTTGGACGTTGAGGTCGGCATTGGCCGCCAGGGTTTTGCGGAATGTACGCGCAGGCGCGAAGTCATTGACCACCACCCGCACCGAGGTGCAGGCGCTGCAGCCGTCGCATGCCGGGCGATAGGCGATGTTCTGGCTACGCCGAAAGCCTACCCGCGCCAGACTTTCATGGATCGGCCGGGTCAGCGGGCCGCTGAGCTTGGTAAAGACCTTACGCTCGGTGCGGTCAGGCAAGTAGGGGCAAGGCGCCGGGGGCGTCAGGTAGAACTGAGGAAACCGGGAGCCGAGTTGCTCGGTCAAAAAATACCTGCCCAAAGAACGTCGACTCGCAGGATGGCAGCTTGGCTGGGGACGGCAAGCCTCAGGGCGCCGCGCCCGGCGGCAACGGCGGGGCCTCGCGCAGTAGCACGATGGTGATACGACGGTTTGCGGAGGCGTAAGGGTCCTCCGGCAGCAGCGGTTCAGAGCCTGCCTTGCCCGATACCTGATAGATACGGTCTGGAATAACACCGTTCTGCATCAATAACTTACGGCTTGTATTTGCGCGATCGGATGAGAGTTCCCAGTTGGAATAGCCGTTCACGCCCTCAAAATGACCGCTGTCGGTGTGCCCCGAAATCGTGATGCGATTTGGGAGGCGCTGGACAACTTTCGAGACCTCCTGAAGCAGACGCTTCACACGATCGGTCGGCTCGGCAGAGCCGGCAGCGAACATCGGTCGCCCCTCCTGGTCTATCAGCGCGAGGCGGAGGCCCTCAGGCGTGATGTCGATGAGGATCTGTTTCGAGAGTTCGGCAAGATCAGGCATGTCCTGCATGGCCTGACGGAGCGACAATTCGGCCGACTCGAAGTCTTTTTCCTCGGAGGCCGACTGTTCTGCCGTCTCCATATCCTCTGCCGATGGCCGGGTTTCGGTCGGTGTCGTCGGGTCGCTGGGATCGGCCTTGGTCGGCTTGTCCTGCGGCGTCACCTTCACGACAACCGCGACCGCTCCGCCGCTTTTCCCACCGCTTTGGCCGAAGCTGGTGCCGTCGAGAATGCCGCCGGAGCCACTTGTGGTCTTGCTGACCGACGCTGGGGCGAAGTAATCGGCGATGCCGCGTTTTTGCTCTGGGCTGGTCGTATTGATGAGCCACATCAGCAGGAAGAAGGCCATCATCGCCGTCACGAAGTCGGCATAAGCAACCTTCCAGGCGCCGCCATGATGGCCATGGCCGCCGCTCTTCTTGATCTTCTTGATGATAATGGCGTCATCCGCCATGAGGGAGCCGACCTGATCTGGTTTATCGGCGGCTTTCGGCGCGCCCCTCGCACCATCGCGGCGGCGTCCTTAAGATGTGGTGAATCAGACCTTAAACGCGTGGAATCGTGGGACTTATGAGCATTGACGGGCGGCAATTGCGAAACGCGCTGGGCCATTTCGCGACAGGCGTGTGCGTCGTCACGGCGGCAACCGAATCGGGGCCGATCGGCCTCACCGTCAATTCCTTCGCCTCGGTGTCGCTCGATCCGCCTTTGGTGCTCTGGAGTCTCGACCGCGCGTCGGACCGTGCGCAGGCGTTTCACATTGTCGATCGCTTTGCGATCAACGTGCTGCCCGAGGGTATGAAAGACCTCTCGAAACGTCTCGCCGCGAAGGGCGCCCATGCGGTGCCGGGGGATGTGCTGGAGAACGAACCGCACGGTGTACCGGTCATCGCCGGTGCGCTGGCGCGCTTCGTCTGCCGGGTCGAGACGCGGCATGACGGCGGCGATCACGTCATTATGGTGGGACGGGTGGAGGAGTTCACGCACGCGCATGAGGGCAGTCCGCTGGTCTATTATCGCGGTGCTTACCGCACCCTGGCGGAGGGCTGAATGGCTCGGGTTTCGTTTATCGGGCTTGGCGTCATGGGCTTTCCGATGGCGGGGCATTTGAAGGCTGCCGGGCACGACGTGACGGTGTTCAACCGGGGTGCAGGCCGTGCGGCGGAATGGGTGCAGACGCACGGCGGCGGTGCGGCGGAGACCCCTGCGGAAGCGGCTGCGGACGCGGCGGTGGTTTTTGTCTGCGTCGGGCGCGATGACGACGTTCGGGCGGTGACGACAGGCGAGGGCGGCTGCCTCGCGGCGATGATGCCGGGCGCGATATTGGTCGATCACACAACGACTTCGGCGTTGCTGGCGCGAGAACTGGATGCCGCGACCAAAGCCAGAAGGTTGGGCTTTATCGATGCACCCGTGAGCGGCGGGCAGGCCGGGGCCGAGAAGGGTCAGCTGACTGTGATGTGCGGGGGCGAGGCTTCCGCTTATGCCAAGGTCGAGCCGGTGGTCACGGCGTATGCCAAGATGGCGCGCCTGCTTGGTCCAGCAGGCTCGGGCCAGCTTGCCAAGATGGTCAACCAGATCTGCATTGCGGGCGTGGTGCAGGGCCTCGCCGAGGGACTGGCGTTCGCGCGAGCCGCCGGTCTGGACCGTGAAGCCGTTGTCGACGTGATCTCCAAGGGCGCGGCCCAATCCTGGCAGATGGAGAACCGGCACAAGACGATGCTCGCCGGCCAGTTCGAGTTCGGCTTTGCGGTGGAATGGATGCGGAAGGATCTCGGCATCGCGCTGGATGAAGCGCGGCGCAACGGATCGCAATTGCCGGTGACCGCTCTGGTCGATCAGTTCTATGCCGATGTCGAGATTATGGGTGGCAAGCGCTGGGACACCTCGAGCCTGATCGCGCGCCTCAAATCATGAGCAAATTGGACGAGGGCCGCGCGCGGCTCCTGGCCGCCGCTCGCCGTGCCGCGACCGAGACCGCTGCCTCGCGCGTGTCGCTGCGGGACATCGCA
>Ga0105044_10008646_pt1 | contig 13970 bp, 7 predicted proteins | sample MAT01_FD_78092 | JGI IMG/M metagenome (GOLD analysis project Ga0105044, IMG submission 78092) | Freshwater microbial communities from Lake Fryxell liftoff mats and glacier meltwater in Antarctica - MAT-01 | ecosystem: Environmental > Aquatic > Freshwater > Ice > Liftoff microbial mat | place...
GGAATTTCTTTTCCGATAGTCCTTCCTGGAACAAATAACCACGAGCAATGCCGTCGCCTGAAATATACAATTCACCGTTAACTCCAGTCGGTACGAGATTCAGTGTCTCATCAAGGATATAGATGCTTGTATTCTGCGCGGGCCGTCCGATCGGTACATTCATTGTCTTTTCGTCTGGATCGAACTTATGGATCATGCAGCCCACGGTTGCTTCTGTAGGTCCGTACTCATTAAAGATCTCAACATCTCCGGAAAATCTGGCGTAAACTTCCGCAGCAAGCCGTGTTTCAAGTTGTTCTCCGCCAACAATTAGTCGTCTGATCTTACTAGTGGCATCGGGCTTCCATTTTATTGTATTGAGCAATACCTTCAGGTGCGAAGGCGTTAGTTTCACGACGTGCGATTTGTTTTCGGCGACTACTTCTTCTATGGGTAGGAAATTTCCATTTTCCGCGTAGACTACAATCCGGTTTCCCGTTATCAATGGAGTAAACACCGATGTTATAGTAAGATCGAACGACACGGATGTATGAAAAGCAAAATTGAGCTGTTCGCCCCTAACATATTCCCTTGCCGCCCATGTAGTGTAATTTACTAACGCCTCGTGCTCAATCATAACGCCCTTAAATCCGCCCGTTGTCCCAGATGTGTAGATCACGTAAGCAAGACCGCATGGCAGCGCGTAGCTTTCGGTAAGGCCTGCCATACCCTCGTCACCAAGATCCAGTTTATCAATCAGGATTATCTCAGGAAACTTTCGGATGTTTCTTTCCCCTGCCAGCTTCGTATCGGAAATAACTATACCACATTGACTGTTTGATATCAGGCCGTTAAGTCTTTCCTCGGGCAGGTCACCGTCGAGCGGCAGATAGCATGCGCCTGCGCGCAATGTCCCTAAGATAGCGATAATCATTTCAGGCGACCTGTCCAGCATGATGCCAACGATATCTTCTTCACCAATACCCTTGCTCCTAAGGATAAAAGCAAATCGGTTCGCCGCAGACCTCAACTCCGCATAGGTCATTTCCGTTCCCATATGGTCAATTGCGATTGCTGTAGGCGTTTTCAGCGCCTGCGCTTCAAATAGCTGGTCAATGGTTTTTTCATGCGGATAGTCGGCTTCCGTCGCATTGTAGTTCAGAACACTCTCTTTATATTCTTTATCGCTGACGATGGAGTATTCATTTATCGTGAGGTCCGGGTTTCGGGTGATTTCCTCCACGAGGCTAGCAAAATAAGTTCCGAAGTTGCGTATGGTGTTTTCCTGAAAAAGGTCGGTCGCAAACTCCAAATAATACCGAATGGCTTCCTGTTCATCAAACACCTCAACGGAGATATCGAACTTTGCAAATTGCGGATCGAAGAAGTATCGTTGCAGTTTTGTGCCGTCCGGCCAAACAACCGGGGCGCTTGCTTCCTGGTAAATGAACATCGTGTCGAAGACTGGATTTCTTGAGGTGTCACGTGTGGCATCCAGGTCGGAAACCAACGACTCGAAAGGATAATCCTGGTTATCTAACGAGCCGGCAAATCTCCACCGGACCCTCTCCAGCAATTCCGAAAACTGGTCTTCACCATTCACCGTATTCCGGATGGCAAGGTTATTTACAAACATACCCTGCATATCCTGCAGGTCGCGATGCCTGCGCCCGGCAGCCGGCACGCCGACTATGATGTCCGATTGCCCTGAATATTTTCGCAACAGCACGATGTAAATGGTATAGAGCAAAACCTGAGATGTGCAGTTCTTCTGGCGCGCCAAAGATCTGACAGCGATTGTCGTCTCCCGATTTAGTTTAAAGGCGAGCTTACGACCTTTCCCACTAAAAAGCGGGGTCCTTGTGAAATCGGTTGGCATTTCCAATAGGGGAAGTTCACCGGTCAACGATTCGAGCCAGTAGCTTTTCTGTTTCTGTATTTCTGGTAACTGCAGATGACGCATTTCCCACGCCGCGTAATCTTTGAACTGAATGGTCGATATAGGGAGAGCCTTACCGGCATATAAATCTCCGAGCTCTGTCAGTAGACGAAGAATAGAACGGCCATCTGAAATTATGTGATGGAAATCGGCAAAGAGGATCTGCGTTTGATCTTCTGTTTTCAAGATCGACATCCGAAACAACGGTCCCGTTGACAGGTTGAAAGGCTTGACCATCGCCTGAAGGTGGGTATTTATGTCCGCCCATATACACTCGGTGTGCGACAATGTAAAATCGACGGAATCATGAACGATGCTTTCGGGCTTACTGGTCAGCACAAAATTCGTTCGCAATGAAGCATGTCTTCTTATGCATTGCTTGATACCATATTCCAATCGCTCGATGTTTATTGATCCGTCGATCCGAAGGGCAACCGGGACGTTATAAGCGATGCTAGTTGGATTTGCAGACGATGCAAAATATATCCTTCGCTGTGCGGACGTGAGTGGGTAACGGTCTGCCACCGGCGCGACAGGAAGGGGTACATAGGGCCTCACGTCTGACTCGCCAATAATCTCCGCAATTGCGCGAATGGTCGGGTGTTTGTACAACATTTCAAAAGTTATCTCCACTCCGAACTTCTCGAATAAAATAATTGCAAGCTCCGCGGCGTTGAGCGAATTTCCACCGGTTTCAAAATAACCATCTAGCACACCGATTTCGTTAACCTTTAATATTTCTTTCCAAATAACGAGGAGTTTCTCTTCGAGTTCGTTCAAGGGAAGCGCTTCCGTTTTTGCAGGTACCGTGATTGCAGGAGTCAGTTCACGGAGCTCATTAATGACCTGGTGGTATAATCCGTCTTTATACTGTTGGAGTAATTTAAAGCGTTGGAGTTTTCCACTGGTTGTCCTCGGTATATTGCTTACCGGAATGATCTCGTCGAGTTCGATTCCGAATCTGGTGTTGATCAAAGCATACAGCGATCTTGCCAGGGGCACGAAGTTGTCTATGTTTCCCCTGTGAAACACGAAGGCGACCTTTTCGTCTTTCTGTTTTTGGGGACTGAAGAAACCGACAACGGCAATCTTGTTCAATTCGATCTCAGGAATTTGCTCGGCTACGCGTTCAATATCATGAGGATAAAAGTTCTGACCGTTCACGAAAATGATATCTTTTGCCCGCCCAGTGATATACAGGTGCCCATCTTTTAAAAATCCTAGGTCACCGGTCCTCAACCACCCCCACTTGTCAATCGTTGTCTTGGTTTGACCGTCGTTGTTATAATAGCCCCGGGTTACATTTCCACCCCGAATCTGTATATGACCAAGCGTCCCATCGTCGAGGAGCCCGTTATGTTCATTCACAATTCTGACCTCACAATGCTCGATGGGCTTGCCTACGTTCACGATAGAGATCGTATGCTCATCTGTCTCTCCAGCCACAATGCAATCGCCCACATTTAACTGACGACGGTCGATTTCCATTGAGATCACGTCTTCATTCAACGTCGAAATGGTCACCGCCAGGCTGGCTTCGGCCAGTCCATACACAGGTCGCATCGCGGTCTTTTTCAACCCATGCCGAAGCATCGAATTTGTAAAGTCTACACACAAGTCACTCGAAATGGGTTCCGCCCCATTATATAGAAGTCTTACCGAAGACAAGTCCCATTGAACGCGCGGATCAGAAAGATTACAATGCCTAATCGCATATCGAAAACCGAAATTCGGTGAGCAAAGAACGGTTACTTTATGTTCGCCTGTCTTTTCAAACCAGAGGGAAGGTTTCCGAACGAAGACTTGTGTTGGAATAAGATACTGATTCATTCCGGCCATCATTGGATTGAGGTGAAATCCAATAAGCCCCATGTCATGTGTGAGCGGCATCCAACTCATTGTAGAATCCTTTGTGGTGTACTGTGCGGCGTTACTGATGTCCTGCATGTTGAGGATAAGGTTATTGTGATTAAGAATCACTCCCTTAGGGCTTCCAGTTGACCCGGACGAGAACTGGATGAACGCTATATCATCTTCGTGCGCACTGAAGCACTTTCCGTCTTCACTTGCAGACAGTGTTTCGTCGCAATCGATTATCCGATCGTTGATCCTGGAAATTATATCGTTGAGCCCGTTGGCTTCAGCAAAGGAATTTAACCTGACAAGGCTTTCTTTGCTAACCAATAGGAACGGATTATTGAGAATATCCCAAATATTGAAAAGCTTTTGTTTGTGGTCTTCGTTCTGTCCGACAGAAACAGGCACCGGGATAATGTTTCCGAGAATGCATGCCCAAAAAATTACGACGAAGGTCTTATTGTCTTCAATCTGAAATACAACTTCATCTTTTGGGCGGATGCCTTTTCTTTGCAGCGCGAAAAGTGCGCGCAGTGCCATTTGGTACAGATCCTTGTAACTCAGGAAATGGTCATTGCTGGTTCCCTGGATAAAGGTGATACCTCTATTTTCCAGCAATGCCGCGTGTCGCAGGATACCTGCCAAATTAATGTGCTTCATAACTCTGTTTTGTGGTATCGTTAATGCATAGCTGAGACTTCGAGTAAGGTTTGGTTAATGATTGCCCCAATCCGCGGCATTTCATTATGCAGAAAAAAATGTCCACCGTTGAAGTAATGTATTGTACAAACGCCCTTAGTGTGTCGGTTCCAGCCTTGACATTCTTCGGCAGTCAGATCGTCATCCTTACCAAGGAAAATCGTGATGTTGCTGCTTAAAGGGCAAAGAGATTCACGTGGACGTTCTTCCTCTGCAAGCCGGAAATCATTTTTGAGAAGCGGCAAAAAAAGTTTCAATAGCTCCTTGTGTTCGAAAAACTCTGGTGGCGTACCTCCCAGGTTAAGGACTTCCTTTTTGAATTCCTCATCCGACATCAGATGGAACAGCTTGTCGTCGGGGCATTTGATGTGCGGAGCACCACGACCAGAGAAGAAAAGCTGCCGGGGCTGAGCAAGGTCCATATCTTCTATTCTGAGTGCAAGTTCATGCGCGATCATGCCGCCCATGCTGTGGCCGAAAAATGCATAGTCGCCGGCAGTCACGTCGTCAGCAATCAAAGGGAAAATATCGTCTATCAATGCGTCGACATTACAATAGTGTTCTTCGTGAATCCGGCGGCCCCGACCGGCCAGCTCCACTGCTATCATTTCAATGTCGGGCGACAAGCCCGCTTGCCATTCACGGAAGATACCGGATGAACCGCCGGCGTATGGAAAACAAAACAACTTCATATCGACGGTTTTGAGATTTTATTACTGTGTGATCTCCGGCGTTGTTATACCGCTCAGTTCAACCTATACCTGAACGGTTCATGATATCCCGACGTTTTCCGGATTTGGCCTTCGCTGAGGCGTCAGGAAAAAAATTCCAACATCCAGCTTGGTCAACACGTACTCACATGGAATTTCCGTTCCTTGACAAGTCCATCCTGTGTGAGAGTTCTGTTCTTGATTCTATTTATTTCAGGCATGCTCATAACCAATTTTTCCGTTGTGCTGGCGGGACCCGCTGAACTGGCGACGGATCGTCTCCAGCAGTATGATGCTTAGTTCAGGCCTTTTGGCCAACGGCCAAAGTTTATCCAACCCCATTCTTCCAATGATATAATTGTATGTTGCTGATGCATACCCGGAACGAACTTCGTCGAAGTCGGAGAAGGTGACGGTTCCTGTGCGTTCGAACCCTACAAATACCTCCACGGCAAGACTGGCTTTCGCCCTGTTGTGGCTGGTATCAGTCCTAGGACCGTCTGGTCGGACGACGTGATAACTCAAGTATGGAAGTGTGCCCGTCTTCGGCTCCTGGTCGTCGCATCGCATGATTACGAGCCGATGTCCATCACTTACGGCAGAAGATCGGTCAACAAACATAGGTGCAACAACGCCAAATATGTAGTCGCCGGAAAAGGCTGCGGACGCAACCAGCCGAATCGTTAACCCATTGTCCTTTGCAAACCTCAGGTCGATCTCGTGAAGGTCATCACGGGCGCTAACCAGGATATTATCAAAGTCGATTGAGCAATCAAGAAAATGATCTATGCCAATCGCGAGATCTGTCAAACCCGGATAGTCTGGTCGTGAGTCGGCGAGCTTTCCATGGGGGTCGTAAGTTATAATTCCGCCGGGTATCTCAATGCTGGTATGAAGTCGATGATAGCTTTCCTGCAAGGTCGTATGGGATCCGAATGTTTCCTGGTTATCAGCAATTCCTGTCATGGCAAATCCTTTCAGATAAGATCTCGTGGGCAGCCACTGTTGTAGACTGTTCGAATCGAGACGAGGATGAATTGCCTTGGAACCTTGCCTTCGACGAGTATTCCCTCATTCAGCGGTCGGGGTAATATCCGAACGTTGCCGCCAACTTTAAAGAGACGCATCTTTGACATAAATCTTCCGTCATTTCTTGAATATCGCGCAGTAACCGTTCATTAATTATCGCGCCGTGGCCCGGGAGCTCAACAGGTTCACATTAATCTAGTCTGGCGCCAGCCTTTCAAAAAAAAAATATACTTAACAGCTTCTTCCTGTAAAGGAGAGCAAAACAAATTTATGTCTGTCATAAGGGTCAATTATGGCCTCGATTTTCTGATGGGCTTAATTATCTTAAGGAAGTAGACCGCACGCTTTACGAGATGTATGACTATCTTAGGTTCAGGATAAGCTCGATATAGACGCTTTGCAAAAAAGGAAAGGTTACAAATCCAAAAGTTGAGATTCGAACACCAATTGAAGTTCAGTTTTTTCACCTCGTAGATTCCCTGTTTATACACAATTAAAATTTTCTATCACCGAACAATGGATTTTGACAACTTAGCAACCGATTATCTGTGAAAGGTTTTTACATACAAAATGATTTTACAAGGCTTGGATCAAACTCCAGGGTGAGACAAAATATCGGCCTGTCGTTCCTTTTGCGGCTGAATTTTCTCCAAAAGATTTGTCTGAATGTCAATTGACATAGCCTGTTCAATGGAATTGAAGCGAATATAAAAGCGTTGAGCGCCCTTTTTCTGTATGAGCATCCCCTCTAACCCTGCCAATGGACCACGAATCACTTTTACATTGTCGCCAACACTGTAAAAAGGCTCAGGGGTAACATCGAAGTTTCCGTCAAGTATCATTCTAATAACATTGATTTGTTTTTCAGGTATAGGCGCAGGCCGGCCATCAAAACAGATGAAACGGGTAATGCCTGGAACGCTCAAGACATGGTACCGTTCCATCTGACTGACGTATACGAAAACATAGTTTGCAAATAGAGGCACGTTCATTCTTTTCTTACGATCACTCCACTGGCGGATTACTGTATGACACGGTAAGTATGCATTGATGTTTTTTTCCAATAAACCATCAAAGACCTTTTGTTCACAGTTTGGATATGTATACACGACATTCCAATCGTATTTCATAGTTAAAGTTTTTTGTTTGAATTACGGATACATTCTCATTTAAGCAGGGCTTCGCCATCATAACTCACACAAGGGTTGAAATTCAAAGCACATGCGAACCAGGATTTTACCTACCCTGTAATAGATCACTGCAACCATTAGCTCTTTACTTTGACTAGTTCGAGCCTCTAAAATATTTTCAATCAAATGACGTTCAACAAACCACGCCTTAACCAGAGTAGGGAAACGTCATAACGGTATACTTCCACATTTTTTTTAATCTCTTATAAACCGATGGCTCAGATCATTGTTGAAGGAGACTCCGCTTTTACCAGACCAAAACATTCCGGCTTTAGTGCAAACCGGATGCAAAGACAACAACATCGCAACACCTTTTTTTGGCTGGTCATGGTATGTTGTAATGACTCTTTTCTTGAATATTCTTTGTGTTGTTTTCATGGGTTAGTGTGTTTTGATTGAACATAACTTTTTCTTCCACAGCGAACTTCAAATGCAGCGCTACATGTTTCCGTTCGTTGACGATTCGAATGAATAAACAATTGAAGTGATTTTAAAATATTTTAGACGAACACATCCCAGAATTAGACGTACATAAAGACTAGCATGATGTGGCTTTAAAACAAAACAGTATTACTTCGCTCGCTTATTTCCGGTTGGACCCAGAAGACCTTTCTGGTGAATACCCAAAGGCTGAAAGCTATAGACGAAATATCGAGAAGATTTATTTGGAAAATAAGGCACTTTTTTAATAGATGACGTATGCCCTTAATTAATATTTTTCAGCACATTAATGAGGCTGTCGCGGTATGTAAGACCAATGGGAATTTTTGACTTGTTGACGATCTCTATTTCATTGCCGACAATTGATGTTATGGCATCAAGTCGTACGATAAAGGACTTATGGATTCGGTGGAAGGTACTGACTGGCAGCAATTCTTCCAGGCGCTTCATGGTAATGTGAGTAACGACTGTTTTCTGGGTGGTAATAATCTTTACATAGTCCTTAAGGCCCTGAATGTAGAAAATTGTGTCGTGATCAATTTTCATAAGTCTGTAGTCTTCCTTCACAAAAAGATGATTCACGGGAGGAGACTCGGGCTTTTGAGCATGGCTGTCCAGATTTATCAGTTGCTTGACCTTATGTACTGACCTAAGAAACCGTTCGAACGATACAGGTTTTAAGAGGAAATCTACAGCATCTACATTATAGCCTTCAATTGCATATTCAGCGAACGCTGTGGTAAAGATCACATAAGGTGCTTTTGGAAGAGATTTTATGAATTCTACTCCTGAAATTTGTGGCATTTGAATATCACAAAAAATAAGATCTATGGATTTGTGTTGGAAAATTTCATATGCTTCCAGAGCATTCTCGCATTTAGCTACTAGCGTCATGTAGCTAACACGTTGAATAAAATTCTCGATAACAGCTTGAGCTAGAGGCTCATCGTCGATTATAAGGCACCGAATCACGTTCATTCTGGCTAATCATAGCTATGCGTTATCATAAAGATAACAAAAAAATGTTAGCGCAAATTAATATCCAAAGCGACCAAAAAGTCGTGATCCATTTCTACTATCTTGACTGAATGCTTCCCTGGATATAATAGATTTAGCCGCTTCTTCGTGTTAGGGATGCCAATACCTCCGACCGATGTTGACCGCTTCCCACTATGAAAACGAGCATTTCTGATCTCTACCCTTAACACTCCGTCATTAGTCCACATCTTTATTGTCACCCAGGAATTCGCACTGGCACTGTTAATACCATGCTTAAAGGCATTCTCTATAAAAGGAAAAATGATTAGCGGTGCTATAAACAAATCCTTGTAGTCGCCGTTTATTTCAAACACAATAGTGATCCGGCTACTATGGCGGATCCGCTCCAGCTCGATGTAGTTTCGGAAGAATCTGAATTCCTTTTCCAGCGAAATTTTTGCTGTATTAGACTCGTACAAGGTGTAGCGCATCAAATCCGAAAGTTTTATTACTGTGTCCGCAGTCTGTTCACTCCTAACCAGCGCCAAAGAATAAACACTGTTTAATGTGTTAAATAAAAAATGAGGATTGATCTGTGCTTTGAGAAAAACCAACTCCAAGTTAAGATTCTCCATTTCAAGCTTAAGGGCTTGCCTGCTTAATTTTATTAAGGTAACAAACAATTTCACAATTAGCGCAGGTGCAATGAGGTAAGTAAAATCCATCATAATCTCACCCACATTCTTAAGCATGAGTATTCCGACGTATCCATCAGAAATAGTCCTTTGCATGTAGGCTTGATATCCCCGACCTGGAATAGAAAAAAAATAGGGCAGGAACTTAAATTCCAGAAAAACAGTAGTGGCATAGAAATAGTACACCAGGATAAGCGAGATAAACGCCTTAACGAACTTCCTTCGTGCAATAAAGTTCGAAAAGACATAGTAGGAAAGGAAATAGAATATTGCAGCGATAACCAAAACCTCTTTCACCATTAGCAGCCTTATTTCCTCGTCAGGCAATCCCAATAATGGTTTCTTCAGGTAGGTGAAGAGAAAATACATAAGTGCCCAGAAAAGAATATGGAGTGGGACCCTCACATAAGTTTTGTCCATTGTGAATCTCCTACTATTCTCTTTTAGGTTTCGGAAAAGGATTCGGGCGGAATTTTGCAAGTCGAATAGACGCGGTGGTGGCTCCATTATTCCAGGATCTGTTTATTATCGCGCTGGGTGAATTTTATATACAAGGTTTCATCGATTATTTCATTTTTTTACGTCGAAATAAGTTTCGAGTTTGTCGAAATTCTAAATGGGTTGGTCGACATTTTTTTTTATGGATTCAGGAATTCCTTCCTTCGGACTATACCAGCAAAATAAAGCATTTTTTTTAAAAATTTGGTGGGATACCGGCTATAAGATGGACAAAAATATACTTTTCTGCCTTGTTGTTGAAGACGAACCGCTAGCTCAGCAGATTCTTGAGAAATATCTGGAATGTATTGAAGAGTTACAGTTGGTTGCCAAATGTGAAACTATTGAAGAAGCATTAATGACTTTACAATCGGAGCAAATAGACGTTGTCTTTCTTGATATCCAACTCGAAGCAACCTTAGGTACGGAGATCATAGGTAAAATGAAACAACTTTCGAGGCGATACTATATCGTTGTAACGTCAGCACGGCCTGCTGAAAGCCTTGACACAAGAAAAATTTTCAATCAAAAAAATATCATATTTGTTGACTACTTAACTAAACCATTTTCTTTTGATCGCTTCCATGCTGCCATTCGGAAAATACTCACTCAAGAGATGTCGAACGAATAGCCCGCTCAATTCGAAATACTCACCCCATATTGGTCTTATTCAAAATTTGCTGGGATTTAAAATGGTGAAACAAAAAATCATACAATATCAATTCGTAATGCCGCGGATTTTCCTGAAATAACCTATTAAAAGTCATGTGTATAAAGCTTTGAACAAGCGCATTTATATCGGCCGTCAATTTTCCGGATTGCTCTCTGTGCAATAGCTGTCCTGCCACCGCACTGATTGCTTTTTCCCTGTTACGAAGAATCTCCAGAATAGCTTCAGGCAATCCCCCTCCGCGTAAAAGAATCTCGACGGTCCCTTTGTGTTCTCTTAATAACCGGGACATTGAATGCTTCAATTCCTTACCGGCGCCCATTTCATTCATAAAGCTGTGCTGAAGCACTGCCATTATTTCGGTTCTTTTTTCCAATGGAATCTGAAAGACGTCAAGTAATTGATATGCAAGAACTAGGCCGGCGCGCCACCGCAAGTCGTCGTTATCCTGAACTTCGTTGAGAAGCTGAACAACGAAAACGCTGTCTCTAAAAAATACATTCTCTGCCAATATGGTATCTGCATCACCGTACCGCTCAACCTCTCGCTGATAGGTGTCTGTGGAGAGCCTATAAATAAGTCCTGCTTCAATCAATGGAGTAACAAGATTATGAAACCGAGCGATAGCAAATCGGCAGAAGTCACCGCTACCGTGAAATCGGACCCTGATATGATGTTTGGGATCCTTATAACGCACGTAAAACCACAGATCGATAATCTTTTCTTCAATCAACATTTCAGTCAATGGCTTGATGAATTCTAGCAACACCGCATCAGCCGTTTTTGAGTTGCAATATATTTTGTAATACAACCATTCGCTCCCTAATACAAACTGACGCGAAACGTCAGCCCGGCTACGCAACGGAAAGTCAGTTGCGTGTTTTACCGGTTCGGTATCTACAAGGGGCACAACAAGTTCGTGTTGGTAAAGTTTTCCATCCCTGTCTTTGAGCACCAGGTCCTTATGTCCAATAAATTCCTCCACAATATTTGATTGCTTAACAATATTTCTAAAAACTTGCAGGTGGTCTGGGTTACCTAGATCAACAGGAATTTTATTATCCCCCTCACCAATCAAAACCCATGTCGGCATTTTTCGCCTCTTACGAAGGGCGGCCACCTCAACAGCCAAAGACTTTGCTTTTTTAAGTTCATCGATTTCTGCTTTTGTAATCTTCCAACATGCAGGCGAAAGAATAATATTAGACACGATAACACGGGGAAGAAACGGTGCCGACTTTAGCACTCCCCAATCCCATTGAATGACGGAAGAGACACCCTGATATTGCATGTCACTGAGGAAACGATAAAACGTAATGGCATCGTTTCTATAATTGTGAGCAGAACTCAACCGCGGAACGACCTCACATTCCAGTTTTTTGGAATGCAAGACGAGTCGGTCGCCGGAACAACTCAACATAAGATCGTGAACGGGTAACATTTGATCCCCACTTACTCCGCTAAGAGTAACGATGGGTATCTCATAACTTCTCAAAACAGGTCGTGTAGAAATGTTCCCTGTTCGCGGTTGATTTGCATGAACGATCTCTGCAACGATGGCTTTAGTATTCTGCTCCTCTTTCCGCGAAGTGCTAGCGACCATTTCCGAAAGACTATCATCCAAGTGACAGAATCGCGCCATTAAATTAATGGCAGATGGGCCGTACGCTCCATTCAATTGAAGTAAGAATCTTCCCTCGTCAATAGCCTTCTCGCTATCAGCAAAAACCGAAATAATTGCATATAAAGACGACGGGAGTTTGCTTTCTCCCATGAAGGATTTCAATTCATTTTCTTCAAGGTGTACATGTTTATCAAACTGAAGTGCTTCGCCATATTTATGTATCAAAAACTGTTGAAAGGGTGATAGTTCTAAGCGTTCGGACACAGTCGCCTCTGGAAACATGACGTCCTGTAACAAGGCGCATTCCATCAACGATCTACCTTCAACAGCTGGGTAGCCAATGCCTATTTCAGGATCTAGCACCTGACAAAGGGAAACCCGTTCAGAGGCATAACGTTCAGAGAATTCCTTCCTAAAATTTTCCCAGGACTCATTCTTTCTCGAAGGGATCAACGTTGCCAGCAACTTGATCATATTTTCTAAGGTGCGACAAACTTCTTCATTTAATGTAATGGCGGAACACCGGTAGCAGTCGGTTTGAACGAAATGTTTTACACTACCCAAGTCTGAAAAGTTTTGCAGATTGTTATAAAGATTCGAATAGGTCACTAAGTTCTCTTCAGGTGGATGCTGGTCGAGACTTTTCAATTGTTTGGCAATCTCCTGCAGAACCGGTAAGTCGATTCCATACCCCTCTATCGTATGCTGGACATGAGAAAAATAATCCCGCCCAGTGAGACGAATTTCAAGTTCATTGACCAGAACTTGGTTCTCTATCATTTCCTCAATAATAGCTAACGCATCTTCAGCTTTGATCCCATCGCCAGTGATGCCCTCAGCAAGGTCCAATTTATTCTTCCCCCCCACCGCTGCGTGCATTACTTTAAACAGAATATCGTCCTCTTCAAAATCCGAAAGCTGATACCTACGTTTATTATTAACCAGCTTATATTCAATATAACGTAATTTTTTGTTGACAATGTATACCGTGTTATTGACGAAATATTTAACACGCTCACTTACCACTGGTATTAACATAAGCCTTTCAACAACACACGATAGGACCTCCGTATCCAGTCTCGTGTGTCTGTGCAATGTCGATGATAATGTTGCATCGGTCTTTTTTCCCCAAAATCCAATTGAAACACTGGCAAACATTCCAAATGGTGTAGATCTACCGCACATTCGCAATAAATATTTCTTTAATGACAAGCTTATCCGATCTGATTCGTAGCATGTAAGGTCCCCTTTGATAAAAGGATCCAGGCGGTGATACAAATCTGGCGACGCTAAAAAAAGCGCTTCTTTGATTGACGGTTCGCAAAAGATTTTTTTCAGATCAGGATCAGAAGCAAAATTCAAGGTTGGATAAGAATACAACGGCGACCTTACCATAAAATACTTTTCACATTTTAACATTTTGGGCTTTTTTAATAAAAGAAATTTTAACAACATTGAAAGGCTTTTCCAAAGCCACTCTTGGCATGTTGCATTAGTGAATGTGCAATTGAGCGAGCTTTCACAACCTTAAAACTTGGAGCGTGCGCATGGATGTAAGCGATGGAAGCTACTGCCCCACTCTTGCTTTGGGCGTAGTGTGCGTTGGGAGAAAACTTTATTGTTGTTATCCCGCTCTTAATATGAAGTCCCGAAATAATCAC
>Ga0105044_10008648_pt1 | contig 13969 bp, 11 predicted proteins | sample MAT01_FD_78092 | JGI IMG/M metagenome (GOLD analysis project Ga0105044, IMG submission 78092) | Freshwater microbial communities from Lake Fryxell liftoff mats and glacier meltwater in Antarctica - MAT-01 | ecosystem: Environmental > Aquatic > Freshwater > Ice > Liftoff microbial mat | place...
CGGCGCGCCGCCCGCTGCCAGAGCCACCTTCATCTTTTCATAGACCAGCCGCTCATGCGCCGCGTGCTGATCGACGATCACCAACCCATCCGCCGTCTCGGCCACGACATAGGTGTTGTGCACCTGCCCCCGCGCCACACCCAGCGGATAGCGGCGTAAATCCGCCAACGCAGCAGGCTCCGCGACACGCGCCGCAGGCACAAAGTCCCGTACCATCTCCAGCACGGCATTGGGCGCAGGCGCACGCCAGTCGCGCGGCGCCTCGCTAAAGCCCGGTGTCATCTGCGACGGGACGCCGGTGAACGCCGGGAAATACGGCGTTGGTGCAGCCTGCGGGCGCAGCGCATCGAATACCGATGCCGCCACCGTCGTCGCGGCGCGATGACCTGCCCGCTCCAGCGTCTGGCGCAGCGCGTTGACGATCAGGCCGCGCACGCCCTGGCTGTCGCGAAACCGCACCTCGGCTTTCGCCGGATGCACGTTCACATCGACATCGTGCGGATGCGTTTCCACAAACACCACCGCCACCGCATGTCGATCATGCGCGAGGAAATCGGCATAGGCCCCGCGCACCGCGCCGGTCAGCAGCTTGTCCTTCACCGCACGCCCATTGACGAACAGGAACTGGTGCTGTGCATTACCGCGATTGAAGGTCGGCACACCGGCAAAGCCCGAAACCCGCGCCTCGCTTTTGGCGATATCGAAGGCCAGCGCATTGGCCTTGAAGGCCGGGCCGAGGATCGACGCGATCCGCGCCAGCCAGCCCTCCGGCCCCGGCAGTTCGGCCTCAAGATCGAGAATGGTGCGGCCCTCATCCTCCAGCCGGAACGCGGTCTGCGGCGCGGCCATGGCGAGGCGCTTCATCGTATCGTTCACCGCCATGCTTTCGGTACGCGGCGATTTCATGAAGCGCAGACGCGCCGGCGTTGCATAGAAAAGGTCACGCGCCTCGATGCGCGTGCCGTGCTGGCCCCGCCCCAGAAACGCGACGGGCTCCACCTCGCCCGAAGCGCCGCCTTCAATGGCAATGCGCCAGGCCTCCGCAGCATCGGCCGTGCGGCTATCAATCGTCAGCCGTGAGACGGAGCCGATCGACGGCAACGCCTCGCCGCGAAACCCCAGCGTCTCGATCTGCGTCAGATCGTCGGCGCCTTCGGCATCGACTGGCAGTTTCGATGTGGCATGACGCAGAATGGCGATCGGCAATTCCGCCGCGCTCATGCCCCTCCCGTCATCGCTAACGCGGATCAGCGCGAGCCCCCCGCCGCCAATCGTCACCTCGACACGCCGCGCGCCCGCGTCCAGCGCGTTCTCCACCAGCTCCTTCACCGCCGCAGCGGGGCGCTCCACCACCTCGCCTGCGGCGATGCGGTTGATCGTGCCCTCTGATAAGCGGCGAATAGTCATCTATGGTTGCGTCCTTCGAGACGCGGCCAAGCGGCCGCTCCTCAGGATGACGGATATGGGGAGCGCACCGCTGTTCGTCATGGTGAGGTGCTTCGCAAAGCGAAGCCTCGAACCACGCACACTGTGGGAACCAGGCGCCATCATGCCTGACCTAGATAAGCACGCGCGAGCTTTTTGCCCTCTTCGACCGCCGGTTGATCCAGCGGATCGACGCCCATCAGCCGCGCCGCGAGAATGGTCTCCAGCATGAAGTGCATGAAGAGCCCGCCCAGCTCCCGCGCACCCAACGCCGTTACATTCATCGTGCGCACCGGACGCCCGCGCCGGGCCAGCGTTTCGGCCGTCGCCCGGGTCTGCGCCGCGACCAGATCGCCCAGCGCCTTGCCGCCGAGAAATCCGGCACCAATTTTTTCAGCCAACGCCACATCCGGCTTTGGCCCACCCGCTTCCGCCGCCGCAGACAGCACCGTGAAGGCACGCACATTCGGGCCGTCGAGATAAAGCTGCAACTGGCTGTGCTGATCGACCGGACCGAGCGCAGCGCTCGCCGCCTGGCCCTTGCCTTGCTTACCGACGCTCTCAGCCCAGAGCTGACGCCACCACGCTCCGAACCGCTCGAAGCGGTCGCCATAGGGCATCATCACCAGCTCACCGAACCCCGCATCCGCCGCCGCGATCGCCAGCGCCGCGCCATCGGCCGGCGCACTCTCACCGGCCAGCAACTCAGTCCACACCGCCTCCGCGCCCTCGCGCATCGCCACAGGATCGAGACCGAACAGCATGGCAGGCAAAATCCCCACCAACGTCAGCACCGCATAGCGCCCGCCGATCTCCAGCGGATGCTCCAGAACCGGTGCGCCGATCTCGGTCGCAAAGCGCCGCGCCGGATTGTCGCTCGGCTCGGTCAGCACCGCGAAGTGTGAACTGAGACGCTCGCCCTCACCCGCCGCCTTCAGCGCTTCCACCGCCGACAGCGCCTGCATCAGCGTCTCGCCGGTGCTGCCCGATTTTGAGACGATCAGAAACTGCGTCGTCTTCAGATCGAACGAGGCGAGCGCCCGCGCCCATGTCTCGCCATCGAGATTGTCGAAGAAGTGGATGCACCGTCCATCCAGCCGGTCACCCGTCCCCGGCGTGCGCCAGCCCCTCAGCTGCGCCACCGCCTGCGCCCCCAGGCTCGAACCGCCAGTGCCCAGGATGCAGAGGTCGGTGGTGTTTGTGAGCAGGTGCTTCACCACCGGCTCGGCGGCGGCGATGTCGTCGCGGCGTTTGGAGATTTCATACAGTGGCTGACCGCCAGCCCTGGCGCTCTCGCGGAGCGCGTCCAGGTGCGGTGTCAATGCCGCGCGCTTGGCCTCGAAGGCCTCGCGCGTCAGGGCATGGCGGCCCGACTGCGCCGGAAAGGCGTGCCGGAGATCGGTGACATAGGGATGACTCATGCGGACCAGTTTAGGGCCTCGCCCGCGAGGGGGAAACGTCCCCCTCGCATCAATCGAGCCCTACGGCGTCGCCGTCACGCCTTCCGGCTTGCCGACGACCACGATGTAAAGCTGCGCCGGATCGAGCAGGCGCTTGGCTGCGGCGTTGACCTGGTCCTTGGTCACCGCCTCAACCTCAGCATTTCGCGTATTGACGTAGTCCGGGCCGAAGCCCTGCAGGACATAGCTCAGCAGGGTGTTGGAGATTTTGGCATTCGAATCGAAGCGCAGCGGGAACGAGCCCGTCAGATAGGCTTTGGCATCCGCCAGCTCCTCATCCGTGATACCACCGTCACGGAACTTCTGGATCTCGGCCTTCACCAGATCCAGCGCCTGACCCGCCGTGCCATTTGCTGTGGCAAGCCCACCATAAAAATACTCGGCCAGGCGCGACGTCGCGAAACCGGTGCCGACTCCATAAGTCAGGCCACGTTTGGCACGAATCTCGGTCATCATACGCGAGGCGAAGCCGCCGCCACCCAGCACATAGTTCATCACCTGCGCGGCGCGGAACTCCGGGTCCGTCGATTTCAGGCCGGGCGAACCGAACTGGATGACGCTCTGTGGCACATCCATCTCGACGATCTGGGTCTTTCCCATATTCGTCATCGTCACGTCCGGCGGATCGGCAAGCGCGCGTGTCGCCGGCACGGTCGCGAACAGCGTGTCGAGCAGCGGGCCAAGCTCGGCGGCTGTGATATCACCCACAACCACGACCTTCAGCTTGTCGCGGCCGAGGGCAGTGCCCATGAAGGACACGATATCGTCGCGCGTGATCGCAGCGATGCTCTCCTCGGTGCCACCGACGCGGCGGCCATAGGGGTGCCCGGCGAATGCGCCCGCCTGCCAGGTATTGCCGGCGATCGACGAAGGGTCCTGATCGGCTTCCTTGATGCCGGGAATGATCTGCGCCTTCATCCGGTCGATCGCTTCCTGGTCGAAGCGCGGGCTGGCGATGGCGAGGCGCATCAGCTCGAACGCGTCCGCCTTGTTGGCCGAAAGCGTGTTGAGACTGAGATAGAAGGCATCGCCGTCCGCGCTGCCGCCAAAGCTGATCGCCTTGTCGTCCATCTTCTGACTGAACGCCGTGGAGTCGAAGTCGCCGGCACCCTCGTTCATCAGCGTCGAGACGAGCAACGCGAGACCAGGCTTGCCCTCAGGGTCCAGACGTCCGCCGCCATCGAACCCGGCGTCGATCGAAATGATCGGCAGACCATGCTCCTCCACCAGCCAGGCTTCGATGCCGCCGGGACTCTTCACCACCTGGACGTCCATCGCCGCCGCTGGCAGTGCGAGCAGAAAGGCGCCGGCGAGGCCGGTCGCAATACGGTTGAGCAGGCTCACGGCGTCACCTCCGTCGGCGGGGTTGCGGGGGGCGCGTCGCCGCCCGCCCCTTCCGGCTCCAGCGTGCCGGTGACGCTGCGTTCCATAACCAGATATTTCGCGGCAACTGCCTTCACCTGATCGATGGTGACGGCGTTCATGCGGTCCGGCCAGGCGTCGAGATCTTCTATGGTCAGGCCAAAGGTCAGCCCCTCGCCATAATAGTTCGCGAGGCCTTCGGCGTTGTCTTTGGCGTAGATCGCGTTTGCCAGCAGAACCGTCTTGGCCCGCGTCATCTCTTCCTCGGTCGGGCCTTCGGCGATGAACTTGGCGATCTCGGTATCGATCGCGGCTTCGACATCCTTCAGCGTTTCGCCTTCGGAGGGCTGCCCGTAAACACCGACCATGCGGTCGTCGATGCCGTCGCCGTCATACCAAGTCTGTACCGAGCTCATGATCTTGTCGCGCTTGGTCAGCGCAAGGCCGAGGCGCGAGTTATCGCCCGATCCGCCTAGAATATAAGACATCAGCTCAAGCGCATACGACTCGCCATCCTTCGCCGATTTATAGCTCGGCGCGAGATAGAGCCTCGCAAACGTCGGCACGCCGACCTGCGGATCACGCATCGCCACTCGGCGCGCAGCCTTCGGCGGCGGCTCCTGCGGGCGGACACGCTTCGCAAGATCGCGCGGCTGCATCGGGCCGTAATATTTTTCGGCCAGTTCCTTAACCTGCGCGACGGTGACATCGCCCGCGACGACGAGGATCGCGTTATTGGGGCCGTAATTCGCTTTGTAGAAGGCCTGCGCTTCTTCCAGCGTCAGGCCTTCGATCTCGCTGCGCCAGCCGATGATCGGAATGCCGTAAGGATGTGCGAGGTAAAGAGCGGCGGACATCTGTTCCCAGAACAATCCGTCCGGATTGTTGTCGGTGCGCGTGTTGCGCTCCTCCAGAATGACATTGCGCTCCGAGGGCACGGTCTGGTCGGAGATGATGAGGTTCTCCATCCGGTCGCTGTCCAGCTCCATCGCCAGCGCGAGGCGGTCGGAGGCGATGCGCTCATAATAGACCGTGCGGTCGTAAGAGGTATTGGCGTTGTTGTCGCCGCCATTGCGCGAGAGGATCGCGTCGAACTCCTGGTCAGGAACTTTGGGCGTGCCGCGGAACATCAGGTGTTCGAAGAAGTGGGCGATGCCGCCGGCGTCGCGCGGATCGTCGGCGCTGCCGGTCTTGAACCAGACCTGATGCGTGACCACCGGGGCGCGGTGATCGGGGATTACCACCACCTGCATGCCGTTGGAGAGCGCAAAGCTGTGCGCCTTGAAGGCCTCGTCGTCGGCTTGCGCTGCGCCGGCCATCGGCCAGGCCATGGCTGCGGCCAGCAGAATTGATCTCAGTCGGTTCACGGGCACGTCCTTCGCCTGAGGCGTTCACAAAGAAGCGCCGCAGCGATCATGCTGCGGCGTTCATCAGCTTCGCAAGTGTTGGCTACCGCAATGCTTCACGATTGCGACAGCAACCGCTCCGCGTGGTTACCGGACGCTCTATTGGGGCGGCCGGGCAGTGTCGAGGACGCGGCCGTTTTCGTCTGTCGCGGGCTGCGGCGTTTCCGAGGTTGCGGCGCCGGCATTCGAGCCGCTATTGGCCAGCGCCTGTGCGGCAACCGCAGAAGCGTTGACTTCGGATGGGCCGGCCGCGCCGGGCTGCGGGGCGCGCAGTTCCGCGTCCGGCGGCATGACCAATGGCCGGCGGGGGGCGACCGCATATTCGTCGGGCGCGGATTTCCCAATCCCGAGAGCATCGCTCATCGTCTCGCACCCGGCGAGGCCAAAGCCCGCAGCCATGACGCCCACGATTGCGGCGCGCCGCGCCGTCTTCCATTCCATGCGCATCGTCCCGTTACCCTTTTGCTTCCGTGCCGCTGGGGGCACGACCCATAAAGACTGCGTCGATCAGGATGGCGCCGACGCCAAGTACAATCGCCGCGTCCGCCACGTTAAAGACATACCAAGAATAACCGAAGGCGTGGAAATGGAAAAAGTCCACAACCGCGCCGTAGATAAACCGGTCAATCACGTTTCCGACCGCCCCGCCGATCACAAGCCCCAGTCCGAGGCCAAGCCACCGGCCGTCGGCCCGCACCATCCACGATGTCAGGATCAGGGCCATCAGCAGCGAAAAGCCGATGAGCAGCCACTTCTCGCCCGGGGAATCGGCCGGGAACAGGCCATAGGAAATGCCCTCATTCCAGACCATGGTAAGGTTGAAAAACGAGGTCACCTCCACAGACATGCAATTGGGGCACTCGACAAAGCCGAGGCTGTAGAGAACCCAGTTCTTGCTTGCCTGATCGGCGATCAGGACGAGCGCCGCGACCATCAGGCCGAACAGGAAATAGCGGCGTCCGGCGGCGGCGCTCATGAGGCCACCTGAGGCGGCATCCCTAGCTCACGCACCGCACCGGCGCAGCGATGGCACAGTTCGGGGTGGTCGGCCCCGGTACCGACTTCCGGCAACACCATCCAGCAGCGGGCACATTTCGAGCCCGAAGCCTTGGCAAAACTGACCCCCGCGCCGATGATGTCGTCGAGCAGGAACGACCCCGCCGGGGCCGCTCCCGTTTCAACTTTGGCGTCAGACGTGATCGCGATTTCGGCGAGGTCCAGCCCCTCGAACAGCCGCGCATCGGCGGCATCGGCCAGAAACAGCGTCGGGCAGGCCTCAAGGCTCGCCCCGATCAGCTTGTCGCGGCGGGCGATTTCAAGCGCCCCGGTGACGACGCGGCGCAGGTCGCGGATGCGATCCCACTTGGCCGCCAGCGCCTCGTCCTCGGCGCCCTCCGGCGCGTTCCAGAAGGTGCGCAGATGCACACTGTCCGTCTCGCTGGGAAAGCGCGTCAGCCACACCTCTTCCGTCGTGAACGGCACGATGGGCGCGAGCCATGTCACCAGCGCATGAAACACCATATCCATGATGGTGCGTGTCGCCCGACGGCGTGAGGAGGAGGGCGCATCGCAATAGAGCGCGTCCTTGCGGATATCGAAATAAAATGCCGACAGATCGTTCACCGCAAAGACGTTGATCGCCCGGAAGACGCGCATGAAGTCATAAGTCGCGAACCCGCCGCGCACCTCAGCTTCCGCCTTGGCGAGGCGATGAAGCATGTATCGCTCCAACTCCGGCATCTCCGTCACCGCCACGGCTTCAGCCTTGGTGAAGCCGTCGAGTGCGCCGAGCAGATAGCGCAGCGTATTGCGCAGCTTGCGATAGGCCTCGGCGCTGCCCGCCAGAATCGTTTTATCGAGCGGCGGGTCCATGCCGTAGTCGATGCTCGACACCCACAGGCGCAAAATGTCGGCGCCCTGCTCATTGCAGACTTCCAGAGGCGAGATCGTGTTGCCGAGCGACTTCGACATCTTCACGCCCTTGCCGTCGACGATGAAGCCGTGGGTCGCGACGGCGCGGAACGGTGCCCGGCCGCGCGTGCCACATGCCTGCAGCAGCGACGACTGGAACCAGCCACGATGCTGGTCGGAGCCTTCCAGATAGAGATCGGCGGGCCAGCCCTTGGTCCAGGACGGATCGATCGGCTCGTCAATGACGAAAGCATGCGTCGAGCCGCTGTCGAACCAGACGTCGAGGATATCCTTCACCTGCTCGTAATCGTCCGCACGATAGGCGTCGCCCAGGAATTCCTGCGCATCGCGCACATACCAGGCATCCGCGCCGTCGGTCTCGATGGCTGCGACGATGCGGCGATTCACGGCCTCATCGACGAGGACTTCGCCGGTCGCCTTGTTGACGAACAGCGTCAGCGGCACCCCCCAGGCGCGCTGGCGCGAGAGCACCCAGTCGGGGCGCGTCTGCACCATCGCGCGCAGGCGATTGCGCCCCTGCTCGGGATAGAACGCCGTTGCGTCGATGCTCTCCAGTGCGCGCGCCCGCAGCGTTTTCGGCGCTGTGGTTTCGCCCGGCACCGCGAACGGCTTGTCCATCGGCGCAAACCATTGCGGCGTGTTGCGGAAGATGATGGGCGCGCGGCTGCGCCAGCTATGGGGATAGGAATGCTTGAAGCGGCCTTTGGCGAGGAGGCCGCCCACCTCTTCCAGCTTCGCAATCACCGCGCCGTTGGCTGGTCCGTCCTTGCCGTCATCCTTCAGGATCGTCAGGCCGGCAAACAGCGGCACATGCGGCAGATACTCGCCCGCCGGCCCGACCGTGTCCGGAATGTCCTTCGACGAGCGTCCCGTCGCCAGCCAAACTTCGTAGTCGTCCGCACCGTGTCCGGGCGCGGTGTGCACAAAGCCCGTGCCTGTATCATCGGTGACGTGATCACCTGCGAGCAGCGGCACCCCGCCCTGGAAGTCATAGTAAGGATCAAGTGCGTAAAAAGGATGCCTGCAAGCCATTCCAGCGGATGGCGCAATCGTTGAGACTCGCTCCCACTTCGACACCTGCGCCGTAGCCAAAACATCGGCGGCCAGCGCATCCGCGAGGATCAAATACTCGCCCGCTTGTGCCAACGACCCTTCGTCGACTCCATCGACGCGATAAAGGCCGTAGTCGATACGCCTAGAATACGAGATCGCTTTATTGGCAGGGATCGTCCAGGGTGTCGTCGTCCAGATGACTACGCTGACTTTTCCGCTCAGAAGCACATCGTCCAATCCTGTCGGAAATACATCGCCGGTCGACAACCCCGTCGAAGCCAGCGGAAACTTCACCCAGATCTGCGGCGAGTTCTTGTCGTGATATTCGATCTCGGCTTCGGCCAGCGCGGTGCGCTCCACCGGCGACCACATGACCGGCTTCGAGCCGCGATAGAGCAGGCCATTGCGGGCAAAGGTCAGCAGCTCGCCGACGATGCGCGCCTCTGCGCGGTAGTCCATCGTCGTATAGGCGCGGTCCCATTCGCCCGTGCCGCCAAGGCGCTTGAACTCACTCCTCTGGACATCCAGCCAGTAGCTCGCGAAAGCCCGGCATTCGGCGCGGAACTCGGCGACCGGGATCGAATCCTTGTTCTGTCCCTTGGCGCGGTATTTCTCCTCGACCTTCCACTCGATCGGCAGACCGTGACAGTCCCAGCCATGCACATACGGCGCGTTACGGCCCAGCATGTTCTGCGAGCGTGAGACCAGATCCTTCAACAGCTTGTTGAAGGCGGTACCGAGATGGATGTTGCCGTTGGCATAGGGCGGTCCGTCATGCTGCACGAAGAGCGGCCGGTCCTTGGCCGCTTCGCGCTGGCGCTTGTAGAGGTCGATCTTCTCCCAGCGGGCCAGCCATTCGGGCTCGGCCTTGGGCAAACCGGCCTTCATCGGGAAGGCGGTCTTGGGCAGGAAAACCGAGTCCTTGTAGACGTTCGGTTTTTTTTCAGGCTTCGCGGCGGTGGTGGTGTCGGTCATGGGTGTCACGGCCCTGATCTGGGGCCTTCCCTCAATATGAAGTGCGGACAGTCGTCGGCCTTGTCCCGGCGCGCCTAGAGCGCTGCCGGGTCCGTAATTCGTATGCTTTGAAGGACCATCAACATGGAGCCGCTTTTACCAGCGCCGATTCCGCCGAGTCGAGCGGTTTCAGGGGGAGCCTCCCCCAAACGGGGTCTTGCCGCGCAGGCCCTCAAGACGCCAGTCTGGCTCAACGGACCGCCTTTTTGAGGGGTTTCCCGCCCATGCGTGCATTCCTGCTGCCCTTTCTGTTTGCCCTTCTTGCCGCCATCCCGGCCAAGGTGCTCGCCGCCGACGGCAATGACGACCTCCGCCAGTTCATGAACGGCTCCTAGCAGCTCGTCTTCCGTGAACCGGTTAAGGAACGCGGCACCAGCGGCATCAAGTCGGTCGCCACGATCATTACCATCACGCTGCGCTATGACGGCACGCGCAATATCACGATGGACGAGCAGCTCGACGACCAGCCCGTGGCCCGCGCCAGCGAGACCAACGATTACTATCGCGTTGATGACATCGACGGCACCAACTTCACCCTCACCTCGTGGAGCGATGCGAACCCGCCTCAGGTCACCAAGCGCCGCCGTACCGGCGCCGATACGATGATGGCCGAGGGCAGCGATGCCGTATACCAGCGCGTCGCAAACACCCAGGAAGGCCTGCTCGGCCCCATGCCGCCGCAGCGCGAAGCCCAAGTGTTACTCGAACCACCCGTCGTTTCGCCGGGCACCACCACGCCGCCACCGGACGCGACACAGGAAGCCCGCGACGCCTCAATTCGCGCCTACATGATCGGCCGCTGGACGGCCTCGTTGACCAAAGACGGGACGACCATCGATTCGGTCTTCGACTACGATGCCAACGGCCAGCTCAGCGGCGTCCAAAAGGTCACTACCGACGGCCGCACGCAGGGCTACACCATCAAGGGCATCTACACAGTCGTCGCAAAGGATGACCGAAATTTCACGCTCACCTTCAACATTCCCGGCATCGCGCCCGTCTCTACCGATCTGCAGATCATCGACCAGAACACGCTGTTCAACCCAAAAGAAAACTACCGCGCGGTGCGGACGCCCTAGCGCCCCGCCAGCATCCCCCGCGCCGTCGCGCTGTCCGCCGCGATCTGCGCCTTCAATTCCTCCAGCCCCGACATGCGCCGCTCGGGCCGGATGAAATCGACGAACGAGGTATCGAGCTGGCGGCCATAGAGGTCGCCGTCGAAATCGAACAGATGCACTTCAAGCAGCGTGTCCTGCTTGTCGAAGGTCGGCCGCTTCCCGAAATTGGCGACACCGTCATAGGTGACGCCGCCCGCCGCCGCCCGCACCGCGTAAACGCCCAGCGCCGGCTCCAGATAGCCTTTCAGCGAGACGTTCGCCGTCGGAAAGCCGATCGTCCGCCCGCGCTTGTCACCGCCGCGCACATGGCCCGACACGGTCCAGTCATGCCCTAGCAGCCGCGCCGCACCTTTCGGGTCGCCGCGCTTCAGCGCTGCGCGAATATCGGTCGATGAAATCTTTTGATCGCCCGCCGCCATTACGACATTGAACACCGACGCGCCGAAACCCAGCCGCACACCCTCCGCCGCCAGCAGCGCCGCATCGCCGCCCCGGCCTTTGCCGAACTGGAAATCACCGCCGGTGATGACGTTACGGACACTCAGCCCCCCGACCAGCACATCGGCGATAAAGCCTTTCGCCGGCATCGCCGCCAGCCGTGCATTGAACGGCACCGCGAACAGCACATCGACGCCGAGCTTGCACAGCATCTCTGCCTTGGGCCGGAACGGCGTCAGGCGAAACTTCTCGCCGCCCTTTTTAAAGAACTCCTGCGGATGCGGCTCGAACACCAGAATGCCGAATGGCGCACCCATTGCCCCCGCCTGTCTCTTGCCCGCCGCGATCAGCGCCTGATGCCCCCGATGCACGCCATCGAAATTGCCGATCGCGACCAGCGCGCCCTTGGCGGCCGGCGGCACATACTCGAAATGGCGGACAACGATCACTTACGGATCACGCCTTGGGCTTGCCCGGCGCGAGCAACATCGCCTCGCCCTCAGCCACCACGACGTCGCCGACCTTTGCGACACATGACAGCGTCACCCGGCGCTTCTCCTTCGCCGTCACCGTGCACACCGCGTCCACAGTGTCGCCGATCCGCACCGGCGCCTTGAAGGCCAGCGTTTGCGAGACATAGATCGAACCCGCCCCCGGCAGCTTCGTGCCGAGCACGGTCGAGAAAAAACCCGCCGTCAGCATGCCGTGCGCGATGCGCGTCTTGAACGGCGTCGTCGCCGCATAGGCCTCGTCGAAATGCACCGGGTTCATATCGCCCGTCGCCTCGCCGAACAGCTGGATGTCGCGCTCGCTCACCGTGCGCGAATAATCCGCCGACTGCCCGATCTCGATGTCGTCCGCATAGACGGTCATGCCGCTTCTCCCGTGCCGCTCAATGTCAAAACGGCGCGGACCCTAACGAATGTGCCCTACCACTTCAAACGCGGCTGGAAGGCGCTCGCGAACAGTTCCTGATCCGACAATGCCGCCATGACGGTCGATGCATCGGGGTCGGCCTCGAACATCTCGCCATGAATCCCCGACGTGATGAACAGCGCGTCGATCCCGGTGCGGTTGGCGCCCAGAATATCGGTCCGCAGCCCGTCGCCGATGGCGAGAATGCGCGACGGCTCCAGCGCTATGCCCTTCATCTCCGACATGCGCCTCAACGCCTCATCGTAAATCGGCGGATGCGGCTTGCCTAAATAGACCACATCGCCGCCCAGCTTCTCGTAAGCGGCCGCGAGCGCCCCGGCGCACCAGATCAGCTTGGTACCGCGATGCACCTGCAGATCGGGATTGGCGCAGATCATCATCAGGCCCATCTCGCGGGCGGTCTTCAGCGTGTCGACGTAATCGTCCGGTGTCTCGCGCTCATCGTCGTGCAGACCCGTGCAGAGAATGAACTCGGCCGATTCGAGCATAACCTCACGCACCGGCATCCCCGCCCAGACGGTGCGGTCGATATCCCGCCCGATATGATGGAACGCCGACGCCCCGCGCCGCGCCATTTCGGTCCGCGCTGCATCGCCCGATGTCAGGATGCCGTCATAGGCGTCGCGCGGCACACCCAGTTGGTCGAGCAGCTTGATGACCTCATCGCCCGGACGCGGCGCATTGGAGAGCAGCAGCACCGGACCCCGCTCGGTGCGAAATCTCGCTAACGCGGCGCAGGGCTCCGGAAAGGCCGCCTTGCCGTCATGGATCACACCCCAGACATCGGAGAGGACGGCGTCATAGCGCTCGGCGATATCGCCGAGCGAAGCAATGGCATGGGTCATAATTCGTGTCGGCTCGCACGCGGCCCCGCCTGCCGTCAAGCAAAGGGCTTATCCCAATCCCTCATGGCCGCCCTTGAGGCGGCCATCCAGACTGGCGGCAGGCAAAGCGCTGGATGGCCGGGTCACGCCCGGCCATGAGGAAAGTGGGAGAGCTACCCCGCCGCGCGGCGCGGTGCCTTGGCCTGGAACAGCGCGGTCATCCCTGCCGGTTGGGCCGGTGCGGCGGCCGCTTCGGGACGCGCCGGCGTTTCCACCTGGTCGTCCTTCAGCGGACGCGGTTCGCCGAACAGGAAGCCCTGCCCATAGTCGATCTCAAAATCGAGCAGATCGACCACCTGACGCTCGGTCTCGATCTTCTCGCCGATCAGGGCCACGCCATGGCGGGCGAGCAAGGGCTTCAGATCCTCGATCGCAATCCCGCCGGCCATCCGCGTCTCGGGGTTGAGCAAAACCTGCGGCGAGATCTTCACGAACCGCACGCCGCAACGGCGCAGCGCCGCCATGTCGAAATCGACCGACGTGACGCGGTCCATTGAGAAGGCAAAGCCGAGCTTTGCCAGTTCGGCAACGCTGGCCTCCTCGCCCGCTCCCATCGCTGCATAGGCGCTCTGCGGCATTTCGAAGACGATCTGGTCGACGAGGTCGCGATGGGCTCGCATGAAGTCGACGAACTGGGGGAAGAAGTTTCCGTCGGTCAGCGAAGCCAGAGAGACATTGCAGAACACACCGACATCGCGCTGCCGCGCCGTCAGACGCCGGATGAACTGCACTGAACGGAACAACAGCAGATTGTCGACCGTGGACATGAGGCCGGCCTCTTCTGCCACGCCCAGATACTGCGCCGGCATGATCGTGCGCCCATCAGGGGTGCGCAGCCGCGTGAGCGCCTCGTAGAATTTCAGCTTGCGCTGGGGCAGCGCGACAATGGGCTGCACATGCAGATCGACACGGTTGTCGATCAGCGCGCGCTGAATGATATC
>Ga0105044_10008649_pt1 | contig 13967 bp, 11 predicted proteins | sample MAT01_FD_78092 | JGI IMG/M metagenome (GOLD analysis project Ga0105044, IMG submission 78092) | Freshwater microbial communities from Lake Fryxell liftoff mats and glacier meltwater in Antarctica - MAT-01 | ecosystem: Environmental > Aquatic > Freshwater > Ice > Liftoff microbial mat | place...
CAGGATTTCAATTGCCCTCGAAGTTGGTCCAGCTCCGTCGCAGAGAAAGTCGGTTCGCTCATTCCTGCCACTCACCCTGCCAGATCCAACTGACCCCGCATGCACCCTTGCCGAGGGGACACGATTAAGCCAGACGTCCGGCCCAAATACCTCACTCAGAGCCAATGGAAGACGGTGCCGGCGCAGCTCACCGTTCGCATCCTGCGCCAGCAGATCAGCCAGCGGGGCTTTCGCACGCGCCAACTGACCCTCGTGACGACCCTGTTAGACCCGAAGAAGTACCCTGCCGACGAACTGTTGGCCGTCTACCAACGTCGCTGGCGCCTTGAGCTCTGTTTCCGGGATCTTAAGACGACGATGGGCATGGAGACTTTGAGTTGCCGCTCACCGCGAATGGTGCGCAAGGAACTGCTCATGTACCTGATCGCTCATAACTTGATCCGTTGCCTGATGGCCGAGGTGGCCAGCCTTCATGACGTCGCACTGGATCGAATCAGCTTCCAAGGATCCCTCGACGCCACCCGCCACTTCAGTAACGCCCTGGCCAAGGCACGCACCCAGAAGCAGCGTCGCCGCCTGGCAGCCACGTTGCTCAAAATCCTGGCGGAGGATCAGGTTCCGGATCGTCATGGCCGACGAGAACCACGCGCCGTGAAACGCCGTCCCAAGCCCTATCCCCTCCTCACTCGCCCGCGTCGCCAATATAAGGAAATTCCCCATAGAAACCGCTACTCGAAGAAATCCTCTCCGAAATCAAGGGGCTTAATTTAGTGCCATTCGGGTCCTTCCCCGATTTAGCCTTACAGGGGCCGGACGACTGCGGTTCGCGGGACGTACTCATTCCGTCCACCTCCACCGAGCAATATGGGGCCACCCTGGCCAAGTGGTTGGGTGTCGCCGAGCCCGATCTAAACTCGGTGTTTTCCAACCTGGGCAACTTTGGAGACCTCCCCAACGCCGACCTGGGCTTCATGGCCTGACACCGCGAACACCTCGCCCGGATCTAAACCCACATTTGAGGCGGTCTGCCAAAGAAAACTCCACCACGGCCACCGGCCACCGGGTGGGCCGCCTCACACTCAGCTCTCAGCCTCCTCTTCCCCGAGCGTTAACCCGTTCTAAAACGTATCGGATCTGGATGGAGACGAGCGGCGGTTCATCCCTACCTTTTCTCAACGCTCAGCCGCCACCACTACTCACACATCACACACCTTCGCCGCGTGCCGAAGGGCCAACGCCTTGTCTGGCCACGTGGGAATGAATTCCTGCGCCACATATCCGGTGTAGCCGATCTCCAACAACGCCCGCATCACAGCCGGATAATTCACTTCCTGCGTATCATCCAACTCCCCTCGGCCAGGAACACCCGCGGTGTGAATATGGCCGATCACGTCCCGATGCTGCCGCAGTCGTCGGATGACGTCGCCGTCCATGATCGCCACATGATAGATGTCGAAGAGGAGTTTGAAGTTGGGTGAGCCGACCTGCCGGATCAGGTCCACGCAGAAATCCACGTGATCGCCCAGATAACCGGGATGACCCTTCATCGGATGGGTGTCATCGCGGCTGTTTAAATGTTCCAAGCAGAGGGTCACGCGTTTTTCCTCGGCATATCCGATCACCTGCTTCCAGGCCGCGACACAATTCCTCGCCCCCGCCTCAGTCGTCATTCCCGGCTCCCGCATGCCAGTAAAGGTAATCACCTTCGGGCATCCGACGGAGACAGCCACATCAATACCCTCCCGGAGCGAACGGATTACCTCTTCATGGTAGGCCCGATTGCACGGTCCTTTGGCGAAGCCATGGCTGCCTACCAGTGAAATCTCCAGGCCCAGTTCTCGAATCATTGGATAATGCTCCCGACCGACGCCCTCCATCGCCCCCAAGCCAATCTCCTGACACAAGCGCGTCAACTCGGGCGTGGGCATGGGATTGAAGGTCCAGCCCATGATCGATTGGCGAATCCGTCCCCGGCGGATTTTATACGCGGGATCAATCTCAGTGCGCGTCAACTGCGCCACTGCCTCCGGGGTCAACAGCGTCCCGGCAATTCCGGCGGCCGTCGCCACCTTCAGAACCTTCCGTCGCGAGAGCGCTCCTTCGAAAGCAGGTGTCGGTGCCATGCGCCAAATCCTCGGGAAATTCGGTCCCCGCGGTCAACGCATTCCTCGCCCTGAGTTTCATTCCCAGTAGGGCGGTTGCGTCACGAGGCGACTCGGCAATTTGGAGCGACGCATGGGGACAATCATCATCCTGCAAACGCTCTCAGCCTCCCCTTTCCCGCACTTCAGCCAGTCCCGAAACGTGTCGGATCTAGATGGGGACGAGCGGCAGCTCATCCCTACCCCATCACCGACTCGCCGTCGTTCGCGCCTCGATCCGATATAGCCGCGTCTTCGAGCGGAGAATCAGACTATCCCCCGCCACCGCCGCCGAGGCCATGAACCCGTCTCCCAGGCTGCTGGTCCCTAACACCCGGAACTGTTTGCCGGCGGCCAGAACCGTGGACTTACCCGTTTGATCAAAGAAATAGATGCGGTCACCGGCCACCAAGGGAGACGCCGAGAACTCACCACCCAGCCGCTCACTGTAATGAATTTGTCCGGTCAGGGCATCCATGCAGGTGACGATGCCGTTATCCGCGACCATGTAGACTTCGTCACCGCTGAGCACGGGCGATGGTTTCTGCGGAGCCTGTCGGGTCACCTTCCAGGCCACCTGTGTGTTCGAAACATCGCCCGTTCCGCCTGGGCGGATGGCCCAGAATTCCGGCTTCATGAATCCGGTCGCCAAATACAATAGGCCGTGTCCATACACCGGCCGGGTCACGTTGGAGAATCCCGGGATATTCACCCACCACAGTTCCTTACCCGTCGCAGGTTCAAATCCGCTCAAGCGGAAGGCACCCATGCTGATCAATTCGTCGTGGTCGTTCACCCGGATGACGGTGGGTGTATGATACGACTTCTTCAGGTCGCCCACCTTCCCCTCCAGATCGGCCCCGTTGCTGCGCTCGGTTCGCCACACGGTGCGTCCAGTCTGTTTATTAAGGGCGGTCACATACCGATGCACCGTGCCGTCGCAGTTCAGAATGAGCAAATCGCGGTAAAGAATGGGTGAACTGCCCGGACCGTTTTTCCCATGGTCATGCGGTAGATCAGAATTCTTCCACAGGATCTCGCCGGTTTGGCTGTCCAGGGCCGCCGCACCGTACATTCCAAAAAAGAAATAGACCCGACCCTCCTCGATCACCGGCGTCGGTGAGGCATGGCTGTTCAGCGCATGAATCGGCTCCGGTGCGGCGATCTGAAACAGTTCGACGTTATGCCGTAAGGCCCCGGATTGACGATCCACACCCACAGCGCGGAGCGAACGGCCCTCATCGGTAGCGGTGGCCAGCCAGATCACATCTTTCCAAACCACGGGCGACGACCAACCGGTCCCCGGGACATCGACCTGCCAGACCACATTCTCCGCCTCATTCCAGGTCAGCGGAAGTTTTCGGGAGACGGTCTGCCCCTGGCCGGCGGGCCCCTGAAACTCCGGCCAATCATTGCTGGCCTGGAGCACGGGTCCAACTACCGCCAGCCATCCGGTAAGCACGAGGCGAATCATTGGCCGAGGATGCTGGGGCCGCGATGCGGGGAAAAGGGAATTGCACTGGATTGCCCGTTCCTCATCGCTCATCGGGAGCGGTCGGAAAAAAAGGAAAGGTCCGGGGTGAAGGCTGCCTGCCTCAAAACTCGTGTTCGGCTCCCGCTGCCTCGTATCACCTTAGAACGAAGTTTGGCGAACGAGCGGCAGCGGTTCATTGAGAGTTACCCAAAATTCTCCCAGTTGTTTGACGGCCTTCATGAACTGAGAAAAATCGACGGGTTTAACCACGAACGCGTTGACCCCGCACTGGTAACATTCGACGAGATCGGTTGCTTCCCTTGACGACGACAGCACCACCACGGGAATCTTCTTCAGATCGGTGTCGGACTTAATGATCTTCAACACTTCGAGTCCGCCGATTTTGGGCATCTTGAGATCCAATAGCACCAATATCGGATCACCGCGGGTGCGCTTTTCGAAATCTCCCCGGCAATAGAGATAATCCAAGGCCTGCTCGCCATCGCCCACGACCGTAACCCTTTGGGCCAGGTTGGCCTCCTCCATAGCGGTCAGGGTAAGTTCCACGTCCCGCGAATCGTCCTCCACCAACAGGATTACCTTAAGCGATTCTACCCTCGGATTGTTCATTTCAGTTCAGGATTCAGGGGAAGTTTGCGGAATCGAAAAGGAGAAGGTCGCCCCGCCATCAATCGCCCCCTCTGCCCAGGTCTGCCCGCCGTGCCGCTCGATAATTCTCCGGACATTGGCCAGGCCGATGCCGGTGCCTTCAAACTCCTCCTGGCTGTGCAGGCGCTGAAATACGCCGAACAGTTTTCCCACATAACAAGGATTAAAACCCGCCCCGTTGTCTCGCACAAAAACCACGGTCTCACCCCCAACGCCGGGGGCGCAACCGATCTCAATCTCAGCCTCGACTCTCCTGCCAGTGAACTTTACCGCATTCGAGACCAGATTGACCAAAACCTGACGCAGGAGCGCTCGATCCGCCCAGACCAGCGGTAATGGGTGAATATTCCACGCGATTCGCCGCACCGGCGTCTCGGCATTAAAGTCACTTAAAGTCTCCTGCAACAATTGATCCAGTTTAACCTCCGTTTTCTGCAAGGCCGACCGTCCGATCCGGGAAAAAGCGAGGAGGTCATCAATCAAGCGCCCCATTCGATTTGCCGCCTTCGAGATCGTCGTCAGGTGCCGGATACTCTTCTCTGAAAGGGTGGGGTCCGCGTCTTGTTTCAGCAGTTCGACGAAGCCGATCACGTGTCGTAAGGGTGCCCGCAGATCATGGGAGACCGAATAACTGAACGACTCCATCTCCTCATTTGCCGCCTGCAGCTCCGCCGTGCGCTCGTCAACCCGCCGCTCCAAGCGCAGGTTCATTTGACGGATCTGTTCCTCGGCCACCTTGCGTTGGGTGATGTCACGGATGTTGCATTGGATCACCCGATCTTCGCCCGCCCGATAAACGTTGCAGACAAATTCGACCGCAACGGCCATACCACCCCTAGTTTGCAAGGGTAGGTCTTCATAGCGCACGAAACCGTTCAATTGAAGTTTCTCCAACATGGCTTGATTAGACTCGATGTCGCGAAAGGGGCTCAGTTCGCCGACGGTTCGGCCGACCATTTCTTCATGGGAGAAACCCAGGAGATTTATTAGAAACGGGTTCACGTCGTTGATGCGTCCCGTGTCCGCGTCCAGAATTAGGATTCCGTCCCGGGCGGCTTCAAATAGACGGCGATAACTGAGTTCAGAGGCGCGTAAACCTTGATCAACGTGCGGTTTGACCCGCTCGATCGAGCTCGAGGTTTCCGCTATGCCTGGGTCTGTATATCTTTGAGTCGAGCCAACTCCATCCCCGGTTCGGTTCGGGTCGCGCAAGGGTGATGGAGGCTGGTCCGTTCTGGAAAAATCATCAGAAACCATTAAGTTCATAATGCCCAGCTAAACTCAGGGCACGCCATGGGGTCTTCACCCCATTGTGAGTTCGGTTAAATCCAATATTCAGTTAACCTCACTCCAAATCAGCTCGACCCCAATCTTCCGGTCGACCTTGAACCCCTGAGCGCGGCGCCCAGGCAAGACGGGACCGATTGATGTTCTCACCCGGCGCGGCGTCCGTCTTATCGCCATCGTAAATCAAGACATTGAATCCCAACCGTCGGCCTGAGACGGCTCCCACTCCGCCGATCTCCACGAGCGGAATGCCCGCCCGGATCGCATAACCATCCGGCGTTCTCCAAGAGACTAAGCGGGTCCCTGGGGCGGTCTCTTCCACCAAACCTGGGCGGGCATCGGCATCCCGTCCAGCCCGGACCCTCCCAGTCGTATCGAAAGGAAAGATACCCAGTTTGAAGCAACCCAGAGTGTGACTCGAACCGGGTGTCGGATCGAAACACAGCTCAATCGAATCGCTGCGCCAATGGCCCTTGATGTCGTTCGGCTCGATATTGCTGACCACGGCATTATCCCGCACGCGCACTTCGATAAAGAGTGTAACCCCATCGTGGGCCAACCGGAATTCGCCACTGCTGTCAGCGGCATTGGTCACCGATCCCTCCCAGGTATTTGATGGGGGAATTCCCTGCCTCGGCAAGGTCGCCCAATGCACCTCAGCGCCGTCAACGTTCACGGGCAGCAGACTCGCCAGTCGCGGAATAGACAGGCGCGGCACCGGATGCAACCGCGCCACGGCGGTGATGGGTTGACCTGATTGGATCACCCGGGCCGTGACTTCGACATCCGCTCGTTGCCCGGCGGGCGGTTGAATCGGTACGGGTACTCGACGGGACTGTCCCGGCGGAATGGCGGGGATCAAAAGAGTGGATTCGAGGAGCCATCCGTCGGGGGCACTGAGTTCAATCCTAAGTTCCTCAGCCCGCGTTGCGGTGTTAGCCAATTCCAAGAGCACCGGATTGGCTTCGCCCGCCACGACCGGCAGGTCGGCCGCAAACGCTTGGGCCACGTGACCAATCTGCTGAGCCTTAATCCACTTCTCATAAAACTCCACCGCCGGTCGAGGCACAAAGCGCGCTTGAAAGGCCTCCTTCTCTGGGCGGTCACCGGCCGCAAACTGCCGGACGATGGTCTCACCAGCGACGGGCAGTCCGCGGAACAGATCGGTTTCATCCGCAGCGAATGGCACCACGCTTTGAACCAAGGTCCAATTCTGGGGCCGACGCAGCCAGGGGGAATTCATGAAACCGCCGAAGCCTTGCGAGCGATGATGCGAGAGCGCGGCCCCAGCCACTTGTCCGGCGCTACGGCCCTCCGGGAGCGGTTGATTGACGTCAATTGTGGCTCCCGTGCCGGCCGGTCCTCCGTAGTAAAGCTTACGCACCTGCCACACAGTTAACCCCTCGTCCTTCAACTGCTCGGAAAACCGCGTCGGATCGGCCGCGGCGCTGAAGGCTTCGATCGCCAGCAGCCCAGCCGCTTGATGATTCCCATGCTGACCCGGGCTCGGGGCTGGATTCATCGTGAGAATGATTTCCGGGCGGAGCGCGCGCACGTGGCGCACCAGGCGCCGCAACAGTTCTTCGTGGCCCCATTTCTCCAAAGTGATCGCCAGACTTTCCGTGTAGGCAAAGTCCGCTTGATCCAAGAAGTAGCAGAACCGAACCCCCAGCTTTTCCAGACACTGCCGCAACTCGGCCTCCCGGAGAATTCCCAGCGCAGGACCCGCCTGCGTACCCACCATATTGCCGCCCCCTTCGCCGCGGGTGCAGTAGACATTGGCAATCACAGCTCCCCGTCCCAGCGCGTAGGTGGCCAGGGTGCCTGCGGCGCCCGTTTCATCGTCTGGATGAGCAAATACGCCCATCAAATCGGTTTTAAGCAACGCCGCACCCTGCGACGGGGCATTGGTAACGGGAGATTGGGCCATCGACGAAATCAGCGCCCACCCCAATGCCCAAGCGATCGCAACAAATAAACCTCCACGCATGACCAAGAGAACCGCGAATCCTGCGGCCATGCCATTAAGAAAAACCGATCCTCCGCTGCGGTGGATTGGGCGGTCCCTCCGCGGTCTGCGACTAGGGGGTTTGCGCAACCGCGACTAAGAAAACGCTCTGATCTTACCCGTCTCTCTCGTATCTCGGCCTCGCAAATTTGGAAAACAACCGCTGGCCCCGCACCTGCTTAATCGCAGGTATGATGATGCGCGTCTCGCAGGGATGCGGTCATCCCCAACCGTGCTTTCAATGGACCTCGATTTTTTAGAAACTAGTGCAGCGAAGGATCGCTTGGTTAACCGCTTGACCCAGATCGGCTGGATCGAAGCGAGTTCCTTGCGGGATGGCCAACAACAACTCCGTTTCACCGATCTGGGACTCGATTGCCTGGGTCAACTGGGCTGGCTCATAAAGCAAGTAGGCTGGCCCATCGGCATGGATGAGACGCAAGCCCTCCAACGAGTGTGCCGGCAGGCCGAACGTCAGCGATCGACCCATTGCCAGATGCACCAACACCGCAGCCTGGACTCCTAACTTCAGCTCACGGCCGAGTCATGCGCTCGGGCACCATCCATTGATCGAACTGTTCGGCCGTCAAATGACCCAACGCTAAGGCGGACTCTTTCAGGCTGGTGCCTTCTTTTTGGGCCTTCTTGGCGATCGCTGCTGATTTCTCGTAGCCAATGTGCGGATTGAGCGCGGTTACGTTCATCAGGCTGATCTCCAGGTAATGCGCCACCACATCGCGATTCACCGCCAGACCCGCCAAGCAATGATCGGAAAAGCTGATCATCGTGTCGGCCAGCAACCGAACCGAGTTCAGAAAATTAAACACCATTACCGGGTTGAAAACGTTCAACTCGAAATTGCCCTGGCTGCCGGCGATGCTGATGGCTACGTCGTTGCCCATCACCTGCACCGCCACCATCGTCATCGCCTCGCTCTGCGTTGGATTGACCTTACCCGGCATGATCGAGGAACCGGGTTCGTTCTCGGGCAACTGCAATTCGCGCAGACCACACCGCGGACCGGATCCTAACCAGCGAATATCGTTGGCGATCTTCATCAAGGAACCCGCCAAGGTCTTCAGAGCACCCGAGGCAAACACGACCTCGTCGTGCGCGCTCAGGGCGGCAAATTTGTTGGGATGACTAGCAAAAGGCAGTCCGGTCAATTCGGCGATCTTCTGCGCGGAGCGCTCGGCAAACTCCGGATGAGAATTCAGTCCGGTGCCCACGGCGGTTCCCCCAATTGCCAAATCAAAGAGGCCGGGAAGAACCGATTCCAACCGGGCGACGTTTCGGCTGATCAAGGAAACATAACCCGAGAACTCCTGGCCAAAGGTCACCGGCGTGGCGTCCTGCAAATGGGTTCGGCCCACTTTGACGATGTCAGCAAATTCCACGCGCTTAGCCTCCAACGCGTCGCGGAAACGTCGGGCCGCGGGAATCAACCGGTGCACTAATTCCTCCGCGGCGGCGATATGCATCGCGGTGGGAAACGTGTCGTTGGACGATTGGGACATGTTGACGTGGTCATTCGGATGCACGGGCTTTTTGGATCCCATCGTGCCCCCGGCGAGTTCGATCGCCCGGTTGGCAATGACCTCGTTGCAGTTCATGTTCGACTGTGTGCCCGAACCAGTCTGCCAAATATGCACCGGAAAATGATCATCCAAGGTTCCCGCGATCACTTCATCGGACGCCGAAACAATCAGCTTCATGGTGTCGGGCGGAAGCTTGCCCAATTCCTGATTCACCAAGGCGCAGGCCTTCTTGAGCACGCCCATGCCGCGGATGACGGCGCGAGGCATCGTGTCGTGTCCAATGTTAAAAAAGTGGACGCTGCGTGCGGTTTGGGCGCCCCAGTATTTGTCATTGGGGACTTCAATCTGGCCCATCGTGTCGGATTCAAGGCGGGTCTGGCTCATGGCTGGAATCAAAAGAGGCATCGCGAAAACCAAATCCGCGGTGCGAGCCAGAGACTAGCGAGACGGCCCCTCCCGCCGCAAATGCGCAGTTCTGGGGAATGAGCAGAAGCTTGGGCGAATCCCCTTGAGACTTGGGGCTCCTCACCCATCTGACACCGCCGCGTCGCTAGTTATCCGGAACGGTTTTCCCGACCAGCAAGATCCTGGGCGCGTCAACTGGAGCGCTTGTTCGTCTTTAGAATTGGGTAGGTTCACACTTTCCGCAGCCAGGTCTCAACGATCCCCTTCCTCGAAAACAGAACCCCTGGGAGTTTTAAGACAGGCTCTAAAAGTTCCGCGGGATTGGACGGCTTGGCGACATAATCTACCACCCCGAGTTCAAATCACTGCACGATATCAGCCGTCGCTGGCTTGGCCGTCAGAAAAATGCCGGGAATATCCCGCCATTCCGGCGAGGCCTTGAGCCGACAGCAGGTTTCAAACCCGTCCCTGATCGGCATCTGCAAATCCATCAGCACCGCGTCGAACGGGGGCGGCGGCGGTCCGTCGAACAACCCTTTCACCGCTTCGCGGCCATGGTTGGCGATCTGCACGGTGGCTGCGGCCCCTTCCAGCAGTTCGACCGCAATCTGCTGGTTGATTTCGTTGTCTTCGGTGAGCAACAGACGCGCTCCTCGAAGCGGCCGGTTGCGCTTGTTCGTGCTCGGAGGTACGGAGCTCACTGCGTGGGTCTCGGCGAACACGTTCACCCGCGGGTTCACGATCATGGACTTGGTGACCGGCTTGACCAGGAATCCGTCCAGACTGAGCCGCTCGGATTCCTCCCGCACTTCTTCGTGGCCAAAAGCAGTGACCAGCACAATCGTGGGTTGTTGGCGCAGGGTCTCGTCAATCGTGATTTGCCGACTAGCTTGTAGGCCGTCCATTCCGGGCATTCGCCACGGATTGAGTTCATCCTTGGCCGAGTCCGTAAATACTGCCCCGACCGGACCAAAGCCTTCAATCTCCATCCCCGTGTGAGTCTAAATGGGGAGCAAGCGGCCGCGCGTCGCTCCTTTGCTGGGCGGTGCTTCCTATCCTCCGCCCCGGCATTCCAATACACTCCTCCGGTGTCCGAGATTCAGCTCAATGACGCCTTTTTCCAAAAGTCGGCCGGATGGCAAGCCGTCCAGCACGCCCGCGCCCTGCTGGGGGCCAGCCAGGTGCTGTCTTCCAATTGGACGCCTCCAATCCTCAAGGGCGTCGTCCAAGCCGGCGAAACAACCTACCGCGCCGGCCTGGTCATCAAGGGCCTCGCCGATATCGATAATCTCTGCACCTGCCGGCCGTCTCGCCAAGATGGGATCATTTGCCCTCATTCCGTTGCCGTCGGGTTGCACCATCTGAAACGCCTCGCCGACGAAGCCAGCGCCAAAAGTGGCGTCCCCGCCGGTCGTCTCGCCGCAACCCCAGCCACCTCTTGCCTCTCCGCCGTCCGCTCCCCCGCGCGCGATCCAGTCAAACTTCCGCACAGCACCGACGGGGAACCGCTAACCGTCCACGTGATCTTTCCGCCCAATTTCGCCGAAACCCTGACCCGCGGTAAAGTCATGCTGGTCTTCGAAGGCGTCGGGCGGCGTGGGCGCGCTCCGCTGAATTCTTTGGTGAAATCAGGTCCCTTTGCCCTCGATAGCGCCGATAGGCGCCTGCTCGAGGCGGCCGAACTGCTCACCGGTGGCGATACTCCCGGCATGTGCCAGCTGGCGGCGGCCGATTTTCTGCAGCTTTTGCCGGCTCTGGCCGATCATCCACGACTGACCCTTGGCCGCCAGCAACCGTTGAGCGTCTCCACCGAACCCGCCACCCTCGCCCTCAAGGCCACCTTGGAACCGAATGGAGAAATCATCCTGGCCTGGAAACCCGGAGTCCGGCCCCCGGCGTTGCTCTCCACCGAGGGTGCCACCTGGGCCTTTTCGGGAACTCGCCTGCAACCGCTGAGCCTCGCCCCCCAATTTCGCTCCGTCCTTCAGCAACCGCTGCGCTTGTCCCGGTCGCAGGTACCGACCTTCCTGTCCCAGGACTGGCCCCGACTCGACCCCGGATCGACCGAGGCCAATTTTCGCCTGGAGGAGTTCGAGTTCAGTCCCGCCCCTCCCAAGTTCATTCTCAATCTGGCCGGCGGCCTGGCCCAACTCACCGGCACCCTGCAATGCGCCTATGGACCGCGCATCATGACGATCGGCGTCACCTCGGCTGGTGAATCCGCCTGGCTGCCCGATCCCACCCACCCAAAACGCTACTCCACCCGCGATCTCAGTGCGGAACACCGCGCCTTTCAGCGTCTGCGTAGCGCTGGCTTCACCGGCCCCACTCCCCAGGGACAATGGCAATTGCTCGGACAGGACCGAGTCGTGGCTTTCTTCGCCCGCGATTTCTTGCGGCTCGAACGTGAATGGCAGGTGACGCTGGAAGAACGACTCGAACGAAGCACGCGGACCCACCTGGAACGGGTCACCCCCCAATTTCGCGTCGCCTCCAGCGGAGAACAATGGTTCGACTTGGAGGTCAGTTATTCCTCTTCGGGTGGCGAACGCTTGAGCGCGGCCGACGTCCAACAGCTCCTCCGCGGCGGCGGCAGCCGGAAGTTGTCGACCGGTAAATTTGCCATCCTCGACACCGGCGCCGTCGAGGAGTTGCAGGAAGTCCTGCTCGATTGCGCCCCCTCCCAGCGTCCGGGGGAAAACGGGGTCAATTACCGGATGAACGCCCAGCAGGCCGGGTTCCTCGACTGCACGCTGAGGGAACAGGGATTCGCTCTCACCGCCCCGCCCGCCTGGCAGGATCGCGCACGTCGTCAACGAGGCGAATTGAAGCTCGAATGTCCCCCGCTCGGCCCCCTCGACACTGTGCTCCGGCCGTATCAGAAACAGGGCGTCGCCTGGCTCGAATTTCTCCGCGGCAACGGCTTCGGCGGCATCCTGGCCGACGAAATGGGACTCGGAAAAACCCTCCAAGTCCTGGCGCATCTGGCCGCCCGTCGGTCGCTGGAATCAGGCGCCCACCCCGCTGCTCCGACCTTAGTAGTTTGCCCCACATCCCTGGTGTTCAATTGGGTCGCCGAAGCCACCCGCTGGACGCCCCAACTGCGCGTCCTCCCCCTGGACGGTCCCGACCGGCATACCCGCTTTGAGCGCATCGCTCAGAGCGATTTGGTGGTCACCAGTTATGCCTTGATTCGGCGCGATGCCGACCGCTACCGCGAAGTGGAATTCGACACCGTCATCCTCGACGAAGCGCAACATATCAAGAATCGCCAAACCCAAAATGCCCAAGCCGTAAAGGCCATCCGCGCGGCCCATCGGCTGGTCTTGACCGGTACCCCTCTGGAGAATTCCGTCCTCGATCTCTGGAGCATCTATGACTTTCTCATGCCGGGTTATCTGGGCACGGCCGCTGACTTCCGCGAGCGCTACGAAATCCCCATCGGTCGGGAAAAAGATACCGCCTCCATGGCTCGACTGACGAAGCGGGTCCGCCCTTTCCTGCTGCGCCGTCTGAAGCGCGATGTCGTCCAGGAACTGCCAGCCAAGCTCGAACAGATCGCCTTCTGCGAACTGAACGACGAGCAGCGCACCCTCTACCAACAAATCCTCGCCCACACGCGCCAGGAAGTCACCGAAGCCGTCGGCGAAGCGGGCCTGGCCAAGAGTCGGATGCTCGTTCTCACCGCCTTGCTGCGCCTCCGCCAAGTCTGCTGCGACCTGCGCCTGCTCGCCCCCAAGGCAACTGCGGCCGAAGAAGGTTCGACTTCCCCCTTACCCTTGACCCCATCCCGCCCCCCTGCCCCCATCCCCGGCGGCAAACTTCAACTCTTCTCGGAACTACTCGACGAAATCATCGACGGCGGCCATCGGGTGCTCGTGTTCAGTCAGTTCACCTCGATGCTGCAACTGCTGCGCGAGGAACTGGAGTCGCGGGAACTCGACTACTGCTATCTCGATGGCAGCACCAGCAATCGCGCGTCCGTGGTCCAACGCTTTCAAGCCGACGCGACCATTCCGGCGTTTCTTATCTCACTCAAGGCGGGTGGCGTCGGACTCAACCTGACCGGGGCCGATACCGTCATTCACTTCGATCCGTGGTGGAATCCGGCGGTGGAAGATCAGGCGACCGATCGGGCGCACCGAATTGGTCAGACCCGGGTCGTGACCAGTTACAAGTTGATTGCGCGTGGCACCGTGGAGGAAAAGATCCTGAACCTGCAGCGCAAGAAGCGCGAACTCATCGCCGCCACGCTCACCGACGAAGACGCCTTCACCGGCAAGCTAAACTGGGAAGAAATCCAAGACCTGCTCTCGTGAGGCGGCCCGCCGTTTCTGAGTTGGTGTCCTGAGGGGAAGGAAACATTACGCTACGAGGTGCCGGGAGAGGGAATGGTGTAGGGAGCCCGTAGGGCGACCGGAACCATTCCCTCTCCCGAGGCAGTC